>Ga0181351_1000530_pt1 | contig 11033 bp, 11 predicted proteins | sample Su13VDMM15SD_FD_170485 | JGI IMG/M metagenome (GOLD analysis project Ga0181351, IMG submission 170485) | Freshwater viral communities from Lake Michigan, USA - Su13.VD.MM15.S.D | ecosystem: Environmental > Aquatic > Freshwater > Lake | place: USA: Michigan | collected 2013-07-16 | reverse complement strand
CCCAACTTTCATACTTTCTTATGAACGGCATCCACTCTTCATCGTTCCAATCGCTTTTTTTGATGATGAACTCGATAGATTCTTTAGAGTTGTAATTGTTGATGTCTGGTAGCTTGTTCATCTTATGAATCGAGCTAGATCTCATCCCGTGAATCTTAGTCCACGAAACTTGGCTTAGTATTTGATCTTTATCACTTTCCCAAAGATTTAGAAGAAAATCATCGCTCGGAAACAAGAGCGGCATTCCTGCAGTGTATTGCTCGAACAATGACATGACAGTATTGTGATAGGGCATATGGACGATAGCTTTGTGAGAGTAAAGCTCGTCCCATGAGTACCCAGATTTTAACTTTTTTAGCCCCGCAACGCTCGGAATCTTATTAGTTGGATCTCCATGAATCACTACATCATCGGACGTTCTAGCTCTAGTTTTTCCAGTGTAGTCGCAAAGAGAAGGTATCAGCTTAAATTCTCTTCCTACCACATCGCTGCAAAATTCACTATCAAAACGATTGTTTGCGAGTGGTATTAATTGACCGCTGTCTATTGTTCTTTGAAGATGCGAAATGTAGAACTGCAATTCCTCATTGTTGACGTGGAAAGGTATCTCAAATCTAATCGGAACTTGAAGTATTATTGGCTTTTCAAATTTCTCATAAAGCATTGAAAAAGACGGCGGGTAGAAACAAACAAACCCGTCGTAATCTTTTAAACGATCTGCGTGATGTTCGTGAAAAAGATGAAAGTTTCTTTGATTTAACGACTTCCAATTGTCTTTATTCACTATGAAAGAGCTATCAACGTTCCAATTCATCAGATGGGCATGCCCAGAGATTGAATGAACGTCTAGCTGATGTCCCAGCTGCTCAAATTGACGCTGTATGTCTCTGATACCGATATGACAATCAAGCGCGAAAAACTTCATATTCCTCTCACATGAGGATAGCATCGAGAGAAGTGTTCAACCGTCTCTCTTATTCCAGATCTTAGATTAGTATATTTTCCGTCCCACCCAAGAGATATTAGCTTCTCATTAGACGAGGGCTTTTCAAATTGTCCTTCAGGCTTAGACGCGTCAAATACTAGACTTCCACTAAACCCTACTTCTTCAGAAATAATACAAGCAAGCTCTTTGATGGTAATTGAACTTGTGTTACCGATATTCACAGGATTCTCGCCATCATAATTTTCGAGAAGCCAAAGAGCTATTTGTGCTGCATCTCTTGCAAACGTGAACTCTCTTTTAGGAGATCCAGTTCCCCAGACTGTGACGCTTTCAGTGTTATGAAGCTTTGCTTCGTAAAACTTGCGTATCAAAGCAGGTATCACGTGACTGCTTTCAAGATCGTAGTTATCATTCAAGCCGTACATGTTATTCGGTATTGCAGTCACAAAATTACAACCGTACTGCTTTCTGTAAGCTCTGCTTTGAACTTCGAGCATTCTCTTTGCAAATGCATACCCGAAATTAGAATGATGAGGAGGTCCAGCGTGAAGCTGATCTTCTGTAAGAGGATACCTGACAAATTTCTCGTCTGGGTACACACATGTTGACAGCATCGAAACAACTTTCTCTATCTTCTCATCAGAGCATATCTGAAGAAGATTCTGATTCATAACGCTGTTCTGATAGAAAAAATCTGCAACAAAATCAGAGTTAGCTTTCACGCCACCAACTTTAGCTGCCAGATGTATTACGGATCGAATCTCTCCGCGTCTTTCTCCAAAAAAATTCTTAACGCTGTCTAACGACAGTAGATCAAGCTCTCTCTTCTTGGGAAACAAAAAATCAGGTCTGATCTCCTTAAGAGCGCTTCCGACCATACCGTGACCGCCAGTAACTAAAACTTTCTTCATTTAATTCCTTTCTGGTATCTTAAGGAAGCACGTAACGTCTACACTATCGTACTATTTGCCAGTGCACTTGCTACGTGTCCAGCTTTCGCAATATGCGAAGTCCTCAGTATCTTTGCTCTTAAGCTCTTAGTTTTTTTGTTCATCAGATTGCCCAGATCTATCATAAACTAACTTTTGCGCTTTTTTAAGTTTAAGCTAGTTTATTCGAAAAACTAAAGCTCTAGCACACTTTGGATCCGTTGAAGCAGCTCAAATTTACAATTTCACAAATGGTAAAGATCAACGATCCTAAACTTTTCAACTTTTTTTAGCTTTCTTTTCATGCACTTAAAGTCCACGTGAAACCCGTCGATTGTGGCAGGATCGAAGTACATTTTTTTGCTTTGAGACTCCATCATCTTCAAAAGTTCCTGCTTTTTGTCCAGCACGTCATGCACTTCGACAAAAAAGTTCGGTATCCAACTTTGAAGAGCACTTGGCGTCGCGTACTCTACGATCGATATTGGAGATGATCTGGACAAAGCGTATCCAAATTTTGATACCAACCTATGTTCGAAGTGCGAGTCAAGATCAGACGGTAGTAAGATTGCATCGTATTTGTCATTTGCGATGAACGAATTTTCAATGTAATTGATCCACTCATCCTCGCTCTTGTCGGCTATAAATTCACAATTTGAGAAATGCAGCCTGAAGTTTTTTGATCCTGATTGCGACCACAACTTCCTAACCTCATCTAGTCTATCGAACTCTCTTACTGTTTCGTCGAACTTGCCACCTGTTGTCATGCAAAACAGTTCAAAATTAGTATCTTGAAACTTTATCATAGAACCCAGCATACCATACTCTACGTCATCTGGATGCGGTGATAGACAAAGAACTCGATTAAAGTTTAGAAATTTGTTCATATAGACTTGAAGTGCCTGTCTGTGTAGATTTTGATTCCATTTCTACGTAAGAAATCTCGAAAATCTTCAGATACTTCATTGATGTCTCCGTCGATAGCTTTGCTTGAGATATCAAAAGAAGTAATCTTCCGATCATAATTTAGAGTTATTACTCCATCATTGTTCACGATGCTTTCAATCTGTATTCTCTTGAACGATATCAAAGATAACCAGTCGTTAATAATGCTTTGCAAGATCATGTTTTTCTCTAATGTATCTAGAGATTTTGGATATTGATTTTCTTTCAGCACTTTAATCGGGATTCCAGCTGCAAGAGACCCAGGAGGAATGTCTTTATTCACTAAAGAGTTCGTTCCTATGACAGAGTTATCTCCAACTCTTACGTTAGGAAGCAAAATTGTTCTTGCAGGCAACCAAACGTTCTTACCTATTGACACTGGCCCGAACTCTCTCGGATACCCTTGCAGAGGGTCGAGCCAAGCGCCGTGTGTCCATATCATGACCTCAGAGCCGATTCCGCAGTTGTCTCCGATTGTTATTTCGCTGTTTGGGTTGATGACTACTCTCTCAAATATCCCAACGTGATCTCCAATAGTCACGTTGGAGTCTTCATTAAAGCAACCCCCTCTCCCAACCTCAACATCGGAGCACATATAAAGCCATTTACCAGCTTTAAAATTGTTACATGTTATCGTTACGTTAGATTTAATAATCGTGAAATCACCGACTTCAAAAGTATCTAAGCAATGAATTTTTACGTTTTCACCTATGATAACGTTATCGCCTATGATGACTTTCTTAGCTTTTATAGAAGACCCTTCTCCTATTTTCACGTCTTTTCTTTTAGTCTCTTCTTTATCAAAGCTCATGATACGTGTCCTCAATAATTTACCACTTTGCTCCAGGCGTGATCTTCTCATATACTGATGACGGAAAATTACGAGCGCTATCAGAGATGTACTTGATTAGATCTAGTTTCAATATCATAGATTTTCTAAAAGTGTGCGCTGTCTCAAAGCAAAACTGCCAGTCTTCTCCTGGTCCGAATAACTCATTCCAATCTTTCCAGCTAACTCTTTCGAGAACTTTTTTATGGATGCTCAAAGAACCGCCTCCAGTTCTACCGAAATGTCCACCGTACCCGCCCGGCTTTTTGAATTGAATTTCTCCCAAGCTACAATCAGAGAAATAATAATCATCAATTTGTTCTGGTAGAACAAACTCTACATCAGAAAATGAGAAGTCTGTGAACGTTGCGTTCTCTTTGCAGTACCAATGATTGAGGTGCAAAACATCGTAGTTCTCAAAAAAATGCTTTATTGTTTCCACTCTTTTAAAGTGCGGAACGTCATCAGCATCTGTGTAAATTATCAAATCACCAGATGACGCTTCTGACGCTGCTTGTCTATTCGGGCCATGAGTAACTTTGCGATTGTGTTCTAGTAGAACAAAATTAGCGAACATTTCTGAACACTTGCTTTTAACATAATCTTTAAATGATCTAGAGACTTGATGCGAGTTTGATAGAGAGACTACAACCTCATCAGGCTTTACAGTGTTTTGATTGTAGAAGCTGAGGATGTTTAGCAAGTTCAGAAAATGCTCTGGAGTGCATGGTATCACTAAGCTAGTTTTCAAAGTAACTTCCAGTGATCAGTGGTGCTTTCATCAGCGAGATATATTTCTCCAACAAATCTCTTGTCGGCGCGGGTGGTCGGAAACGGCACGGAGTTTTTGCATCTCATCCAATCATCGTGGACTACACAATCTTCTTGATAATCAGAGTAAATGTGAGAAATGAAATCCATGTCATCCATTTTAGCGAAAGTCTTTCTTTGATTACTGATCCAGTAATTAAGACGATCGGTTATCCTCCATCTCGATCTATCGTTCCTGAAGCCCCACATACCTCCCATCACGGGATAATTGTGGTGAGGATGATCTCTCATCAGATGCAGCGTCTTATCTTTCTTCAACCAATCTTCGACAGCGCTTACTTCACGATCTGTGATTCTAGAATCGGCGTCTCTAACGCAGAAAACTTCGATATCAGGAACGTCGAGACATAAAAATCTCCAGTACATCCCGGGAATGCTAGACCCTGTCATGTCGACCAGTAAGACGTTGTCGAACTTTGCCAGACTTTCAATAGTCTCAGACGGTACAGAGCTGTCAAACCAAATCAAGCATTTCCAATCCGGGTACTTTTCACGAACTATCTCAGCGTTTCTTATGGCTCCAGCGCAATACATCTGATTGTCTCCGTAGAGACTGTAGCTTATGACCTTCATGTTAGGAACTCAAGGTGTGATTGGAACTGCTTCTTTATGTGATGCTCCCTGCATAGATCATAATAATCCAGCTGAGATTGAGGAGGGTGAGGAGAAGTCTTCGGAACACCCTCGATAGAAGCCACTCTAATGTTATGGCAGTTTTTGAACTTAACTCCTGACTCGTAATATCTGTGAGCAATCTCACCGTCGCAATAATAGAATTGAAAGTTTTGGTCAAACAATCCGAACTTTCTGAAAAGATCTTTCTTGTAGATTCCATAGTTCACAACTATTTCTCCGTCAGATCTTTCAGCTTTCGTGTTGCAAAGATTCCATGTCATAGAGTCTTGCAAATTTTTATTCTTCATCTCAGAGATTGGTAGATACTGCCAAGAAAAGATCCACGAATCGAAATTAGAGTCTTTCATTTCTTCCAATACGTCATTCCAATCGTTGATAAGCAAAACGTCATCGTTCCATTGACAGATGTATTCATGAGTTGCAGACTTTATCCCTAAATTAAAAAAGTGTGGGAATGAACTTCTGTGACCAATTTCAACAAGCTTAAGTCTTGGATGGTCGATGTTTCTTAGAAATTCTAAAGTCCCATCTTGAGAACCACCATCAACGATAACAAGTTCAAGATTCTCATTCGCAAAGATTGTATTTTCTAGTAAACCGGGAAGTAGATTTCGTCTATTCAACGTTCCTGTGACCAAACTTAACATTACGAAACTCCAACGATGGATGCGAGAAAAAGCTCATCACATGAAGAAAATCTTCGTGCTAGCTTTGAGTTAGACTCGATGTACTCTTTCCTGCTATTATACCACGACTCAAGATCCATAGACAGGATTTTAGAAAGTTCATCGATATTATCGAAAGTCAATATTCCTCGAGGATCAAAGTGTTCTCCGATATCTGAGCAGCCCCAGTAGATTGGGACCGTTCCTACGATCATGGGGTCTATGATCTTTTCAGTGAAAAACCCATCCTGCTTGCAATTCTCAATAGTAATTGAGAATCTGTAATCTCTTAGCGCTTCAATTTTATTGCTTATCGATTTGTAAGCTGTCCCGTATCGATGACTCTCGTCTAGAAGACTAGCGGCCTGGTGCCGCAGCATATGACCAGATGTTTGATTCTTTTTGCTAGCTATTATCGAAACGTTCTTGCTTTTATCATTTACGAACCACTCGGTCGGATGAATCCAGGTGCTTGCCCATGGACAGTAGCGCCCGTTAGGAATCATAGAAATAAGCTTCTTATCATGAGTCACGACAGCGTCAAACTTATTAGCTACTTGCATAACTCTTTGATGGATATTCGGATTGATCTCTTCAGGTTCGATTATCCACGCTACTTTGACTTTTCCGTTAACAGCGTCGACGCTCTCAATCATCTGATCTGTAAAAATTACTAAATTAATGTTCTGATCGAGAAGAACGCTTCTAATGTTTCTTTCCCAATCAAATCTCACTGTTGGAAGTAAACACGCTGAATCGAAACCTAATACAGACTGACTATGAGCAAAATTTACGTCGATTAACCCAACTTTCGGCATCATAGTGCTTGACTTAGCGAGATATGTGTCTCTAACATAGCAAGCGTCGCCCCACGTTTGACCTTCCCAATTTGTAACGACACGTCGCAAACCGAAGCTTCTCAAGAACAGATCGATTTCAGTTACAAACGCACCGTTCTTGTAGAGCTCAGCTCTGTTGACTTCGCAAACTAGACAATCGATGCTCTTAAGAGTTTCCGTGGAACCCAGTAATACTTCAAATTCGTACCCCTGGACGTCCATGCAGATGAAATTGAAGCTCGAAAAATTTGCATTGCTCTCGACCCACGAGTCAAGAGTAACCACCTCAACTTCTTCGACGTCTTTAAATTCTATGTGAGGATATTGCTGAAGATGAAGTTTTGGTTCAAGCAGACTGTTAGACATCCCTTCATTTTTCGACTCTACGTGCAGAGTGCAAGTTCCCTTTTTTGGGCCCAAAGCTTTGTTAACAAGAATTGTATCAGAGTCTTTTACCCTATCCCTTAGAATTTCAAAGTTTTTCTTTGAAGCTTCAAAAGCAACAATATTGTTAAATCCCAAGCTCTTGTATGAGCTTAACTCCTGACCGTAGTGAGCCCCGATATGAAGGATTCCTTTTTTTTCAATGTTGAAGTGAGAAATAATCTGATTTATGTCAACTAGCATGAAAACTCCTACTTTAGTTCCATGTCAACAATAGAGTGAGCTCCGTCGTTTGACACATTGAAAAATTTTACGTAATCTATTCTCTTACCGCTTTCCCAGATTTTCAGCATCTGATTAGAATCAATGTCACCGTGCCTGTTCAGATATTCATCTTGAACTCTATTCATCGGAATATTAAAGATTTTTGATCTAACGAAGCAGGCGCAATGATCATAAATTTTCATCGATCTAGAAATAAGTTGTAGAGCGTCCTCAAGCTGATTTGGGTTGTTGTAGTTGATCATAGACATCCACGATTTCATCTCGGCAGACCTGAAGATGTGACCGTCAACAGAGAGTGGATAGTTCCAGTCAAACTTCGAATTTTTCCAGCTCCACACGAACATGTTCGAATGAACTGAGCCGTCAGGGACTGGTTGATCTTCGTCTAGAGTGTAGCACCTTGTTAGGTGCAAACCAAGACGAAGAGAAAAACAAAGGATCGGATTGTTCGACATGACGCCTCTAACGACGTTAAAGTCTATGTAATCTTTGAATATAATATCATCTACCAAGAAAGAACAATGACCTTCGCTTTTTTCGATCCATTGAAGCGCGTTTTCTCTAAAGTTTGTCTGCTCAATGAAAGATACATCGGGAAACTCGATCATGATCTGTTTTAGAGATCTGACAAAATTATCATCGTACCTGTGCAAAACGCTCACCGTGTACTCACCGCTCGCGTATTTTTTCATTGAAGAAATAAGAGCGTGAAGCTGTAGAGGTCTATTCCTAGAGAAAACAAGAAAATCTATCATCGATCGCTCTTAAGATTATAAGGAGCCTGAGAACGAATTTCAGATTCAAGTCTGAGTTGACGCTCTCGATAGATCTTATCGTCCGACAGAGGGTTATTTCGATTGTAGCAGTAAAGAACATACGGTATGAAGCAGCTACGAGTTCCTGCCATCTCGATCATCGGAAACATGTGAGCAAGATCCCAGGTAACGTCGAAATAATTTCCTTCATCGTCTCTAAGATCTTCGTCTTTTACTGAGTTCCAGAGATGTGACTTAAAAGTCCTGAGATGACTCATCACCCAGTGTTGTGATCTGTAGTCCCGATTCACGTGCCACTCCTGTGGCACCGGTCTCGCCATACCTGGTGCTCCAGAAGGCCATTCAACGTAGTTCCCCCAGGTCATCCAGCAACCTGTCTGCTCATACGCACTTCTCAGTATCTGAAACACGAGAGGGCCGTAGAGCCAGTCATCTCCATCAACTTGAACAAGGACAGATTCTGGTTCGTTAACGGAACCTAGCTCCTTAAAACCATCAACAAAATTCTTTAAAGCGCCCACTCGCTCGCTGTTCAATTTCACTTTGAATTTTTTTCTAATCTCAGGAGTCATAGAGTCAAAAGCTGCTATGATTGCGTCTTGGGTTCCGTCATCAGACGCGTCATCGACTACGATACAACTCCAAGCCCCATCGTAATCTTGAGTCGCGATCGAAGATATGCATTTTGTGATCCAGTCGTTTGCGTTCCTTACGGGAACAACAACTTTTATGCTGCTGATCATACTAACTCCATCGTTCTGTTCCAGAACACTTGCCTTCTATTATAGAGCCATTGAAGCGTAAAGTTCACGTCAGGGTGCTCAATCCATTCCTCACCGACATGCTGAACGTTTTCATTTGTGACGATCTGACATCCCAAAAGCTTTGCTTCGGTAACCATTCTGTTGGAGACGTCCGCGCCACGAGGGAGACAGATAAATCCTTCTGAGTTTGCCATCGCTTCTAGAACTTGATCTGGAGTCAACCCCTTTATCAAGGAGTAGCTCTTGCCGTTCTCTTCCAGCCACCGCTTTGCATCGTCAGTTCCCTTGATCCACGAGTCTGAGTCAAGGGTCAACCAACCTGACTTTTTGCGCGAAGACAGCGACTGAACAAGAGGAACAATCTTTTGAAAGAACTCCTCTCCAAATACCGCAGATAGCACAGAGCAGTTAGCTGATTTTAGACTTGGAAATCTATCAAAGTACCTCTGCATATGACGCTGGGAGCAGAACCACACCTGCTGAGCTTTGAGATAGAACTGCTCTATGAGCTTGCCCCAGGGCTCAGTCTCGCAGCGACACTCCTCCCCGCCCTCAGACAGATGCCTCTCAACAGATCTCCACCTACAGAACTTGTAGTCATGTTCAAATACAGAGTAGCTAAAAAAAGAGCTAGAGAAAAGAGCTATAAGTGCTGGATCCAAATGAGCAAAATTACCGAAGACCCAGTGACAGTCCCGGTGAGTCTCTATGATTTCTCGGGTCAGTTGGCTGGCTCTTACAGCTGCGAATGGAACAGGGGCTGAACGGTACAGAGCGTCCATCGACAGCTCAGCCCCTCCCACAAGATCAGAGAGAAAAAAATCTTGGACGAAGATGATCTTAAACTCAGGCTTCTTAGGTTCTGTAAATGGGCTGCTAAACATGGAAAATTATAGCAAGCTCTCTCACAAATGAAAACGGCCGGTGGTTAACCGGCCGAGATCATCGAGCTAAAAAGCTCAGCGCTCGTCAAGCTCAGGAACTCTTTCGAGAAGGAACTTGTAACGTTTTCCGTTCTTGTTGAAGCGGATCGACAGGAAGTCAGATTCCTCGATCAGGGTGTAGTCACCGCGCTCGTTACGAAGGTGCAAGTCTCCAGTGTAGATGTGCTGCCAACGAGCTGTCGGAGAGCCTAGAGTGAAAGACACATCGGCAGACGGGATGATGCTTGAGCTCACGTAACCAAGGAAGTTGACCGTGTTATCGGCGCCGCCACCGAGCTCGATGGAGCCGCTGAGATGAACTTTCTTGCCCGTGAACGGCGACAACAGGATACCGTTGTTGTTCTTACCTTCCAACTTGACAACGTTTCCAGCAGCTCCTCCACCGGAGGTGTAGCTGCTGGAAACCACCTGCAGGTATCCAGTTCCAGCGTTCTGGAAGTTGATGGCCTGACCGAAGTTGAGGTGAAGGTTGTTCGAGCCGCTGACAACAACCGAGCTGACACTTCCTCCGGCAAGCACAAGGTCATTTGTAGCAGAGAGTTTAGCAACATTGTTCAGAGCGATTGCGTCGGCTCCGCCACCAGCGTAGCTTGCCGATGCAACGTTGGCGTAGGTGGTAGCTCCAATGTTGTAATTGACAACTTGGGTTGCCTGCGCAGTCCTGAGAGTTATGTTTCCGGCCGAAGTCTGAACGGTGGCATTGACGCCTGACAGGATGAGATCGCTCGTTCCCTTGAACACAGCAGATGAACCGTCTTTGTTTATCGTGGCAAATTCGGTCCCAGAGTCCCGTACGCTAACGCCAGTGGTAGCGTTCGTAACGCTGAGAGTAAGCGTGCTTCCCGTGAGAGTCATCGGCAACGCCACCGCCGACGGGCCCTCGCCCTGCTTTGCGATGAACTCTACAAAGCCACCTGCTCCGCCTCCGCCGCCCGGATTTACAGAGACAAGGAGACCTGAATTCGGAGCGCCAGCGGTGTTTCTGCCGACGTATACTCTACCCTCGTCGCCATTGAGCCAGACTGCAGAGCCTGAGATTGCAGCTACAGTGTTATCTGCGGCCTGTAGCCTTAAACCGTTGCTGCTGTTGTAAGCTGACGACTGACCGGTGAGATCACCGTAGAACGTGTTATCGCGGTACAGGAGAATGCCCTTGTTACCTGCGAACACATCGAGCTGAGTTCCGCTGAGCTGTAGGGTCGAACCGTTACCCTTGACCTCAGCGGTTGATCCGCTAACCTGGAACTTGGAAGCTCTGAT
>Ga0181351_1000529_pt1 | contig 11087 bp, 5 predicted proteins | sample Su13VDMM15SD_FD_170485 | JGI IMG/M metagenome (GOLD analysis project Ga0181351, IMG submission 170485) | Freshwater viral communities from Lake Michigan, USA - Su13.VD.MM15.S.D | ecosystem: Environmental > Aquatic > Freshwater > Lake | place: USA: Michigan | collected 2013-07-16 | reverse complement strand
GAGCACCAGTTGGACCTGTAGCTCCTCTAGGACCTTGCAATCCTGTAGTTCCTTTAGGGCCAGTTGCACCTGTAGCACCTACGGGTCCTTTTGGACCTTGAATACCTGTAGGACCAACGGCACCTATAGGACCGGGGGCACCCGTTGGGCCTTGAGATCCTGTATTACCTTTAGGACCAATAGCACCAGGATTACCTGTAGCTCCTGTATCACCTTTTTGACCTCCACCTCCGGTAGGACCTACTGGACCTGGGGCACCTGTATCTCCTGCTCCTCCTGTATTACCTATAGGACCGGGTGCGCCTGTTGGACCTTGTCCACCTTGACCACCTGTATTGCCTTTAGGGCCCGTAGGACCTTGAGCTCCTGTGTTACCTTTAGGACCTAAAGCTCCTTTAGGACCAATTGGACCTTGTGAACCTGTTGGTCCTTTAGGACCAATTGGACCTTGAGCTCCTGTATTTCCTTTAGGACCTGTAGGGCCTTGTGAACCTGTACTTCCTTTAGGACCAGTAGGACCTTGTAATCCGGGTGCTCCAGTGTCACCTGGGGCACCAATAGGACCAGTAGCACCTTGAGGTCCTTGACCACCTGTATTTCCTTTAGGACCAGTAGGGCCTTGTCCTCCTGTATCACCTTTTTGTCCTTTAGGACCTATTGGACCTTGTGGTCCTTGTTCACCATTACCTCCTGTATCTCCTTTTTGTCCCTTTGGACCTACAGGACCTTGTTCGCCTTTTTGTCCTTTAGGACCTATAGGACCTTGAGATCCTGTGTCTCCTTTAGGACCAACTATACCAGGTGCACCTGTAGGGCCTTGGTTCCCATTTTCTCCTGTTGATCCTTTAGGACCTGTAGGACCTTGTATTCCTTGTGTACCTGGGGCACCTGTATCTCCTTTTTGTCCTTTGGGGCCTATAGGACCTTGAGCTCCAGTTACACCTTTTTGTCCTTTTTCTCCTAAAACTTGAGTAGTAGAACCACCATTTCCAACAACATCTATATTATTGGTATTAGTATTAATATATAAAGTACCTATAGCAGCACCTGGAGGGGTAGAAGTTTCTTGAGGGACTTTAAAAGTTGCTGTATTATCTATTAGTACTGAAGTGCTAGTAAACTTTATTAAATCAACGCTACCAGATTTTAATAAAAGATTTCCCCCTGAGTCAACTTGAAGTTGAGCTGTAGTAGCTCCACTCAAAGAAGAACTAACACTTGCTATTCCTCTAGCAAATGTTATACTTCCTGATTCTGGGGTAATTCTTACTGTATTAGCCATTGTTATTTTGTATACATAGTATTAAAGTGAAAATACTGAGAAACTATCATAAAGTCCATTAGTTACATTAATGTTTGCTTGTTGGGCATTTGGAGATTCAATGGTAATACCAACATTAATACTTTGACCAGTTCCTGGACCTTGAGGGCCTTTTGGTCCTTGTGCTCCTACGGCACCAGGTGCACCTGGGGCGCCTGTACCTCCTATAGGACCAGGTGCTCCTGTTGGACCTTGTGCTCCTGTAGGACTACCACCTGGGTTACCAATTGCTCCTGTAGGACCTTGAGCGCCTCCTGGGCCTTGAGGGGCTTCACTACCATTTGTAGGTCCTATAGGACCTTGAGCCCCACCACCACCAGGACTTCCTATTGGACCTGGGGCACCGGTTGGACCTTGTGCCGCAGCAGGACCAATTGGACCCGGGGCACCGGTTGGACCTTGACCTCCAGTTGGTCCGGTTGGACCTTGTCCACCTTTAGGGCCTTGGTTTCCACCTCCACCACCTAAACCAGGAACACCTTGGGGGCCAGTATTACCTACTGGACCTATTGGACCTGGAGCACCTACTGGGCCTGGAGCGCCGGTTGGGCCTGAAGGACCTTGTCCACCTTTTGGGCCTTGGGCTCCACCACCACCAGGACCACCGATTGGGCCTTTAGCACCACCTGGACCTGTAGCACCTTGTGGACCTTTTGCCCCACCAGGACCTGTAGGACCTTGGGGTCCTTTAAATCCTGGAACTCCTAAAATACCAGGAACGCCTTGTGATCCTGTATCACCTTTTTGACCTCCACCTCCAGTAGCACCTTGTGGGCCTTTTGCACCACCTGGACCTGTTGGACCTACTGCACCTGGAGCACCTCCAGGACCTGCTGAACCTGGGGATCCTGTAGGACCTTGAGCTCCACCAGCTCCCGGACCACCTGTAGCACCTGGACTACCTACTGGTCCTTTTGCTCCTCCTGAACCTGGGGCACCTGTTGGACCTTTAGCTCCACCACCACCAGTTGTACCCGGAGAACCTGTAGGACCTTTATTTCCTTTAGGACCAGTTCCTCCAATAGGACCTTTAGCACCTGTATCTCCTTTAGGACCTGTAGCACCTTGTGGACCTTTTGCTCCTAAATTACCAGGGGCACCAGTAGGACCTGTTGGACCTTTAGCACCTATAGCACCTGGAGCACCTGTAGAACCAGGAGCGCCTGTAGCTCCTGAATTACCAATAGCACCAGGAGCACCTACAGGGCCAGTGTTACCTAAACCTCCAGGACCTCCTGTATTACCTTTTGTACCAATAGGACCTTGAGCACCTGTTGTTCCTTTAGTGCCTATAATACCAGGAGCACCTCTATCACCAGAGTCAATAGATTTAGGACCTTTAGGTCCTATAGGACCTTGAACACCTGGGGTACCGGTAGGACCTTTAGCACCTATAACACCAGGAGCACCTGTAGGGCCTTTATTTCCTTTAGTACCAATAGGACCTTGTACACCTTGTGGACCCTGACTTCCAGTAGGGCCTTTATTTCCTTTGGTGCCTATAACACCTTGTTCGCCTTTGTTTCCTTTTGTACCAATAGGACCTTGCGCACCAGTACTTCCTTTGGCACCTTGAATGCCTTGATCACCTACTCCACCAGGAGCGCCTTGATCTCCTAAAGTACCTTTAGGACCAATAGGACCTTGCGGTCCTTGACCACCCTGGGGTCCAGTTGATCCTTTGTTTCCTTTATTACCTATAATACCAGGTGCTCCTAATACTCCTTTTTGGCCTTTTTCACCACCAACAATCCAACCACCATCATTATAAGCTTCAACTTGGTTTTGGGTTGTATTAAATGCTATTGTACCAAATGGTGGAGTAGATGGTAAACTACTAACTACTGGGATTTTAAATGTGTTAGTACTAGGAATAGATACTTCACTTCCTGTGATAGACAAAAATGTATTACTTCCAGATTGGAAAAGTAAAGTGTTTGTAGCATCGAAAGTAATACCTAAAACGTTATTACTACCATCTACAAACTCAATACTAGCCGAATTCGGCGTAATTTTTACGTTTTTTGCCATTGCTATATTATACTAATAAATATATTAGTTTTCTATAGGATATTCAACAATCAACTTTGGATCTACTTTTCTTTCTGCAAATACTACGTAATAAGCGTTTATCTCTCCACATTCACATCCTATTGCGATTTCGATAGGTGATGCGTTTATAACGTAGTGAGTGCACGCTTTACCAATAGGTGTTAATTGAACTGATATACTATCTTCATAAATTAAATCTTTCCAGTAATCAGGTAATGTAATTATTCCATTTCCTTTTACTTTACCTCTAATATACACACCATATTCTGGTCCCTCAAGCACTGAGTAACGAAGTCTCCATCCTTCTTTTGAGGGGTGGGGTATGTCAAAGTTTTTAACGTTAGCGTTTACTTCATTGAAATCATTAAGATTGGCTGTGCCTTGACCTTTAAGATTACCTGTTATAGTAATGTCAGTAACCCCAATAATTTCGTGGCTAAGCATATCAAGGGCACCATTAACTGATAATGTTGTACCATCAAACGTTAAATTAGCTTCACCATTAATAAGACCTGAAGTACCAGTTGCTGTTAGTACGTAGTTGTTAGTGTTGTTGTTTATAGTAGCAGCGCCTGACGTGCCTGATGAACCTGATGTACCACTAGAACCGCTAGTACCACTAGAACCGCTAGTACCTGATGAACCACTTGTGCCTGATGAACCTGAGCTACCTGAAGTGCCACTTGAACCTGATGTGCCTGATGAGCCTGAAGAGCCAGATGAGCCTGAAGTACCTGATGAACCTGATGTTCCAGATGAACCACTAGTACCTGATGAACCTGCTGTACCTGATGAGCCACTTGAGCCCGAAGAACCTGAAGTACCTGATGAGCCACTTGTACCGTTCGTTGGGAAGAATGTGATTGTAAGATTTGATAGATCACTAATTTCTACTCCTGTATTTCCTGAGATTAGAGTAGGGTTAGATATTAAAACTACACCTGCACTTTCTGTTGGGGTTGAAACTATTTCAAATATCCATAAAGGACTTCCTATTCCTGCAGGCCAGTAAACTGTAAATTGAGATCCAGGTTGTAAAGAAGTTAAGAATGCTGTTGTATCAATTACTGGATTGCTTGGGTATACATTTAATGCTAATGTTTCTAAACTATCAAAAGCACTAGTACTTAAATCTGCACTACATTCTCCTGTTGGTGGAGTTGAATCATAAGGATCATAATTTAACTGCCAAATATAAGAATTTCCTGCAAGTCCTTGTTCACCTGAAGTACCAGATGACCCTGAAGAACCAGAACTGCCTGAAGTACCTGATGAACCACTTGTTCCGCTTGAACCTGAAGTACCAGAAGATCCTGAAGTACCAGATGAGCCTGAACTACCTGAAGTACCACTTGAACCTGAAGTACCTGATGAACCATCTACACCTGAAGTGCCAGATGATCCTGAAGTGCCACTTGAGCCACTTGTACCTGAAGAACCATTTTCACCAGAAGTACCAGAAGATCCAGCAGTACCTGATGAACCTGAAGTGCCCGAAGAGCCTGAAGTACCTGATGAACCATCTACACCTGAAGTGCCAGATGAACCTGAGCTACCTGAAGTGCCTGATGAGCCACTAGACCCTGAAGTACCTGAAGAACCATTTTCTCCAGAGGTTCCACTTGAACCTGAGCTTCCTGCTGTACCTGATGAACCTGAAGAACCTGAAGTACCTGAGCTACCATCAACACCTGAAGTACCTGATGAGCCTGAAGTACCACTAGAACCACTTGTTCCAGATGAACCATTTTCGCCTGATGTACCTGATGATCCTGAAGATCCGGCTGTACCAGATGATCCTGAAGTACCACTTGAGCCGCTTGTACCAGAAGAACCATTTTCTCCTGATGTGCCAGATGAACCGCTTGTACCTGAACTACCTGATGTACCTGAAGAGCCATTTTCTCCTGAGGTGCCTGATGAACCTGAAGAACCACTAGTTCCGCTTGAACCCGATGTTCCTGAACTTCCTGAAGTGCCGGATGAACCATCTACACCTGAAGTACCGGATGAACCGCTTGTACCAGAAGAACCATTTTCTCCTGATGTACCTGAAGAACCTGATGTTCCTGAACTTCCATCAATACCTGATGTACCTGATGAGCCTGAAGTGCCAGAAGAACCATTTTCTCCTGATGTACCTGATGAACCTGATGTTCCACTTGAACCTGAGGTACCCGAACTACCATCAATACCAGATGTACCTGATGAGCCTGATGTTCCGCTTGAACCATCTATACCTGAAGTACCAGATGAGCCTGAAGATCCACTAGTTCCGCTTGAACCAGATGTACCAGAAGAACCTGAAGTACCTGATGAACCATCTATACCTGAAGTGCCCGATGAACCACTAGTTCCTGAAGATCCGTTTTCTCCTGAAGTACCGGATGAACCTGATGAACCCGATGTTCCTGAAGAACCTGAGCTACCACTAGTTCCTGAAGAACCATCTATACCTGAAGTGCCTGAACTGCCTGAAGTGCCTGAAGAGCCATTTTCGCCTGAAGTGCCTGATGAACCTGAAGAACCACTTGTACCTGAAGAGCCGTCTGCTCCTGAAGTACCTGATGAGCCACTTGAACCGCTTGTGCCTGAAGAACCATCTATACCCGAAGTACCAGAGCTTCCGCTTGTACCTGAAGATCCGTTTTCTCCTGAAGTACCAGATGAACCTGAACTACCTGAAGTGCCAGATGAACCATTTTCACCCGAAGTTCCACTTGAACCTGATGTTCCTGATGAACCTGAACTACCTGATGTTCCTGATGAACCATCTGCACCTGTTGTGCCTGAAGTTCCTGAAGAGCCGTCTATACCTGAAGTACCAGAAGAACCATCTATACCAGATGTGCCTGAAGAACCGTCTGCTCCTGAAGTACCAGATGAACCACTAACGCCTGAAGTACCTGAACTTCCACTTACACCTGAAGTACCGGATGAACCATCTGCACCTGAAGTGCCTGAGGAGCCATTAGCTCCATTAGTACCTGAGGTACCTGAAGAGCCTGTTGCTCCAGAAGTACCTGATGTACCATCTGCCCCACCTATTCTTGTTTCAATTTCTTTTGTAGTTGAATTGTAAATAAGAAAATCTCCACTTGTACCTGTTGTAGGAGTTGTTTGTAAATAAATGGAACCACTTATGTTAAGATCTCCAGAGCCTGTAATATCATTAACTATAATATTATTAATTAAAAGGTTTCCTGAAGCGGAGATATTGCTTGAACCTGTTATACTTCCTGAGAAAAAACTATCTCCAAGTACATAAAGTTCACCATTTATTACGTTAAAGCTCATCTTTATTTTTTTATATCAGTTATAAATATTAAACCTTTTTAATTAAAGAAATATATAGGTTAAATTCACGGTATAATCAACTGTTTGACCACTATTATTTACAAGAGAAAAAACAACTCCACCATTAGGGTCTGGAGCAGTAGCTGCAGCTACATTACCTCTAATTTTAACATTGTTAATAGCTGTAAAACTAGCATTAACTGGTGGGATTGCTCCAAATTCATTAACGGCTGGAGATCTAGTATCGGATCCATCAATTATTATACCTGTACCTCCTATTGGGATAAATGGTGTTGCAATTTGAGTAAATCCAAATTGTCGAGTACCATCTGCTAATTCAAATGCAAATTCTGCGGTAGCACCTACTGTTACAGTAGCATCTGGAATACCTGTACCTAATTGTACACTATTTCCTGTAGTTAAAGTTCCTTGGAATGATGCTGCTGAAGTTGCGGGATTACCACCGGCACTATAGTTTAAAGATCCACCAACTGTAACATCACCTGTAGTTGCTAATGCTCCTTTAACAGCTAAACTACCAGACCATACACCACTTCCTCCACCACCACTATAACGATCTGGTTGAATCCATAATGTAGATCCTGAAATTGCTATTATTGATTCGACATTTTGACTTCTACCAGAGTCATATCCTTGTAAAATAAATGCTTGTTCTCCGGTTAGATCAGCAGATGCTGAAACTATTACTTTAGCTGTAGAGCCGCCACCTACTAAGAGATTATTTCCATCAAATAAGGCGTTTGCTTCTGCATTTACAACACCTGAAGTACCTGTAGCGGTTAATACTCTATTATTAGCATCGTTTTGAATAGTAGCTACACCTGAAGTTCCGGAAGAACCTGCTGTTCCTGAAGAACCACTAGTGCCTGAAGAACCTGAAGTACCTGATGAACCTGAAGTACCTGAAGAACCTGAAGTACCTGATGAACCAGATGTACCTGAGCTACCATCAGCTCCTGTTCCAGAAGTACCTGATGAACCATCTATTCCAGAAGTACCGGATGAGCCATCAGCTCCTGAAGTACCTGAACTACCATCTGCTCCACTTGTTCCTGAAGTACCAAATACTGAAGTACCTGATGTACCCGTATCTCCTGAAGTACCAGCGGTACCAGCGGTACCTGTAGTACCTGAAGAACCTGAATCTCCAGATGTACCAGATGAACCTGTTGTACCTGAAGTACCTGAAGTACCTGAACCTAATGAAGTACCTGAAGTACCATCATCTGGTGAAGTACCTGCTGTACCTGCTGTACCTGAAGTACCACTACTAGAAGAAGTACCTGCTGTACCACTATTTTCAGCTTGACCTGTAGTACCTGCTGTACCAGCAGTACCGGTTGTACCTGAAGTACCTGATGAACCGGATTCACCTGAAGTACCTGAAGATGATGAATCACCACCCCCGCCTGAAGTACCTGCGGTACCTGAAGAACCTGTTGTACCAGAGGTACCTGCGGTACCTGATTCGGCTGAAGTACCTGAAGTACCTGCTGAACTAGCAGTGCCTGAAGTACCAGATGAACCTGAGTTTCCTGAAGTACCTGCAGTACCAGAAGAACCTCCATCTGTAGAAGTACCAGAAGTACCAGAAGAACCATTTACACCTGCTGAAGCAGGAACTATAATTGTAAATTCTTCTCTATAAGTTGAAGTACTTTCATATCCACCTGAAATATATTGAACTTTAATTTCATTTTCGCCTGGAGCACTTGGATCGGCTGAAGCTTGTTGTGTAACTCCAAAAGTAGCAGTACCTGAAGTACTACCATCTGAAAGTATGTTTCGGGTGATTAAAGTGCTACCCGAAATTATATTAGTTATTGCAGCATATTGATCACCAAAAAGGTAATATCCTGGAACTAATGTTAAAGATCCGGTCTGGTACCATTGAGCTGTATTACTTAAAATTTCTATAGTAGCAACATTACTACCTACAGTTGTTGTTGAAGCCCCTCCAGCATTATAAAAAGTTACAGTAGCAGTATTACTTGGGGGGCTTGCTACATCTAATTGAAAAGCTTGACCTGGAGAAATACCAGAAACACCATCACCACCTGCAGTACCTGTAGTACCTGAAGTACCTGCTGTTACAGAAGTACCGGAAGTACCACCAGCACCACCACTTGTACCTGCGGTACCAGTAGTACCTGAAGTGCCACTATTTGAAGATGTACCTGAAGAACCATCACTACCTAGTCCTCCAGAAGTACCTGATGTACCTGTTGTACCTGCAGTACCTGAAGAACCAGATTCACCTGAAGTACCTGAAGTACCAGCATTTACAGCTGTACCTGAAGTACCAGCTGAACCTGCTGTACCTGAAGAACCTGAAGTTCCGGCTGAACCAGAAGCTGATGATGTACCACTTGAACCATCTAATCCGGTTGTACCTGAAGTTCCGTTTGAACCATTTGTTCCTGAAGTACCTGATGAACCATCCAAACCTGAAGTACCGGAAGTTCCGTTTGAACCATTATTTCCTGTTGTACCTGAGCTACCATTAGCTCCTGCTGTACCTGAAGTTCCGTTTGAGCCATCTGCCCCTGAAGTACCGGATGTACCTGAACTACCTGAAGCAGCTGATGTTCCGCTTGAACCATTAGCACCTGTAGTACCTGAAGTTCCGTTTGAACCGTTTGTACCTGAGGTACCTGAAGAGCCATTTAAACCTGAAGTACCTGAAGTTCCGTTTGAACCGTTAGCGCCTGAAGTGCCAGAAGAACCATTTTCTCCTGAAGTACCAGAGGTTCCTGAAGAACCGTCTACACCACTTGTTCCTGAAGAACCTGAAGTACCGTTTGAACCTGAAGTACCGGATGAACCGTTAATACCATTTGTACCTGAAGTTCCGTTTGAACCATTTGTACCTGAAGTTCCTGATGAACCATCTGAACCACTTGTTCCTGAAGTACCGTTTGAACCATCTGCTCCTGTAGTACCTGAAGTACCTGAAGAGCCGTCTACTCCTGAAGTGCCTGAGCTACCATCTAACCCTGTAGTACCACTTGTACCTGAAGAACCGTCTTCACCTGAAGTTCCAGAAGTGCCAGAAGAACCATCTGCACCATTTGTGCCTGAAGTTCCTGCTGAACCATCTATTCCTGAAGTACCAGATGTACCATTTGAACCTGCTTCACCGCTTGTACCTGAAGAACCATTTGCTCCTGAAGTACCTGAAGTTCCGTTTGAACCCGATTCTCCTGAAGTACCTGAACTACCGTCAGCTCCTGAAGTACCGGAAGTTCCGTTTGAACCTGCTTCACCGCTTGTACCTGAAGAACCATTATTACCAGCTGTACCAGAAGTACCATTTGAACCATCTGCTCCGGAAGTACCGGAAGTACCATTATCTCCGTTGGCACCAGATGTACCAGAAGAACCTGTATTACCATCTGTTCCTGAAGTACCGTTTGAACCATTAGCACCGCTTGTACCTGAAGTACCTGAAGAGCCGTCTGCTCCTGTTGTACCTGAAGTTCCGTTTGAACCTGCTTCACCGCTTGTACCTGAAGAACCATTTGCTCCTGATGTACCAGAAGTACCAGATGAACCATCTGCTCCTGAGGTACCGGAAGTACCACTTGAACCTTCTACACCTGAGGTACCTGATGAGCCATCTGCTCCGGCAGTTCCTGAAGTACCGTTTGAACCATTAGCACCGCTTGTACCTGAAGTACCTGAAGAGCCGTCTACTCCTGTTGTACCAGAGGTACCACTTGAACCAGCATTACCTGAAGTACCAGAAGAGCCATTTGCTCCTGAAGTACCGGAAGTACCATTTAAACCTGCTTCACCGCTTGTGCCTGAAGAGCCATTTGCTCCGGCTGTGCCTGAAGTACCAGATGAACCATCAGCACCTGTAGTACCAGAAGTACCATTTGCACCTGCTGTACCCGAAGTACCTGAGCTACCTTCACCACCAGAAGTACCAGAAGTACCTGCAGTACCTACGGGAGAAGTACCTGAAGTTCCATCTGCTCCTGTACCTGAGGTACCGCTTGAACCAGTTCCACCTGAAGTACCTGAAGTACCTGAAGAACCTTCAGGTGAAGTACCTGAAGTACCTGCTACCCCAGTTCCAGAAGTTCCAGCTGAGCCAGCTGTACCTGAGGTACCTGAGGTAGTTGAACCACCTGAAGTACCAGCTGTGCCCGAACCTCCTTCTAGAGTAATAGTTAAAAGTTCTAAACCATTTAAAACTGAAGCACTTACGTCTGTTACTGCGCTACCTGTAAATTGGATGTAATATGAACCTGAATATTGAGTACCTGCTGGGTCAATTATAATAGGAATAAAATCCGCAATATTTTGAGTATCAAGGTTTGTTTGGGCAATATCTGAACCTGCTGGTAAGCTAGAATATACTTGTGAAGAAACGTTCCAACCAAAATTT
>Ga0181351_1000527_pt1 | contig 11102 bp, 15 predicted proteins | sample Su13VDMM15SD_FD_170485 | JGI IMG/M metagenome (GOLD analysis project Ga0181351, IMG submission 170485) | Freshwater viral communities from Lake Michigan, USA - Su13.VD.MM15.S.D | ecosystem: Environmental > Aquatic > Freshwater > Lake | place: USA: Michigan | collected 2013-07-16 | reverse complement strand
AATTAAAAAAATTATCTGATTTAGGTAGTGGTATAAAAACAAGAAATTATTAAAAATGGTAAATTGGTTATATAAAGGTAATAAAATTAAGAATATAGAAGATTTTGGTGAATATACTCCATTCGGATTTGTTTATATTATTTCTAACACAGTCAATAGTAGAATATACATTGGTAAAAAATTCCTACAACATAAAAAGACTAAAAAATTAGGCAAAAAAGCCATGGCTGAACAAACTGGTCCAGGTCGTAAAAAAACTAAAGAAGTCTTATACGCCGAGTCAGATTGGAAAACATATTGGGGTAGTTGTAAACCATTACTAGAAGATGTAGCACGTTTAGGTGAAGATAAATTCTATAGAGAAATACTAGATTTAGCATGGACATCAAAACACCTATCATATCTTGAGGCTAAGTACCAATTCACAACATGCTGTTTAGAAACAAACAGTTATAATGATAACATACAAGGACGATATTTTAAAAAAGATTTGGCAAACCCACATCTAGTTGTTATATTGTAAGTATGATAAATCAAGCTCTAGTCGCTACACTAAATTCGGTTTTAGGTACTGGTAAATCCACTGCGCGTGGTAATTTTGCTTATCATTGTCCTTTTTGTAATCACCATAAGCCTAAATTAGAAGTTAATTTAACAGAGAACCCTAAAGGTGAACATCCTTGGAATTGTTGGGTATGCAGTAAAAAAGGTAAAAAATTATCTAATTTATTTAAGGCTATAGGCGCACCGGCTGATAAACTTAAAGAAGTAAAATCACTAGAAAAATTTACATCAGGTAATTTTGAAATAACAGCAACTGATAAAAAAGTAGAATTACCTAAAGAATTCAAACCGCTATCAAACCAATATAATAGCATCGAGTATAAGCACGCAATCAGCTATTTAAAACGCAGACAAGTTACACCTGACGACATTATTAAATACAATATAGGCTATTGTGAATCCGGTAAATACAACAACTGTATTGTAGTACCATCATATGATAAAGATGGAATTTTAAATTATTTTACTGCTCGTAGTTTTAATAAAAACTCATCTATAAAATATAAAAACCCAGATGTATCTCGTGATATAATACCATTTGAGTTGTTTATTAACTGGAATATACCAATTATATTATGTGAGGGACCATTTGATGCGCTTGCTATTAAACGCAATGTTATCCCACTGTTAGGCAAAAACATCCAACAAAATTTAAGAAAAAAATTAGTTACTTCTAAAGTACAAAAAATATACATAGCATTAGATAAAGATGCTATTAAACAGGCTTTATCATTTTGTGAGGAACTGATCAATGAAGGTAAAGAGGTATATTTGGTAGATATGCAAGATAAAGATCCTAGTGAAATGGGATTTGAAAATTTTACAAATCTAATCCAACATACTATTCCATTAACATTCTCAAGTTTATTTGAGAAAAAACTACAATTAGTGTGATTGAAAAAAATGTAAGTATTCATAAAAAGAGTGTTACTCGTATACTCCATATGGATCCAACTTCAAAACGAGTAAACATTAACGATAATCGATTTTATAGTAGAAATAATGATTATTACCCATCTGTAACAAGTATATTACAATTTTTACCTAAAGGTAAATTTTTTGAAACATGGTTAAAAGATGTAGGTCATAATGCTGATATTATAGTTAAAAAAGCAGCTGATGAAGGTAATCAAGTGCACGATGCTATTGAGCGTTATTTGTTAGGTGAAAAAATTGAATGGTTAAATAAGGATGGATATTCAAATTATTCATTAGATGTATGGAAAATGATCCTAAAATTCCATGAATTTTGGACCAACTTCAAACCAGTACTAATTGAAAGTGAAATGCATTTATTCTCAGACAAACACAAGTTTGCTGGGACATGTGACATAGTAGCTGAAATAGGAGGTGTAAGATGGTTATTAGATATTAAAACATCTAACTCACTACACACAGCAATGGATTTACAACTAGCAGCATATGCCGAGGCATGGAATGAAACGTTTGAAGAAAAAATTGAACGGGTAGGAATTGTCTGGTTAAAATCATCTAAACGTAGTGAGGATAAAAAAGGTAAATCAATACAAGGTAAAGGATGGGAAGTATATGAACCGACACGTTCAATTGAAGATAATTTTAAATTATTTGAACATGTACATGAGTTGTTTAAACTTGAAAATCCCGACCCAAAACCTAACAGTGATCAATATCCTATCGAAATTCAATTAGACCCTAATATTTATGACAAAATTGAAGAATGATACCATCAGCAAGGGATCTTATAACACCGTTTTTAACTAAAGAAGAATTAGCTAAGGTTGAACATTTAATCGGAGGTATTCCTAAAGTAACAGAAGTATTTGAAAAACTATCAGATGCTTACCCTTTTAAAGCAAAATCTGCATCTACATACTCCTTTAAATCAGTTGGAGAACCATACATTGTAGATATATACCAATATGATAACAGAATAGGAGTAGACTTTGGAGTAGGCACCAAATACGATAACATGACATACCCAGAAACAAATGCTGGGGATCTATATCGAATAATAGCTACAATTGTTGCTATTACTAAAGACTATATTAGTAAACACTCTGATGTTGAAATAATCAGCTGGTCATCTATAGAAAAAAATGATCAACCTAAGAAAGGAGAAACTCAAAGAGATAGAATATACAAACTTGCTATTAAAAAACAATTTGGTATAGATGACAAAGATATTGTAGATAAAGGGCAGGGTATGTATTGGGCCTATATAAAAGGACGTAATGATATATCTGAAGAAATTAAAGGTGATAGTATAGTTTGTGATAACTGTGGTTGGACGTGGAAAATAGAAGATGGTGGAGATGATTTATTTATATGCCACAAATGTGGACACGATAATACTCCTAAAGAAGAAACAAATAATTTCTTTGAGCCACTACAAAATAAACAAATAGACTTGAATATATCCTCTGAACCAACTCGAGTTGAGTATTATAAAGATTATTATAGAAATTTATCTCCACCCGACTTTAAAGTTGATAAAGATAAAGATAAAATAGTAATATCTAATATTAATAAAAATGGATTAGAATATAATCTAGAGTTTAAAGAATTATTAGTATCTTTAACAATATACATGATGGATAACATTAATATTGAACCCTTACCTGATTTAATATTCATTGAGGATGATACTAAAAATGCTAAAGATTTATTAGGAAAAACAGCATATTACAACCCGAATGATAAATCAATTACTTTATATACTTTAAACAGACATCCAAAAGATATATTACGTTCATATGCTCATGAGATGATACATCATAAACAAAATCTTGAAGGTAAATTAACAAATATAGAAGGATATAATATAAATGAAGACGACTATTTAAAAGAACTAGAACGTGAAGCATATGAATATGGTAACGGTATGTACTTTAGAGGTTGGGAAAATTCATTATAAAAAATTAAGTTATGGCTGAAAATGTTTTGAAAAAAGAATTTAAGGAGAAAGACGTACAACGTCTTCGTAACCTTATGACAGGCAAGTATGGTGAAAAAGCTACTGTAGGTACTGGTTATACTAAACAACATGAACACCATGAAGAAGGTGATATATGGGAAGAAGATGATCGTACTTGGACTATTAAAAACGGTGTTAAACAAAACATCACTAAATTAGATGCTGCTAAGAAAGAAATTAACCTACCCTTATTTTGCCCTTGCTGCGCTAAAGTAATGAAACCCCATCTGGACAAACGTTTTTATTTACAATATAAAAGATGCTTTAATTGCCAGGTAGATTTTGAACACAGTCTTAGACAAAAAGGTCTATTAGAAGAATATGAAAAATTCATAGGCAACTCAGACATTGATGGTATGATCCATGAATTCAATATATGGATAGATGAAGAGTTAGACACTAAAAATGAATCATATATAACTGAAGCAGGTGATATGGAGCGTTGGTCAGGTAATGCTAAACAAAAATTATTAGAGAATAAAGAAGAAACCATTAAGTATCTTGAAAGCTTGAAAAAATAGCCGATATTTATATATAAAAATTAAACATGGATTTTGTTAAATTAATTTCTTATCTGTTCCATTCAAGAACACAAACCCATATATTTCATCTACAAACACAATCATTCGCAGAGCATATGGCTCTAAATGTGTATTATGATGGTATAATACCTTTAATTGATGCTTTAGTTGAGTCATACCAAGGTAAATATGGTATTATAAAAGGATATTCTAACTTTAATTTAATGGAATATAACAATGGCCAACAGGTAATTGCATATTTAGAAGCGCTAAACAAATCAGTTTGTGATGTATACGATAGCATTAGTGATACTAATATTAAAAATCAACTAGACGTTATTACAGACCTAATTCGCTCTACTATTTATAAACTACAAAACTTACGATAATATACCATATTTATAATAAAACATAATGAACACTAGAGCAAAAGAATTAATAAATAGACTAGTTCAAGAAGAAATATCTTTACTTGAAAAAAAGAAAAAAGACGAATTACCACCTGTTGAAGACATTGAAATAGATGAGCCGATAGATGATGAAGCGTCTTTAGACATAGACTTAGCACCGGCTGAAGAGGCACCGGCTATGGATATGAGCATGGATATGAGTGGTGGAGATGCTAGTGAAAAAGCAATTGGACAAGGTTTACAAATGGCCTTAGACGCTGCTAAACAATTACCTGATGGTGAAACCAAAGATAAACTAATTAGACAAATCGGAAACACAGCTTTGTTCTTCTTGAAGACACAAATACCTACAAGCGGACAAGCATAATATAAACAAATAAATAAATAAAATCTATGAGCAGTCAAGAGTTATTAGAAAAGTTACATGGTTTACTAGAAAACCTAACAGCAGAACATGCTAAAGGATCTAAAGTAGCACAAGGACGTGCCCGTAAAGCAGCAAGTGAAATTAAAAAAGCAGCGAACGAGTATCGCAAAGCTTCAGTTGTTGAGAGTAAAGTAAAGTAAAACATTAAAACGGTTATAGGGGAGCTTGGCTCCCCCTAACTATTTTAAATTAAAACACACATGATATCAAAGGCAATATTAGACAGAGCAGAAGATATTTACCAAGCAATGAAAGGTAATAGAAGAAACTTTGCTAAAAAATATAAAAAAGAAGCAGAAAATGTGATGCGTGGTCGTGCAATGAATATAGCTAAATCCCAAGTACAAACTATGAACGAAGAAAGATTAAAAGAGATAGTTAAAAAAAGATTATCTACTAAACCCCAACCCGCATCTGAACTAGAAGAAGGCGCAATGGGTAAATTATTAACTGGAGCGGCTTTAGTAGCAGCATTATTAGCTGGTAATAAGATGGTATCTGATGCTAACCCAACTATGAAAAAGCTAAAAGCGGCTCATGAAAAAGCAGAAGCTAAAGGTGATGAAGTAGCAATGGAAAAAATTGAAGACTTAATTGCTAAACAAGAAGTATACTTAAGCACGGGGCAAGGTGAAGAACAAAGTTTAGATGAAAAGAAAGGCAAAACATTTCCTGATTTAACAGGTGATGGTAAAGTAACTAAAGCTGATATTCTAAAAGGTCGTGGAGTTGAATTAAAAGAAGAAGAACTCGACTACGAAGGCGAAATGGCTAAATCTGAACTACGCAATATAATCCAAAATGCTGAAGAATTGTTTAGTATGCTAGACGAGGATACTCAACTAGAGGCATGGGTACAAAGTAAGCTAACTAAAGCAAACGACTACCTAAACTCAGTAACCCAGTATTTAAAATACCAATCACCACCACAACAAGCATCTATGATGGATGAAGAAAAAATGGAAGTGTATTATTTAGATAAATAAGATGGCAAGTAAACAAGAGTTAGTAGATAAAATTCAAACTATAGCAAAACGTGTTTATAACGCTAAAGTTGGGAGTAATAGTACTTTAGGTGTAGCACCTGAAGATGTTAACTTTGATAAAGAATTATTTCCTATTCTAACCAAATTCCCATCATTAAAAGGTATTATAACTGATCTACTTACAGATCAATACGAAGATTTTATATCTGATATATGGTGGGTAGCTCCTCGCCCTACTACATTCAAAATTATACTAGCCAATAACCAAAATTTTTATTTAGTATATACTGAACGTTCTTGGATTGCTAAAGTAGAAGGTAAAAAATATTATTTAAGTAATCTAAATGAGGAAGAACGCGCTGCTGAATCTATTGCTCGTATACTAATGTATGGTGGAGGAACAGAACCAGACAAAGAAGAAGCAGGAGGAGAAACACCAATGGGCGAAGTACCTACAGGTGGAGAAACACCTGCAGACGAAACAGTACCAGAGACTCCAGCAGAATTAACACCTCCATCTGAAGAAGAAGCACCTGAAGAAACATTACCGGCATAATATGAATACAGTAATTAAGTTTATAAAAGAAAAATGGTTTATAATATTACCATGGTTCTTTACAATAGCATTTCTAACTCATATTGTGATAAAACACAACAAATCGACACGATCTATAACACCCCTCGTTGATAATCGTATTGATAGTTTAAGTCATATTGTAGATTCATTAAACATATCATATGCTAAACTGAAGCAAGATTATGATAGTGCTCAAGCAAATGTTAAGACAGAAATCCAATATATCCAAATAAAAAATGCTAAAGACATTTCTAATATCCGCAATTTTACTCTTGACCAACGTGATAGTATGTGGTCAACACTTAACCCCTAAACGTATTGTTTTTAGTGGTGATACTGGTATATTTTTTACTAACAAACAAGAAATTGAGTTATTAGTAAAATTTAAACAACTTGAAGGTTGTAAGCTTGAAATTGAAAAATGGAAGAAATATGCTAATGATGCGGATTTACAAATAGATAGAGAAAGAGAAGCATATACTTATTTAAATAAAGAGTATAAAAGTCTATTAATTGTTTCTAAAGACTTCCAAAAAAAATACAACGACGAATACACTGCTCACGAAAATACAAAGGTTAAATTAGCCGATATGACTGATAAGAAGAATAAGTGGGTTAAGTCAACATTTATAACAGGTGGAGCATCATTAATTATTATTGCTCCTTTAGTTTATTTACTGATCCATTAAATATTTATCGGAAATGCTACCGATGAAAAAAAAATGTGATTGTGGGTGTGATACTTGCGACAAAGCACCTATGTTAAATGAATCAAAACAGCATATCGCCCCTATATCTGAGGGCATGCGATATCACTTGAGTAATCAAATTCAATTACACGAAAACATATTCCGCCCTGGTTCTAAATCTCACATTGATTTAATCCACGAAGCTCGTATACTTTGGAAACAAGGTATTATTGAATTACAAGATTTAGATAAACAATTATTCGAAAACACAGATCTAGGTCGTTTTGGGATGTATGAAGGTGAAATAGTACCTTTAGACTTACCATTAATGGAAATAGGGATAGATATTGATACTGAAGATTCCATTGAAGATGAACCTATAACTGAAAAAGAAGGCAAAAAACAACCAGCGCTAGGTAAACCAAAACGTGGTGGATCTAAAAAATTCTATGTTTATGTTAAAGATCCTAGAACCAAACGTATTAAAAAAGTATCATTTGGTCAAGCAGGTATGTCTGCTAAATTAAATAATCCTCAAGCTAGAAGAGCATTTGCTGCTCGCCACAAATGTGCTCAAAAGAAAGATAGAACAAAAGCCTCATACTGGTCATGTCGTCTTCCACGTTACGCAAAACTACTAGGATTTAAAACAACATTCTCAGGATTCTGGTGATATGAATATTACACAATTAATAGAACATATTCTTTTAGAAGAAAAGAAAAAAGCAGATCGCTGTAAACGTATTGCTGATCGCAAATATGATAAACCATCTGCTTATAAATCAGGTGCTATTGTTAGGTGTCGCCAAGGTAAAATTTGGAAAAGTTTAAAAGAAACAGACGACCCACAATCAGGCAAAGCTGCTCCATATGGATCAGGATATGCTAGATTAAAAGAAATTATTGTAAGAAAACTTCAAGAAAAAGAAACACTTCGTACTTGGTTTAAACGTAGAGGTGCACCTGGTAAAGAAGGTGGGTGGGTAGATTGCAACACATGCCGTAATGGTAAATGTAAACCTTGTGGTAGAAAAGAAGGTGAAAAACGGGCTAAATACCCATCATGTCGCCCTACACCAGCTCAATGTAAAACAAAAGGTAAAGGTAAAAAATGGGGTAAAACAAAATAATAATATGCTAAACATTGATATTCCTAGTTTTAAAGCCTTAGTGCGTAAATCATATTTTACAAAAAATTCAAAAGACACTGAGGTTTTTTTGAATGTATATGTTTTTGGAGCCCAATCTATATCTGGAAAAATATTAACATTCCATGTTATGACTGATGATGGAATGGTTCGTAATAGAGTACCAATATCAGAAATATATACTAAAATCCCAAAAAATGATATTCCATTTCATTATAAACAACTATGGGATTGCTTTTCAGAAAATGTAGCTGTTATAGCTTATGACTTCTTAGCATATCATAAAGCACAAGTTGTATTAAAAGATGGTTCAAAAACCTGGGGTACATACTTATTTACTATAGATTGGTATAATAACCCATATAGTGATGAACCTTCAGATTATAAATGTGGTCATATATTTAAAGCAGATGATGGATACTTACTTTGTCAACCTAATAATAGAATATTTTGGAAAGACTCAAATTGGGTAACTAAACCTCTCCCAGAAGATTTAAAACAATTTAAAGTAGATACTGATCTACCATCAGTAGAAAATCAATCTGATAGATGGGTAACTGAGGATGGAGATGCATTTTATTATGATGTTAATAGAATAATAAATAAATAATCCATATTTATAACAAATCTAATTTTTGTAATGACTAATACAGACAAATTTATAAACCATATTGTTCATAACTTATTTCCATTGAATGAATATTCTGAAGGAGAGATAAGGAATTTGATGGCTAAATTTAAGGAAGAGGTAGAAGATTTAAACTTAACAATCTCTGATGACCAATTAAAAAAATATATTGAGCGTTTTGATCAAATCAAAAACTCCCCTAAAATTACAGAAAAAGACTTACGTAAATATTCTTTAGCAAAACTAATTAATCTAGTTACATCATCTGCCGGAGCTGAAACCTTAACTGAACCCGAAGATAATACCCCAGATGTAGTATATAATGAAGGGCCAATTACAATATACAATGGTGGTAAGGAAGGTAACTGTATAACTTATGGACAAGGTGAAAGATGGTGTATTACTCGAGGATCATATGGTACATATAGGTATGATAAAAGTAAAGCATACCCTACATTCTACCTGGCCAAGAACGGAAATCTATCATCAAATGATAAACTAAGCTTTGTAGCCATCCAGGTTAGAGATACTCCTGATGATAGAGTAAAGTATGTTTATACTAATAGAAATAATAGTCCATACGAATCTAATGCTATGAGTTGGGAACAATTATTAAGCGAAATTCCATGGTTACGTGATGTTCCTAATGCTAAAAATATACTTAAACCTATTCCTCTTTCGTCTGAAGAAAAGGTAACTCAATTATACGCTAAAGATCCTATTAGCATTAGACAATGGAATTCATTACCTTTTGAAACTAAAAAACAATATTTAGTTGTTAGAAAAGATAAAAGCCAATTATTTAGTGATGTATCTATTGAAAAATTTATATCTAACTATCTTCCTAAATACCCACAACTAACAGAATTTATAGCAGTAACCCCAGGGATTATTGACTCCGAAATTTTACTGGCTAATGTAGATAAATTTGATAAACAAACCCAAAGATCAATTCTAGCTAATACCCGAAAAATATCAGCTAGTGAATTGGGTAAAGATAATATACCATTTGACGTTAAAAAAGCAATTACATATGCTGATAAATGGGGTGATAAAGACCAATCAAGACTGTATGTTACTAAAGATAAAAATGCTATAGTTAAACTAACATTAGGAGATGATATAAAAATTGGGTTATATACCGAAGATGCTGATTACCCAAACATCAAACTAACACCCCGTACTGTAAAATATCTACTAGAATACCCAGACCTAGATAAAATACCTCTTAAGTTATTATTAGAATTAGTATCTAAAGGTTCTATAAGTAGAGAAGTTGTAGATCAAATAATTCAAAAAGGAAAAGAAGACCCAAATTCGGCTATTATTGTTAAAGATGTAGAAGGAGGTCAAATCATTATAGACACAAATTCATTTGCTTCATACAAACTAGAAGGAAATACCGTATCTAGAATAGACTTTAATGATCCTGAAGTACAAGAAGTACTTAGCCAAGCAACTGAAAACACAAACCTACAACAAAACGCATTTAATTTAGTAAACAAACAACGAAACATCCCAGACACTATAGATAAAGAATCATTATTTAGTATTTTAAATTCTATCCCGTATGATTCAAGAATAGTTACAAATGCCGGAGCTGCAGGATCACCCCAAGTATTAATGCTTTCTCCTAATTCTCCATTATCTATGTTTGGGGTTCCTCAATCAAATACTGGTGTGTTAACTCGAAATAGAATATCATATTCATATAATGGTGGAAACGCTTGGAGAAGTGTTGCTGGCTCAAATAGTATAGACACTGAAGAACAATGGGCTGCTTATTTTGCTTATTTAAGAGATACTAATGCATCATATAATGATGCTGCTTTAAGAAGTATGTTTGATTATTCATATGGTGGATTAGAACCTAAAATTAATTTTATTAAAGCAAACCCACCATTAGATGCTGCAAACCAATATCGCCCATTTGTTATTGTAAAAGACGGAACCGAAAGACCAATATTACTAAACACAGCAAACCCTAATGATAGTTTAATAGTAGGAAAACGTGGTGGGTTAATTAGAGCAGCCATTAAACCTCAAGTAGCACAACGATTAATAGGCGCTAACCCATTACCTAACCCACAAGGTGGTGAAGCACCAGCTGCCGCTGGACAAGCAGCACCCACAAGAAGAGGAAGACCAGCAGCCGGAGCACAAACACGACCTGTAGTCAGACAACCTAATGCTTTC
>Ga0181351_1000525_pt1 | contig 11114 bp, 17 predicted proteins | sample Su13VDMM15SD_FD_170485 | JGI IMG/M metagenome (GOLD analysis project Ga0181351, IMG submission 170485) | Freshwater viral communities from Lake Michigan, USA - Su13.VD.MM15.S.D | ecosystem: Environmental > Aquatic > Freshwater > Lake | place: USA: Michigan | collected 2013-07-16 | reverse complement strand
GAAGATTACTACTTTGCAATAGTGCCTGAATGGGTGCTAGATGCTGACGTTTCATCTGCTGCTATACGTTTGTACGCTGTGCTTCGTAGGTATGCTGACAGAGATGGTATGTGTTTTCCTTCAAGACAAACACTTGCTGCTCGTATGCGTTGTTCTGACAGGACTGTAGATTCAGCGATTAAAGAACTACTTGAACTTGGTGCTCTTGAGAAAGAACGCCGTTACAAAGATGATGGTGGTTACACATCAAACATTTATACCGTTTGTAGTATCCCCCCTAGCGTAAAATCTTCGCATGGTGGGGAAAATAAAGACAGGTCACGTGGTGAAGAAAATGTACCTACCCCTAGCGAAGAAAACGACACACTAACCATAGCCATTATTAACGAGAGCCAGAATGAAACAGAGAGTTCACAATTTAATAATTCTGACACTAATGAGATTTGTAACTTACTTGCAGACTGTATTGAACGTAATGGTTTCAAGCGTCCGTCTGTGACAAAAGAATGGCTCAAGGTTATTGACCGTATGATGCGTATAGATGGCAGGACTTCAGAGCAGATTCAAGGGGCTATCATTTGGGCAACACAGGATGACTTCTGGTCAATGAATGTACGTAGCCCACAAAAGTTACGTGAGCACTTTGACCGACTACGTCTTGAGGCAGTGCGTAAGCAAAAGCAGAATGAGCCGCGTGGCTTCTCTGCTATCCGTGATTATCTTCAAGACCAGATAGGTGCAGAACAATGAACAATGTCGAGGCTGCCAAGATTCTAGCGTTATGTGCTGTTGCTTATCCTCAATATCCACTTACAAAAGAAACTGTAAGTGTTTATGCAGAACTTCTTGCAGACTTGTCTGTAGAAGATGTTGAGAAGGCAGTTAAAGAGTTGCTCATGACTTCTGACCGTTGGTTGTCAATTGCCTCAATACGACGTAAAGTTGCAGAGCAGTCAGGTTCACTTGCGCCGAGCAAGATTGAAGCGTGGGGAGAAGTCATGGTGCAGATGAGAGTGACTGGGACGTATGGTTACCCAGTGTTTACGCACGACGCTATATCTCAGACAGTTCAACACTTAGGTTGGCGCAGTCTTTGTATGAGCGACAATGTAGAAACTTCACGTTCGCAGTTTTGGCGTGCGTATGAAGAACTTGTGACTCGGTTTGACCGTGTTGCTCTTGTAGGCAATCAACTAGAAATGTCCAGTACGTCACGTAAAGCCCTGACTGTGTAATGGCACGTAGATACACAGGTGCTACACCTCTCGTTCGTATGAGTGTAGTAATGCGTGGCGGTGGGACTTGCGAAATCTGTAATAAGCCTCTTAACAGTTCGTCTTATGTATCATTGCACCACCGTAAGCCAAGAAAAATGGGTGGGAGCAGGGATACCAGTTTGAATGAACCTAGTAATTTGATGATGATTTGTGGTTCAGGTACGTCTGGTTGTCACGGCTACGTTGAATCCAATAGAGAACTTAGTTACACAAATGGTTGGCTTGTACACTCGTACGAGATACCAAAAGAGAAACCAGTCTTAATACGTAATGCTTTTGTTGTACTTGATGATGAGGGAAACTATGTCTGACACTTGGACGTTAACTCTTGAACAACGTCCGTGGACGACCAACAGTGAACGTGCAGGAAACAGATGGCAGAGAGCAGAGAATGTAAAGACTTGGCGTTATGCTTTTTGTATCCTTGCAAGAAATCAAAACATACCTACGTTAAAGCAGTGTGACATTATTGTCGAGGTGTACCAAAAAGGGGGCAGACTCCAAGATGTTGCTGCATGTAATCCTGCTGTAAAGGCTGCTATTGACGGTCTTGTAGATGCAAAGGTTATGCCTGACGACTCACCTGCATATCTTCAGTCAATCACCTTCAAAGCACCCCAGCGTGGTCGTAATGCTCTTGTATTAACTGTAAATGGTGTTGTTGCGTGACTAACCCCAGTTGTGGAAATGATGTAGGGTGTGCGTATGAACAGTGACCTATTAGAAAATCAAAACAAAGATGAATTGTTGCTCTCCGTAAAAGACCAGACCAATAAAATAAAAAAGTTGCAAGAAGAAATTGTTGAGACTGCTATTGGTCGTCGTAATAAAGTTCTTGAATTAAGAAAACAAAACGTTACATATAGGGAGATAGCAGAGACCATAAATATGTCCGAGGTAACTGTCTATAAAATAATCCGAGGAAAGTAATGGTTGGCGTAGATTCAAAGATGTTAAATGTTGCTGTTATAGGAGCAGGGTTTGTTGGTTTAACTACCGCAGCCTGTATTGCTGAACTAGGTAATAGTGTAATTTGTGTCGAGAGTGACAAATCAAAAGTGTTGTCTATTCAACAGGGTCGTATTCCATTCTTTGAAAAGAATCTTTCAGAATTAGTGTACAAGAATGTAATGCAAGGCAGATTAGGATTTGTAATTGATGCTACAGACATTCTTAAAGATGCCGATATTGTTATCTTATGTCTTCCAACACCACGTGGTGAAGATGGTTCTGCCGACATTTCATACCTTGAAAACTTTGTTCTTTCAAATAAAAAGTTCTTTCGTAGAGGGGCTGTTATTGTAAATAAATCAACTAGCCCTGTTGGTACAGCCTCTTTCTTAAATAATTTAATTGACCGTAAAGATGTAACCGTTGTAAGTAATCCAGAGTTTCTGCGTGAAGGTAATGCCGTACAAGATTTCTTAAAACCAGACAGAATAGTGATTGGTGCTGACAATTTAGAGGCAGGGGAGTTTGTCACCAAGTTGTACCGTAGTATCAAAGCCCCAATAATGCTTATGTCTACGCTTAGCGCAGAACTTTGTAAGTATGCTGCTAATGGTTTCTTGGCTACAAAGATTTCATTCGCTAATGAGATTGCAGAATTGTGTGACGCTATAGGGGCAGATTACGGAGACGTTCGCAGGGGCTTTGGTAGTGACCGCAGGATTGGTGAGTTGTTCCTTTCCCCTAGTGCTGGCTGGGGTGGCTCTTGTTTTCCAAAAGACACAATGGCTTTGTTGTCTACTGCACATGACCATGAAATAGAACTTAGAATTGTAAGGGCTGCTGTAAAGTCAAATGATGAACAGCCTAAGAAAATTGTAAATCGTTTAGAATGGATTGTCGGAGATTTAGCAGGGAAGAAGATTGCTGTGTGGGGTCTTTCTTTTAAGGCTGATACTTCAGACATGAGAGAAAGTCCAGCGTTTGCTGTTATTACAGAGATGATTTTGTTGGGTGCAGAAGTTGTGGCGTATGACCCAGTAGCCGACACAAAAGATTTGCCGTGGGATACAGTGAAAGACCCTGTCGAGGCGTGTAAAGGTGCTGAAGGTTTAGTAATTCTCACAGAATGGTCTGAGTTTGTTGGGTATGACCTTCATGCAGTAGGAGCGGTGATGGCTTCACGCAAAATTGTAGATGCTCGAAACCTACTTGACGCTAATGCTGCTATTGCTGCTGGTTTTACTTATGTTGGTGTAGGGATACAGGCTAATACTCGTTTGAAAGATTTGTTGGATACTAGAATCAAAGGGGCAAGGGAATGATTAACCAGCCGTTGTAAACGGCTATCGAATACCAGCCAGTAACCTTTGTTGTTTCGGACATTTGGTACAAACCCCCTTTCGGTCAGACTGTTATCTAGGTCACACGGTAAACGGGCAGGTCATGGAGTACCCGTTGACGAGCCACGCCAAAAATGGTGAGTATCACGGCTAGACACCTAACCCCAGTTCGCTAGAATTGAGGTAATGGGAAAGACCCAGACCACATAGAGAAACGGAAAACGCAAGATGACAAGAATGAGAGTCAGAGCAGATATTACTGAAGCCCGTCTTCGTAGTGCTGTAGAAATGTACGAGCAAGGTAATACGTTTCAAGCAATCGCAGATGCGTTGGGTTACTCAACTGCTTCATCTGCTCGCAACGCTGTACGTTCAGGTATCTTAAGAATGAATGGCGGTACATCATCAGTTCAGGGTCGCCGATTTGGTGTAGAGATAGAGTTCAGTGGAATCAGTCGCTCTGATGCCGAGGCTGCGTTACAGGCTGCTGGTATCAACGCCGTGAATGAGTCGTACAATCACAATACTCGCCGCCACTGGAAACTTGTACCAGATGCTTCTGTCCGTTCAATGGGTAACGGTTGCGGTGAACTTGTTTCTCCCCCACTGCGCGGTGAGGCTGGTCTAGTTCAACTTGAACTTGCCGTAACCACTCTGCAAAATGCTGGTGCAAGTGTAAACGTAACCACAGGAATCCACGTTCACCACGATATGGCTGGGCTAACTGGTTCTGAGATTGCTGCCTTCGTAACACTGTGGGCAGAGCGTCAGACCGCAATTGACTCACTCGTTTCACAGTCACGCCGTGGTAACAGCAACACTTACTGCCGCAACCTGAGCGACCAAGAACTCCGCTCAATCCAACACGACCTTAACAGTTATGGTCGTATCCACCAGTCAATTGACCGCTTCCGCAAAATCAATGTTATGTCGTATCCAAAGTATGGCACTGTAGAAATCCGTCAACATCAAGGTTCACTTGATGGTGTCAAGTTGCGCCACTGGATTCTGTTCGGACAAGCGTTAATCACTGCTGCAAAGACTCACGTTGAGGGCAACATCAGAGTTGACCTAACCGATATGCTCGCAGACCTTCAACAGCACGCTGGACTTGCTGAAGAAACCGTAACCTACCTAACTAACCGCGCTGTAGTTCTAGCGTAATCACCGAGACAGAGAGAGAGAAAAATTATGTGCGGAATTGCTGGTTTCAGTCTGAAGACTGACGAAGATGTAAATGCTCAATCACTTGGCACTGCTTTGCTAAGCCAGATTGTGACCCGTGGTGCTCATGCTACTGGTATGGCTTTCGTTACTGGAAGCCCAGAGAAGCGTGAGATTAAAAACCTCAAGTCCAACGTCAATGCGTTCGCGTTCATCAAAGAGTATGGACACCGACTTCCTGTTGATGCTAAGACTGCAATCTTTCATACACGGTTTGCAACGCTTGGTTCACCGTTAAACAATCTGAACAACCACCCAATCAGGGTTGGGGATGTTGTAGGTGTACACAATGGTCACGTCAGTAATCACAAAGAAATCTTTGCCAACTATACGTCGCTTGCTCGTAAGGCAGAAGTTGACAGTGAGGCAATCTTCTCAATGTTGGCTTCGTACAAAGCGACAGAGTCAAAGCCAACAGAATTGCTCGGTCTGATAGAGGGTGGTGCTGCTGTGGCTTGGTTAGATGTACGGACTGGCGCAGACCTTCATCTAGCCCGTTGTTGTTCAAGTCCGTTAGCGGTAGGTCAGACTCTTGCTGGGTCATTCATATTCGCTTCGACAGAAGTTCTGCTCGGCAAAGCCGTACAGAGTGCTGGTGTTAAGTTGGACTGGATAGAGGAGATTCCAGAATGGTCGTATATGAAGGTGCGTCGTGGTCGCGTCGTGAACTATGAGGACGTAGTCCAGTACGAAAGCGCATCAACTCTGTCTGATGAAGATATGTTGGCATTAGAACTTGCTGGTGCTGACCACAGTGACTCTGTAGAAGAAGGTTCTTGGTCACAGGTTGATGCTTGGTCAGGTGACAACTGGTCAAAGTAAATACTGTAAGTGAGATTGACGAGAGAGGATTGTGCTGTAATGTTCCGTTATGTGTGGAAAGTAAAATGGAAAAGCGGTGGTAGCACTTCAGCCCCTACCGCCGAGGAGTTGTTGACTGAGATAGGTGAGTTTCAGTGGAATGACTTTACTGAACGTGCCTTGCGCGTCGAATTATCTTGGCGTGCTTGGGTTTGGTCTCGTACAGATGTTGACGAATCACTTCCAGCCCCACAGTTCGTACGTGCGCTCGCCGAAGCCGATTTGTTTGAGTTGGTGGAATGTGTGGATGAAAAGGTAACGTCTTCGTGAATGTAAAGATTACTGGTACTACCGTGATACCAGTTGGTGATGTAGAACCGTATCCCCAGAATCCACGTCGCGGTGATGTTGATGCAATTGCTGATTCTTTACTAGCGCATGGTCAATACAAACCAATTGTTGTTGACCGTAAAACTAATTACATTCTTGCTGGCTCGCATACGTGGCAAGCGATAAAGAAATTAAAATGGTCGTCCGTTAATGTAACGTACGTAGATGTGGACGAAGATACCGCTAAGCGTATTGTGCTTGCAGATAACCGCACGAGTGATTTGGCTTCGTATGATGACTCAGCACTCCTAGCGTTGTTGGAATCCCTGCCCGATTTAGACGGCACAGGATTTGACGGGGGGTACTTAGACCACCTTCGGGGTCAGATTGATGGCTTAGAAACGTTCCTAGAGGGTTTAATCGGAGCACACTTAGACGAAGGCTTACCAGAGACCCCCATAAGCAACGAGGTGTTGTTCAAGGTAGGTCAGTACAGATGGAATGTACTCAAAGACCCGTACGACGTATGGCACTCACATCATTTAGATATGGCTGAAGGTCGTAACGGTGTTGCCATCACCACGTTGCGAGCGCAGTTGGGTATGCCTGAGTTAATCAGAGAGCCGAGAGAGGAGAGCAACACTCGTCAAGTGTCAATGTCAGATGTAAATGTTACTGTCGTATCTGTTAACAAACTCATTCCTCTTTCTGGTAACGCTCGTGAAGGAGATGTTGGCGCAATTGCTGAGAGTCTGACTGCGAATGGTCAGTTCAGACCGCTTGTATGTCGTATGGATGGAACTGTACTGATTGGTAACCACACATTATTTGCTGCACGGTCGTTGGGTTGGACGGAATTGGCTGTTGTATATCTTGATGTTAATGATGAACAGGCTACAAAGATTGTATTAGCAGATAACAGAACTGCTGACTTGGCTACGTATGACGCAACTACACTTTCTAACTTACTAATGTCAATCAAGAAATGGGACGGTACTGGCTTTGATGCTGATGACGTACAGGACATTGTCAATGGTGGTGCTGTGCGTCCTGGTCATAACAGGTCAGGCAAGGTTGTTGTAAATCTAGGTGCATACCGCTTTCGTGTTGACCGTTTGTCGTGGAATGTATTTGAAGAAGGATTGCCTAGTCAAAACAAAGAACAAGAACTAGCATTGAGACTAGGCTTGCCGTTAGATGCTTGCATATTTGCTGGGGAAGGATTCTAAGTGACCGTAAAGAAAACTAATTCAACCAATATGGATGTTGAATCAGTGTTGTTAGAAGATTTAGTTTTAGATTCACGTAACGCTCGTAAGGGTAATGTTGCTGCAATAGTAGAGTCCATTAAAGAGTTTGGTCAGCACCGTCCGATTGTAGTTCAGCGTTCAAGTAAAAGAATAATTGCTGGTAATCACTTATACAAAGCCGCACAAACATTAGGCTGGACGCACATTGACGTTGCGTGGGTAGATGATGATGACGAGACAGCCCAGAGAAGAAGTTTGGCTGACAATGCTTCTGGTGATTTGGCTAAGTGGGACGAAGTAATGCTTGCGGAGTTGTTACAAGAAGTTGGTCCCGTTCCTGGTTATGACCAAGATGCTATTGACAAGTTGCTTGCAAAGATAGATAAACCAGATAAAGAAATTGACCCAATCTTTCCAATAGTTGCACGTCCGTCTGAGAAGTATGACTACGTTTTAGTGATTGCTATGAATGAAACTGATGCTGCGTATATGAGAACAAAGTTTGATTTACGCATGGAGAAGTCGTACAAGAAAGAAGTGATAGGCACGTCTCACGTTATTACTGTCGAAAGGCTCAAGTCACTATGGGGGAAGTAGCAATTGTTATACCTACGCACGGTCGTGCAGGTAGCGTAACAACGTTTAAGGTTTTCCCAATGGCGATATTGTGTGTCGCAGAATCACAGGAGAAGTTATACCGTGATGCTTACCCTGATAAAGAGATTGTTGTACACCCTGACAGTATTCAAGGTTTAGCGTCAAAGCGTCAATGGATTTATGATTACTGGGGTGATGTATTTCAAGTTGATGATGACATTACTGCTATGACAGATTTGTCTGTTGCTGCTGGTGAGACATACAAGATGACACCTGAAAGAGCGTATGCCGTTGTACAAAGAACAGCAGACACCGCCCGTCAGATGGGTGTACACCTGTGGGGATTCGCTCCGTGGGAAGACCCTGCTATGTGTTCGCCAATGAGACCGTTTCGTTTGACTGGTTTCGTCAATGGTCACGGTTTAGGCTTACTCAAGGGAGCAAAGTTTTTCTGGCGTCCAGATATGTATGTGAATAACGATATGTGGATAGCGTTGTTGAATATGTATCATCACCGTATGGTGTTTGTTGACCAGCGTTTTGGTTTACACCACAAAGCAACGTTTCATAACACAGGGGGACTCGCTAACTGGCGCACGCACGACGAACTTGAGCGTTCATTTAACATTTTGAAAGACCACTTTGGTGATGCTGTAAGTGCTAAGAAGGGCAACGCAAGAGCAGGTATTACGCATAAATGGCAACCAATCATTAACACTCAAATCTTCCGTTGAAACATCTGTGAAATCCCACAAACCTAACTAGGGTTATGGCACTATTACCTCTCAACTAACAGAGAGGCACAGAATGTCCGTTCAAAAAATACCGCCAACAATCAGAGGCTATTTATTCAATGAGGTGTCTTCCTCATTTCAGAAATCCATTAGACGTGGCTGGGAAGAAGATTCACTATATTGGGCTGCGGAACTAGATAGAAGTGGTTATGGTGAGTACGTTTGGAAGCGTATCCGTATTATTACTTCAGAGGATATAGGTCTTGCAGAGCCATACTTACCAGCAACAATCCGTGCGCTATATGAGAACTGGGTTCAAGAAAAGAAAAAGAAAGATGAGCGTCTTTTCCCAGAGCGTATGTATATGGTTCACGCAATTCTGCTTTTGGTCAGAGCCAAGAAGTCACGTATTTGTGACCATTCAAAGATGTGGGCGTGGTCAGACCATATTCCTTACAAAGAGATTCCAGATGTTGCTCTTGACAAGCACACGTATGCAGGTAAGAAGATGGGCAGAGGCTTTGACCATTTCTTTGATGAAGGTATGTTCTTAGAGAACGCTGACCCCAATCTCCCAGATATTTACCAAGAAAAAGCCCGTGCTGTTCGTACAGGGCTACTAGGAGAACCCGTAAATCCCCCACGTCCACGTGCGTCACTTCAGGCAGAAGGTGTCTTTGATGAGGACACCCTAGAACTAGGTTAGGAGTTTGTAATGGATTTGTTGTCAAAGACTGTAAAGAAAGTGACTGGTCGTAATCGTCCAACTTTCTATGCTGAGGTCGTACTGTGTGACAAGGGTATGGAATTGTTTACTGATGCTTGGGCTGAGCATAATAAAAACTATTTTGTCATTCTCACTTACTGGCATCAAATCTTCGACCCTTACTCAACACCTAAGAAAGTCTCTACGCTTGCAGAGATTGTCATTTGTCCAAAGACTCTGCACGCACTCAAGAAGATAGAAGCGTCTGTCGGTAAAGACATTCTGTTTCATATCAGACGTGTTGACTTAAAAGGTTATGACGGATGGGACAAACTTGACTATGAGTGACAAGAAGCCACAGCCACTTTCTCCTGCTCCCAAGAAACTTCGTTATGGCAGAGCCACCGTTACCGTTTGGTTTCGTTATGACGACGACAAGAACCCCAATCCTTCTGCTTGGCTCGCAGGGATTCTTGATGAAGTAGAAGACAGTGCTAATGTAGAAGATGTATCTGTTCGTAAGTTAGAATCATATAATGTAGAAACCGATAAGTGGGAAAAGGTTGATACGAAGTGACTCAAGTTTGGTGTAGCACTCTGCGTTCAAGGCGATTTCCTCTCTGTTATCGTCAACGTCCCCTGAGTGTTACATCATTGACATAGTGAACCAGCGTAAGGTAGCCGTTTCTGCCGAGATGCAGGTAGTTTATGTCGCACCTGAGCAAGTGTAAAAACTGCTCACCCTAACTACAGGAAGGAATTACCGTGGGCGAGATGTTCATAATCAGAGACGCAAAGTTAGATATTTGTGACTACTGTAATCAGCATGGTTCTGTCAGTGGTGGTGAATACACTAGAAACAGTTATGGCGAGATTATGATTTTCAAGTGTTTCAACTGTTTGGTAAAAGAAGGAAAGCGTAAGTGACATTAAAATGAAGTCACTCAAACACTTACTATGCCGACTCCATAAAAGATATTTGTGGCGTGTAAAAGACCCCCAGAATAGTTATTGGACTGTAGTTTGTACTCGGTGTGGGTATCAGAAAGACATAACATAGGTGACAAATCTGTAATTTGTGACTATTGTATGCTCAACATACTAAACAAAATAGGAGCAATACAATGACAGAAGAAATCCGTAATCGTGCTCAGCGTGCTCGTAACGTAGCACTAACTCGTTTAAGCAAGATGCACATAGAAGATTATCGTCGTTTGTATAAAGAAGAAGCGACTGCTCTTGGTATCAAGGTTCATCCTGATAAGAGCGAAAGAATTGCTCGTTTGCAAGCAGAAGTAGAACGTTTGACGTATATGGAAGAGAATGGCGTTTAGTCCTAGTAAGTAACTTTGCTGTAACATAATCACATAATGAAAACTAAACTAAGTCCAGAGTTACAGGCATTGGTTGTAGAAGCCCTGAACAGTGGCAATTACATAGAGACTGCTGCTGCTTATGCTGGTATTCACGAGGCAACAGTCTATCGTTGGTTAGAGCGTGGTCGTATTGAACGTGCTCGTTTATCTGATGATGATGATGCTGAGTTTGACCCAGAGGAAACTCCATACCGCGAGTTTTGCGAGGCAGTAGAAAAGACCAGAGCAAATGCAGAAGTGCGCTCGCTCGCTTTAATTCAGAAAGCCGCTATGGATGGAACTTGGCAAGCGTCTGCTTGGTATCTTGAACGTTCGTATCCTCGTAAATGGGGACGTTTTGAGAGGACTGAAATCACAGGGGCTAATGGTGCTCCATTGTCTGTAGTTGTAAGCGTAGATGAACTTGAATCTAAGTTAAATCAGGTTATTGCTATACGTGAAAAAGATAAGCCTAAAGCAATCACGTCTGTAAAAAAGGTTGCACCTAAGAAGAAAGCCGTTGCTAAGCCTAAACCTAAATCCAGTTAG
>Ga0181351_1000524_pt1 | contig 11116 bp, 4 predicted proteins | sample Su13VDMM15SD_FD_170485 | JGI IMG/M metagenome (GOLD analysis project Ga0181351, IMG submission 170485) | Freshwater viral communities from Lake Michigan, USA - Su13.VD.MM15.S.D | ecosystem: Environmental > Aquatic > Freshwater > Lake | place: USA: Michigan | collected 2013-07-16 | reverse complement strand
GAGAACCGCCCATGGTTTAACAACGGGTGATTATGTGTATTTTGTCAGTATTGCTTCTGACCCATGCGGGATAAACCGCCTTATTTTGCAAAAAGCCTTTCCTGTAACAGTTACTGGGGCTAATTCGTACACAATAAGCATAGCTTCAATTACTGCATCAACAACCTCATCTACGGCAGCTTCGGGTGGTACTGTGGTGGTATCTACGCCTGTGGCTCCTGTGCGTGGTTGGGGTACTGCTGCTACTGTGGGTATTGGTCAACAGTTACGCCTTTGGACAAACGACAACTTTGGTGAAGACCTTTTAATTGCCCCTCGTGGTGGTTCGGTCTACTATTGGGATGCCACTACAGGCATTAGCGTACGGGCAATTTTACTTAATACCGCATCAACTAGTGCAGGCTTTGCAGGGCAGTTTGTACCCAACACAACCAATCAAATTATTGGCTCTTCAATTCAACGTTTTGCTATTTGTTTTGGGGCTAACCCATATGATCCCCTTAATGCTAGTACAACCTTTGACCCTCTTTTAGTACGTTGGTCAGACCAAGAAAACCCATTCGATTGGGTGCCAGACGCTACTAATCAGGCTGGCGAATACCGCTTAAATATTGGTTCGTCTATTATTTTGGCTCGCTCAACCCGTCAAGAGATTTTGGTTTGGTCGGATGCAGCTATCTATTCTATGCAGTACCTTGGACCACCCTACGTCTGGGGTTTTCAGTTGTTGCAAGACAACATTACTGTGATGTCGCCAAATGCAGCTGTCACTATTAATAACGTTACCTATTGGATGGGTACAGATAAGTTCTTCTCATACACAGGTCGTGTAGAAACCCTACCCTGCTCGCTGTGGCAGTTCGTCTTTGACGATATTAATAAAGACCAAGCGTTCCAAGTCTTTGCTGGCTCTAACGAGTCGTATAACGAAGTCTGGTGGTTTTATTGCTCACAAAATAGCAACGCCATTGACAGCTATATTATCTATAACTACCTTGAACGAGTATGGTCGTACGGCACAATAAATCGCACCGCTTGGCTAGACTCAGGTTTACGTCAATTTCCAATGGCAGCCGATAGTGTTAATAACCGTATTTTGTTTCACGAAGCTAACGTGGATGATGTATCAGGATTAACCCCAGTGCCAATTGAAGCCTACATTCAGTCTTCTGACTTTGACATCGGTGATGGACATAACTTTGGGTTTGTCTGGCGCATCTTGCCAGACATTACGTTTAACGGCTCTAATGCAAACCAGCCCTCGGTTACGATGACTTTACGTCCACGACAAAACTCAGGAGCGCCTTACGGCACAGCAGATAACCCACGAATAACTAGTACGCAGAACTACACCAGCCGTAATACATATGATGTGCAGGAGTTTACAGGGCAGGTCTATACCCGTTTACGTGCCCGTCAGATGAGCTTTCGGATTGAGTCAACTACCCTAGGCGTTGCTTGGCAGTTAGGTAGCCCCCGTATTGATATTAGACCAGACGGAAAACGTTAATGGCTATTACCCCATTACGCCCCTCCAAAGCGCCCAATTTACTGATTGCGCCTACAGAATATCAACAGCGCTACATAGATCAACTTAATAACGCCTTACGCTTGTATTTCAACCAAATTGATAACAGCTTAAGTTCTTTACTATCAGGGGCTGGCGGCGCAGGGTTAAGTTTTCCTTATGGAGCGTTTTCAAGCGACCAAGATCAAACCGCTACCGCAAACACCGCTACGTTAATGACGTTAAACACTACGGACTTTTCCAATGGGGTGTCTATAGCTAGTTCTAAAATAACAGTAGAAAATTCTGGAATATACAACTTACAGTTTAGTGCACAGTTTCAAAACACAGACACTGCCTTTCAAGATGTCTACATTTGGCTGCGTCAAAACGGGGTAAATATACCAGGTTCGACTGGTTTTATATCTATTCCAAACAGACACGCTGGAACGGATGGGCATTCAATTGTTGGCTGGAACTATTTTTTAAGTATGGCTGCAACGGATTATGTTGAGATTTACTGGTCTGTACCTAATATTGCTGTAACCATCCAGCATCTTGCCGCATCTGGAAGCCCAACTAAACCGTCAACCCAGTCGGTAGTGGCAACAATGTCCTTTGTCTCAAGGCTTCCATAGAAGACATAACAATGATAAAATTCAACAAAATCAACCCCAAGGGGCCCCTATGAGTTTGACACTAGCTGCACGACATTTAGCTTCCAAAGGTCGAGGACCGGATACCGAATTAGTCCATATGACTAAAGGCGAGATTAAAGGCTTGCGCCAGCTTGCTATGGCCCAAGGGGGCGACCTAAGTATAAACCCCTATACAGGCTTGGTTGAGGCTGGGTTTTTAAGTAAGATTCTTCCTATGGTCGCCATGGCTGCGGCTACTTATTTTACGGCTGGTGCTGCTGCCCCCATGTTTGCTACTGCCCTTCAAGGTACGGCTTTGGCGGGGTCTTCTGGTCTTTTAGCTGGTGCTGCATCTGGAGCTCTTATTGGCGGACTCGGCGCTGGTTTACAAGGCGGTAACGTAGGTAAAGGTGCTTTATTTGGCGGTATCGGCGGTGCTATCACTGGCGGTATGGGTGGATATGACAGTGCTCCTAATGTGTTTTCAGGCATGGGAGACACATCAAATGCTGTAGTTCAAAGCGGCGCACAAGCAGGTAACGTAGCAGCAACCACTGGGTCTACTTTAGAAGCAGCTAATCAAGCTATTAGCCAAGGTGGATTTACCCCAACAGATCCTTTCTTAGGCTCAGTACCTCCTGGCCAAGGCCCCGTTTATACTCCTGCATTTAACGAAGCTAGTACTTTTGCACCCGGATCATTACCTGGTGGGACAAATCCAGAAGCAGCTAGAATAATTGGTAGTTCTGGTAATACTATAGGTGGTGGACCAGCTCCTTCATACTACAGCAAGCTTGGCACAGGCATGATGGACACGGCTAAAAAAGCAGCAATTTTAGGGGCGCCCGGTATTTTAGCTCAAGGTTATGGTATGGCTCCTGAACAACAAGAGTTGCCTACAGGCGAAGAGTCTTCAACGCTAGATCGTATTTCTCCAAATTTCCGTGCTCAAGAACCTGTTCAACCAAACCCATACTATCAAGCACAGTATCCTGACTACAAACTAAGACCATATGGCATGGCAGGTGGTGGTGCAGTAGCGTTTTCAAACAGAGGTATTGTTCAACATTTACCAAGAAGCTCCGGCGCCGACGTAGGTACTTATACTGACACCGACCCCAATACAGCAAAATTAGATGCATACAACGCCGCTCTTTATAGACTTAATAAGGCTAGGGTTAAAGCTGGTATAAAACAACCTGCAGAAATTAAAAAAGCTGCAGTATTAGGTGATGTTGAAGAAGCAGCTGAAGGTGGCATTATGCAGGCCTATCAAGCTGGCGGTCCTGTAGAGCGTATGTCTATGATGAATACGGCAATGAATCCACAAGGCGGTTTATATCCACAAGGCATGATTGACAAGACCCAATATGCTACCCCTACCCAACGCCCAGTAAGTGCTGAGATGGTTTCTGAAACTCCTGCATACGAGCAGTCTAGTCCTATGTTGATGGCTCGTGGTGGTATTGCTAACTTAGGAGGATATTCTGATGGCGGACGGATGCTTAAAGGTCCTGGTGATGGTATGTCTGATTCTATTCCTGGTGTTATTGGCAAAAAACAGCCAGCACGCTTAGCCGACGGTGAATTTGTTGTTCCTGCGGATGTGGTTTCTCATCTCGGCAACGGCTCTACTGACGCTGGTGCTAGGAAGCTTTACAGCATGATGGACAAGATTCGCAAAGCAAGAACTGGTAAGAAAAAACAAGCTCCAGAAGTTAAAACCGAGAAATATCTTCCCGCATGAATTTAGAGATAAGTCTAATACCAAATGGATCCATATCAGCAACTATTCCGGGCTTACTCCCACATCTTCAAAAGTCTGAGTTATGGACTCGAGGACGCTCTACGGTGGATGACATATTACGGTTCCTTTTTAATGGACATATGCAGCTTTGGATTGTTTTCTCCCCGGAAGAGCAAGTAATTTATGGGCATGTAATAACAGAGATAAAGCAGTATCCGCAGTGTAAGATGTTAGTGATTCAATACTGTGCGGGAGAAGAAAACCATATGCAGTATTGCGAAGATAAGATGTATAAGCTGTTAGATAAGTTTGCTAAAGACACAGGATGTGCAGGCATAGAGTTAATTGGTAGGCCAGGCTGGAGTAAACATGTTAAGAAGCGTGGCTATGAAGTACAAAGTGTGATGTACCAAAAGTTTTTTAAGGACTAGATTATGAGCATTTTAAGATGGAAACAAAAGGTAATGTGTGCCGACGGTGGCGTCCTTAGAGACTCTGGCGGCGGCGGGGGTGGTCAACCTACTCAGTCTACTTCTTACAATACTAACGTTCCTGAGTATGCTAAGCCTTATGTAGAAAACATGCTCCAGTCTGCTCAAAAGCAGATATACAACGACGATATGACGACTTTCCGTCCATATCAACCATACAGTTCCGACGTTAACAACTATTTTGCTGGGTTTTCACCTATGCAAATGCGAGCCCAAAGCGAGACGGCTAACTTAGAAACTCCCGGACAATTTGGAACAGCTACTGGTTTAACAGGTTTAGGCGCTGTAGGGTCAATGGGTTTAGGTGCTCAGGCTGCAGGGGCGGGGCAACAGTTTGCACAACAGGCTCAAGACCCAAGAGCTATGCAAGGGTATATGTCACCATATATGCAGAACGTGGTGGACTATCAGAAATCACAGGCGTTACGTGACTATCGAATGGGTCAGCCAATACGTCAAGCTCAAGCTGTTGGACAGGGTGCGTTTGGTGGTAGCCGTCAAGCTATTGTGGAAGCTGAAGCTCAACGTAATTTAGGTAGTCAGCTTCAGGGTATAACTGCTACAGGCTCACAAAAAGCATTTGAAGACGCTCAACGCCAACAACAGTTTGGTGCTCAATTAGGACTACAGGGCTTACAAACAGGACTACAGGGTTTTGGTCAAGGGTTACAAGGTGCTGGTCAATTAGCAAGTATTGGTGGTCAACAACAAACTGCGGATCTTGCACGGATCAATGCTCAAAATCAAATGGGTGGCCAACAACAGGCACTTGAGCAGAACAAGATTAACCAGGCTATTGCTAACTACTCTACGGCTCAACAGTATCCGTTTATGCAGCTTGGTATTATGAACGCAATGCTACGTGGCTTACCACTACAGCAAACAACCACTGCTACTTACCAACAACAGCCAAGCACAATGCAGCAATTAACAGGTCTTGGTGGCGCTGCGCTTTCATATTTAGGCAGACGTGAAGGCGGTCAGATTAAAGAAATGCGTGAAGGCGGTATTGCTGATGCGCCCGGTTATAAATATGGTGCTTTAATTTCTACACCAGAATTAGAGAAAAAAGCCGACAAGCTTGGAGTTAAACAACTTCAAGCGCTTATTAAAGACCCACAAGTAGACAAGGGTGAGCGGATCGTATTTGAGGACGAGCTAAAAGATAAGCAACGCATTGCTGGTATAGCCGCTGCTGGTGGTGGGCTATTTGAGAATATGGGTATGGCAAGCGGTGGCATTATTGCTTTTGAAAACGGCGGATATACCAAAGAAAGACTAGATGAAATAGCAAGAGGGCTGGGTGTATTTCCTGAAGGCTCACCTGCATTACCTGGGGCTGAAGTTACAGGAGAAGCTAGTTTGCGCCCAACAACAAAAAAAACAGAGAAAAAAGAAGAGTCAAAATCAACCCCAGCTAGAAAAGAACCGACTCGTGCAGAAGCACTAGCAGAGTACGACGCAGCTATGGAGAAACGTGGCTTTGGTCCTGGTGCTACAAAAGGCGAAGAAGAGAGAATGGCTTTTGTAAGAAGTCAGCAAGCCGACACAGATAAGATACAAGCACAAAAAGAAAAAGCTAATTTGGCTAGGGCTTTCTTAAAAGGAGCGCAAAACCCACGAGGTATGTTAGCTGGAGCGGTTCAAGGAGCAGAGAGTTATATTGAGGGTGACGTAGCTATTGCTAAGGAAATGGAAGAGCGCAAAGGCAAACTTGCTGAAGCCGCCGCTGTCCATGATGCTGGTATGCGTGCCCGTGCTGCTGGTGATATTAAAACAGCTAACGAAATGTTTGCTAAAGAAGCTGAGATCCGCAAAGATTTACAGATTGCTCAGATCAACGCCGCATCTGCAAACGCAGCTTCTAATCTTAAGATGAAACAGATGGACGCTATTCGCTCCGACCTTGAAGCTAAACTTGGTAGGAAGCCCACAGAAGTTGAGGTGTTGTCGGCTTACACAGCAGCTGCTACACCTGCGGGAGAAACTGCGGAAGCTAGAGCTAGGGTTGCTGCTCAAACAGCGCTACAGAAATGGAAAGAGTCTAAGATACTTGACCCTGACTTTAACAAGTTAAGCCCAGAGAAGAAACAAGAAGCTGAAAACGCTGAGTACCAAAGAATTCTTACCCGCATGATAACTACAGAAAAAACTGCTGGAGTTTCTCAACAAGCGGCACCGGCTCCTGCTTCTGTATCAGTTGCTGGAAAAACGTATAATCGTAAAGATTATCCACAAATGACGGATGAACAATGGGCGGCGTACGTAAGACAAACTAAAGGTTAATAATGAGTCCAGATCAATGGTTAGCTTCTCAAACGGAAGAGAAACCAGCGGCTGCGTTAAGTCCGGATCAGTGGTTAGCACAGCAACAACCTGCGGAAAAAGAACCGACTAGATTAAGTCCGGATCAATGGCTTGCGCAGCAGCCTGTAGAGGCAAAGACGTCTAATCCGTTTAAAGGGCTAGTAGCTCGTACTGCTAGCTTAGCAGGTGAAGGTGTTGAGGCTGTTGCTCGTGTAGCAGAGAACTTAGGTGACAAACTTGAGACTGCTGTACCGCTAAGTAATTTAACACCAGAGCAGATAAAAGAAGAACAGCAACTACAACCGCTGTTTAATTGGGCTAATTCGCTAAGGCAGTACGGCAGAGAGATTGGCTATGAGCCGTCTACAAAACTTGGAGAGTTGCCGGGTAAACCCTTATTAATTGTGCCGTTTATTGCCGAGCGACTTATATCGTCGGCGCCGGACATGGCTGCAGCAGTTGTGGCAACTCCTGCTTATTTAGTAGCTCTAACTAACGAAACATTAAATGAGCGCTTAGCTAATGACAACAAGCCACTAGAAGAAGCTACTATTGCTGACGTTACTGCCGCTGCTGGCGCTGCTGTTGTACAAGCTTACTTAGAGAGATTTGCAACTAAAGCATTGGTTAAAGGCAAAGCTGGCGCAGAAGGCGCCACAGCAACAAGGCGAGTAGGTAAAGAAGCAGGCTTACAAGCCGGAACAGAAGCATTAGAAGAAGGTGCAGGATATCTTGGTGGTACAGCCGGTACTGTAAAAGGCGTAGATGTTGCGCAGTTAGCCGAGCAGATGTTAGAGGGTGCTATAGTAGGTGGTGGATTAGGTGCTGGTGTTCAAGCAGGCAAAGAGTATTACACCAAGAAGCAACGTGCCGAATTAGCCGACATAGTAAGAAGCGACCTAGAAGCAAGGGGAGAAACACCGACAGAAGAGCAAATCGGCGCAATCGTCGATAATATGATACGGATACAGAAAGAAGGTAAAGCAGATGAGACAGGAGCTGGAACTGACACCGGAGCTACTAAGCGAGGCGTTTCTGTATCTGAAAAGACAGAAGCTGGAGAAACCGCCGGAACAACTACAACATCTACCACTGGGGGCGTGGGTGGAGATCAAGGAACTTCTGGAAAACCTGGAGTGGGAGAAGAAACACAGCAGGGTGCATTAACAGACGAAGAAATAGCCGCAAAAGCTAAAGAGTTTCAAGATAAAAGAGCGGCTTTATTAACTAAGACTGGCAGAGTACCGCTAGCTACTTCTAAAAAAGGCAAAGAATACCAAGCATTAGTAGACGAAGAAGAAGCGTTTATTAAAAATGCTATGGCTGCTAGACAGCAAGCAACACCCACACAACTAACGCTACAAGAACAACAAGCACTACAAAATGAGCTACAGCAAGAGCAGTCGCAGCTAAATGCGCCGATTGAACCACAAACTGAAGAATTTAAGCAGTACTTTAAAGACTCTAAAGTAAGAGACCAAAGCGGACAATTAATACCGCTATTCCATGGCACAACCGCAACCGGTGAAAAGGGTGAAGGAATAGCCCAATTCAAACTAAGCAAAGAAGGTTCTTTAGGTTCTGGTATTTATTTAACTCCGGACACTAATTTTGCAGATACTTATACAGGTATGCCTTCCCCTGAAATGATAGATGCTATGGAAGCCGAGGGAAAATTATCGCAAGAATATATAGACAAACTAAGAGAGCCCTATAGAACCGGAGAATTAGCGCCGGGACAAGTTGGTGGCAACGTTATACCTGTATTTGCAGACATACAAAATCCATTAATCATTGATACTAAAGATAGACGTTTTAATCCGGCTGTAGATTTATTGGTAGCACTCGGCGTGCCACAAGCCAAAGCAGAAGCCATAGTTGAAAAGGCTGATGAAGATAAAGGCGGAATTACTAAAGAAGTAATGACTCGTGCTCGAGCTAAAGGTTATGACGGCATCTTACAATACAGAGATGGAGTTCTTTCAGAAGTAGTTGCGTTTAGCCCAAACCAAATTAAATCGGCGTTTAATCAAAAACCCACATACCGCCCTGAAATACTTAACTCTAGCCCCAAAGCAGATCAAGCTGATGCGGATATGAGTAAGACAGTACACCCACGGGTGGCGCAGGCTATTGAGGCAAACGATATTCAGGGTGCTTTAAAAGCAATTAAAGATACAGCCGGTAAGTTCTTCTCTGAGTTTGCCAGTCGGCTTATGGAGCTTGGGCTTAACACGCAGATTAGCTTTAACCAACAGTACGCTCTAATACAAAATGAGTTAAAGAAAATAGAGGGGCAACAAAATCGTGTAATCACTTGGATACAAACTGTAAAACCAGAGGTCTATGAGAAACACTTTAACCCAGCTAATATGCTTAACCGCTTTACTGGGATGCACGATTCTTTCAAAGCTTTAGCTGAAGGCAAGTTAGGTATTGATCCTAAGATGTTTAAGCAGGATCTGATTGACATCAATAAAGTATATTCTAATAGCATAACGTCTTTACAGGCTCGTGGTACGTTCTTCGTTACACAAAACGCTGCTACATTTAACACGGTCTTTGGCGGGAACAACAACCAAACCGTCATGCACGAGTTTACCCATGCTGCTACCCACTGGGCAATTAACAACCCCACAAAGCTAACCGAGCAACAAAGAAAATCTTTAGATAATTTAAACACTTTATTCCGCTATGCGAAAGCCCACACTAAAAACCCAAACCATAATGCGTACAAAAATGTGCATGAGTTTGTAGCAGAAGCATTTAGCAACGCCGAGTTCCAGAAAGAGCTTCGTCAGATGAAGTCGGCGATGGGTTCTAATATGTCTGCATGGTCTAAGTTTATACAGACTGTAGCTAAATTGTTTGGGGTAGACAACGTTTTATTCCATACACTAGCCAACGCCGACGTACTGTTCTCAGCTAATTACGGTGCAACTGCAGTAACTAACACCCTGTTTTCGCCAAGCTCGTTTAGTGTCAGTAGTAAGAAAACATTCCAGCTTAACGTCCAAGAGCGGCTTAGCTTCTTGACGTCTCTTATTAAGGGCAAAGTTAAGTGGAAAGATTTAAACAAGAAAAACTTAAAGAAATTCTTAGGCACTACTAATGAACAATATCGTCGGTATCTGTTGGGTGCTTTAACCTTAGACCAGATTACAGACATGGTTGGCAGTGACATGCCACAGTTTAAGCAGTATGTTAAAGAAGTAGACGCCATGATTAACACCCGCAACAGAATTCTTGCTGAGGGTGACAAGTCTATTAAAGAATGGAGTGAGCTGTTAGAAACCAATCCAGAGAAAGCCACGCAACTTGGCAACATGATGATTGAGGCTACCATTAAAAAGATTGATCCAGACCCGCAAGGTGCTGGGCATGACGCCGCAAAATTTCAAGCCGATGCCGATTTGAAGAAAGCATGGGCTGCTATGGTCGCTGGTCCTGACGGTCCGAAGGCTTTAAAAATTTATAGAGACGTGCGTACGTTTTATGAAAAGCGGGCTAAAGAGTATATCGCTATCCAGTTGCAACGCATTAGATCTAGAGAAGAAGCTAAGGGAACCGACCCAGATAAGATAAACGATATTATTCGTGAAGAGCATAAAGAAATTACCAAGGAGATGATACGTCCCTACTTCCCAATTAAACGTTTTGGTGACTATTGGCTACAAATCGGCAAAGGCAAGAGCAAAATATTTATGCAGTTCGAAGATGCTTGGGCTAGAGAACAAGAACTAGAGAAGCAGAAACAAAAGCTTATAGCCTCCGGCATGACAGAAGATCAAGCTAACGGAATGCTCGATGTTGGACAAGGATTTAGCGAAGGGTTTGGTCAGCGCCTAGCTGATATAGCACACCTGCAAAAACTTAAAGACCGCATTGATGCAGAGACAGATAACATCATTGCTAGCACAGATGCTAGTGTCAAAGCCGACGAAATTAACTCGTTGCGGGATGCTTTAAAAGACAACTTCGACCAGTATTACATGGAGCAGTTGCCAACCCAGAGTATTCAAAAGATGTTTTTGCATCGTGATAATATCTCCGGCCCAAGCGCCGACATGCTCCGTGCTTTTGCTGTATCTCGCCAGCGTGTGGCTTATCAGAGAGCTCGTTTCCAGCACATGCCTCAGTTGTTTGATACTTTAGAAGCAGCTAGGATGTTCTTAAAGACTGTTCCGCTTGAGGAACGCACTCGGCTTAGGGACTACGTTAACGAGTTAGAGCTTAACCTTAAGAACGCTATTCTAGAGCCACCCAAGCAAAGCGGTTTAACTACTGGACTTACACAGTTCGGCTTCTTGCACTTCTTAACTTCGCCCGCTTCTGCTCTCGTGAACATGATGGCTATACCGGGTATCTACGTTCCAAACGCTGCTGCTAAGTATGGTATGACAAACACCACGATTGCACTAGCTAT
>Ga0181351_1000521_pt1 | contig 11136 bp, 8 predicted proteins | sample Su13VDMM15SD_FD_170485 | JGI IMG/M metagenome (GOLD analysis project Ga0181351, IMG submission 170485) | Freshwater viral communities from Lake Michigan, USA - Su13.VD.MM15.S.D | ecosystem: Environmental > Aquatic > Freshwater > Lake | place: USA: Michigan | collected 2013-07-16 | reverse complement strand
AAAAAAGATGATTCAATAACCAAATTTTACCCCCCTGAATCCAATTTAGCCCCCTTATTCATTTTTTTATTATCTGACTTGTCCCGCTGTTCGGTTGTGCCCCCTTATTCATTTTTTATTATTTTTTGCCTATAACCTAAACAAATTTTATTTTTATTTTTTTTTAAATCATTTTAATTTTATTTTTTTTAAATCATTTTATTTTTTTTAAATCATTTTAATTTATTTTTTTAAATATATTTTTTTCAAAATTTATTTAAAAATAACACCCCTTAATAATTAAAAATCAGTAAAATTAATTGTATCAAAACTACGACCGCTTAAATATTTTTCTATGCCATCTACTAAAATATAATTTAATTCGTCCTCTTCATCAATAAATAATTCCTCATATTCATCATTAATTTTTTCATCTAATAAAACAGAAATATAGCCTTCTAAATCAATATTATCTTTAATAAATTCATTATAAAATAATTCGCCCTCACTCTGTGTGAAATCGCTTAAATTTTCCGTTATTCTCTGCCATAGTTCATACGGCATTTTATTCTCTAAATAATCATAATAATTACAATATAAAAAACCCTCATCTTCAAAATTTTCTTTTTCTGCTTTTTCTAAGTCTGTTCTTTTTTCAATAAGTAATTCATTATATTTAAATTCTTCATATTTTTTAGTCTCCTTATTTAATTCAGAAATAATTATATTAATTATTCCACTATATTTAATAGTATGGTTATAAGTTTGATTATTATATTTAAATTTGTATTTTTCATCATCATCATTAATTATAAAATCATCTACAATTTTAATTAATAATTCATCGTCCGCCGTTTCATCATTTTCTAATTCTCCAATTATATATTTATATATCAAATATAAATTAATATTTTTTCTATAAGAATAAGCCCCCGCCGTTATAAAGAATTTAATATAATCCGGTTTAATTTTTTGATATAAAAAATAAAATATACTTACGGTTTGTCTGATTATCTCCGCGTCTTCATTCTCAAAATCTATATATTCTTTCATTATAATATCAAGTAATAATATATATAAATTATCATATACTTCTTTATTGACGATTTTAAAATTTAATATTTTATCAGTATCTAATATTTTAATATTTCTTTCTTTTGGTTTTGCTTTTCCTTTTCCTTTTATTATCACTTTATAATCTTTTAATTTTTCTATTCTCTCCCGTGATTCATTGCTTATAATATCTTTTAATAGTATTGGATATAGAAAATCTTTAGATTCATATATTAAAAAATATTGTTCTTTTACATCTTCGTTTAATCTCTTTATTTTAAAATAAATTTTTTCTTTTAATTTATCTATTAAATAATTTTGGTTTTGTCTTTTCTTTTCATTGTCTTCATTAATTTCATTTATATTTATTTCTTCTTTATTATTTATATTCTCACGACATAAAGGACACTTAGAAGAATTTGAATTTTTAAATAAATAATCTCTATAGCATTTTAAACATATTTTTTCTGAATGTGTGTTTTTACAATATTTTAAAACGGTTTCTCTTTCTCCTTCATCTTCTAAACATATGAAACACTTAAAAGAATCTTTTATAATAAATTCCTCCTCTTCTTCTAAATCTATAATATTCATTAAATCTAAATTAATATATATATCATCATCTAATGCGGTTATATTAAATTTTTTAATTAATTTATCTTTATTATGATAACCATTTATAATATCATCATTTATTATTTTTTCTAATCTTTCCATAATTTGTAGTTTAATAATATTTTTCATTTCTGGTTTTAGTTCAATCAATTTATTATAATAATTTTTTTTGTCTCCTTCGTTATTTGGTTTAAATATATCAAAGGTATCAAATAGAAAATTAAACATATTAAATTTTAAACATTTTTTAATTGTTGGTATCTCATCGGATTCTAAAGAATAATAATTAACTAAATTATTAAAATCAGATTCAGAGGAAAAGACAGGGACGACGACAGGGGAAACGGCGGACAATGCAGACATTATAGAACACATATATAATAAGTAATAGAAATTAATTCTTAAATAATTTTAATTAATTATTTTAATATTTAAAGAATTTTATTAAATTAAATTTCTAAAGGTTTTTTATTTTGAAAATTTCTAAAGGTTTTTTATTTGTTATAAATTATAGTATATTATATAATATAATTTATAGTCTTTATGATGGTATTTCATCAGGATTTAATTAAGTTTTTATATAATAGATTGTTAAAAATTCCTTATACTATATCACAAATTATTTATTATCATCATAAGTTTTTTAAGGTTTTTAAAATTTTTATTTTCTCATCTGTATATCATCATATTAAATAGGCTTATTCATTTTTAATAACAATTATATTTATTTTATTGAGTTGGTCGGCTTAACTTGTTTTAACTTGTTTTAGGCTTGTTTTAGGCTTGTTTTGAATAAGTCGCCTAATTAGTATTTTATAAATATTCATAATCTTAATTTTATTCTTCTTATTCATTTTATAAATTGAATAAGGGGAACTTGTTTTAGGCTTGTTTTTAACCTGCCAAACCACTCATTATAAGGCTATCTAATTACCAGTTAGTCAGAGATAAAATCTCAGACTAAGTAAGAAATAAAAAATTAATTTTTTATTACCCAGTTAATCAGGAGAAAAAAGGGTAGAAGCCGTTTTTAATCCCTCGTGATAATTCGTAATTATATATTTTATTAGATAACACTCCAACGGATAACCACTTATCACCCTTCTTAACGGATATACCGTATTTCTTACAATAATATTTAATATTCCTAAACTTCTTATCACTATCGTTCATATATTATATTTAGATTTTTTTTTTATCTAAATTATATTATATATGCCAGCACCAAGCGACCCAACGTTATACAGAGAAGCGAAAGACTTCATTGAAAGTAAATACAAAACAAATTCACCTTTTAGGAGTGGTGCAGTTGTTAAACACTATAAACAATTATATAAAAAGAAACACAATTCTGATGACTCATACACAGAAACAAACCACCCCAAAAATTTAAAGAGATTTTTCGAAGAGAAATGGGTTTCAGTTAATCCAACACAAAATAAAGGAGGATACCCCGTTTTCAGACCAACCAAAAAAGTAAATGCCAAAACACCCCAATTACTTCAAGAAATTCCTGATACTATACTACAAAAACAAATTAACCTTAAGCAAAGTTATAGACAAGTTAAAAGACTACCTAAATATACAACGGTTATTCATCACGCAAAAAAGGGCGGAGCATTAGAAGTTGGAACACTTAAAAACCTTTTAAAAGCAAGTTATGACAAGAAAACCAGAGAAACAGACGGTTTCCAAAAAGACCAAGATTTATCAACAAAAACAAGCAAAGTTTATTACAATCCAGAAACAAATCAAACAGTAGTAGCACACAAAGGAACAACAGGATTTACTGATTGGTTTAATAACCTCGCTTACGCTGTAGGAGGTGAGACATTATACAAAACTACTGACAGATATAAACAAGCAAAAAAAGTCCAAAAATCAGCTCAACAAAAATACGGTAGAGATAATATCACAACAGTCGGACACTCTCAAGGAGGATTACAAGCAGAATTATTAGGTAAAAAAGGTAAAGAAATTATCACGCTTAATAAAGCAACAAAACCGTTTGGTAATACAAGGTCAAAAAATCAATACGATATAAGAGCTGAAGGCGATTATGTAAGTAGTTTTAATCCTTTTCAAGTCGGACCTAAAAACGAAACAACTATTAAATCAGAACACTTCAACCCATTAGCAGAACACGGTTTAGATACTTTAGATAGATTAGATTCAAAACAAAAAATAGGTGGTATGATTGTTAGAAGATTCTATAACTAAAGAGTCTCAACATTACTATTAGATTTTTTAAACTTACTTTTAATCTCTAATTCTTTTTCCTTCTCTTCTAATTCAACATCACGAACAATCTTAATACAACAAAATTCAACTTCTTTACATTTACTTTTATATAAAAAACTGAAGACACCTAAACAAAACGCCATAGAAGCGGTGTAGAATCCAGTCCAAAAAATTTCTGATAAAGGCATATTATAATGATTTATATAATAATTATAATATAGTTTAGGCAATTCTTGTAAGTGAATATTGTATATTTGATGTAATCCCGCCAGCAACAACAGTTGTAATTTGGTATTCCAAAGTAATATAAACAGTTTGTGCGGAGTTAGAACGTGTGTATATACCATTAACATTACTCGACATACTTCCACTTGCAATAGCAGTTGTGCTTGAAATAATAGTTCTCGCAAGAAGAGGGGTGATAAAACCTGTGCTTATAGTTGTTGTGCTTAGAGAAGAATAATAGTTTATAATAACATTCCCAGCAGTAGTGCCAGTGGTTATAAGATTACGAATAGAAAGACTATATAAACCAACAGGAAACGGTGTTGTCGTTATTTGTTTAAAAGATTGTTTTATACCTACTGTTGTTTCAGTCCCGCCTGCCACCGTTTCGGAAAATGTATATCCAATCTGATTTAAAGACGAATAACTAATTGTTGTATAATTTGTTATTATAGGTTGAAATGTCTCGTTAGTCTTATTCAATATCACCCAATTTGTTCCATCATATTGAACTGAAACCGCTTGTCCTGCATATATAGTAATTGGAGTTGATGCAGTAGTAATCCCAAATCCTCTAAATAATGCTGTGCTCGCGAGTGTATTACTAAAAATATTATTATTAATTAAATTCAATTTCTGTCCTAAATAACGAGTTGTGGGGAGTGTGATTGTTCCTGTAGATGCTAAAGTTATACTAACTAATAAGTTTTGTGCTAAATTACTCGATATCGTCCCAGCAGTTGTTATACTAATCGAACTGGGTGCTAACGCTACACCATTTAAACTTGGGACACTACTATTTAAAACAAGGGTTGAATTCGTCCCTCCGATTGATATAGTCGAACTCGAACTTGCACCATTACCAATATTTATCGTCCCTGTTCGGGTTGCGAGTGTTCCAATATTTAATGTTCCGTTTATTTGAGAATTTGCAATATTTACAATTCCACTTGTAGCAGTCGTGTTATTTATGCTATTTCCTGTAAAATCAAGTGTTCCAATATGATTACTATTTGTCCCGTTTCCTATTTTAAGTGTTCCTGTCGTCATTCCTGTTCCAAAATTCACATTTGAAGTAGTTATATCGGGATATAGAACAATATTTGAAGTTGTAGTTGTTCCTGTAATATTATTAGTTTTTACCGTTCCTTGAACTGTAGCATTACCCGTATGAATTGTGTTTGTAAATGTTTCATCACCTTGAGCCGTTGGAAATTTTAAATAATTTGCGTCTAAATAACCTATATCAACACCTCCAGCAGAAGAAATAGTTTGTTGATAGTTTGAAGAATTGAATGTTGTTAGTGGTTCTAACCAATTTGGGGGTGGGTAAATACTCATATATAATAACAAAGAAAATAATAATTCTATATTATTTTTTAACCGATTTTTGTTATTTTTAATGTTGATTCAAAAGTAAATGCAGTGCCAGTATTACCCGTAGGAAATAAAGCATAAGTCCCGTATATTACAGCACCCGCAGTAGTATTAACCCAATAACCAGAGACAGATTGATAAAATTTATTACCCGCATTATTTGCAAGAGTCTGTGTGTAAAATACTTGGTTAATAGCAATATTATTAATCGTTGTAGTTGAATCACCAGAAACTGTTGAAGCAAACAAATTCCACCCTTGTAATCTAAATAAAGTTCCTGAGGCAGAGCAGTTTATATGCCCGAGAACTTCAACATAATACACTCCAATAGGTATAGCACCACTCACACTTGTTGCACCCCCACCAGCCGTCCCGCCACTTCTACTAACAGAAGCAGTCGTATTTGAAATTAAATAACCGTTTTGTAAAGGTGATAAAGTGAATGTTGGTAAAGTAGTTGAACTATAACCCAATCTTTTAGGCTGATATAAGGTGGTGCTATCATAAATAACATTAATAGTTCCTGTAGCAACAGAAAAATAAAACCAAACCACAGTTTGAGGGGGTATAAGATAGTTAAAATCAGAATTTTGATTAAAAACAAACTGAAACGTTCCACTTTGAAAATTAAAATAATAAGCGTCATTATTATTATAAATCCAAAATGAGAAATCCTTTAGTGTTGTAGGCGTGTTTATATAATATTGAGCTGTTGTAGCAGAACTATTAACCAACAAACCTTCATCACTTGATGTATTATAACCTAATGTTGTTATTGCATCAATAACTGTTGATGTATTTGGATACAAATTCACAGCATTTACTCTAAAAAAAAGCCCGTTTAATGTCAAAGTATCAGTAGTATGACCTATATTTATTGTTTTAGAACTTGTCGAACCAGTCCCAATATTTATAGGATTTGTTCTATTCTCATTAGTCCCAATATTTAAAGTTCCTCCGTCTTGTTGTTCGGCTATATTTAAATCTGTATTAACATCTATAGGGTTTAAAGCAGAACCAACAATAGAAAGATTAGCTACTTGATTTGTATTTGCAGTCCCACCAATATCTGTTGTGTATCCAACGGATTGAGTTCCTGACAATCTAATTTTAAAACCACTACCTTCTGTTGTTGTGTATAAATTTGTTGTTGTTGCGACTGATTGAGCGTTAAAAGTATCTCCAATTATTGATTGAGGGTCGTTAATAGTCATATTAACTAATGTATTAGTGTTTTGTAAATATTGGGAACCTGATGAAGTTGCAGTAGGAAATTTTGTGTAATTAGCATCTAAAAACGGCACATCTAAAGATATACCACCTGTAGCAACGTTTGTCTCCCAGTTAGTTGTATTGAAAATTGAATTTGTAGGGTCTGATGGTGGTGGATAAATACTCATATATATTACTTAAGAAAATAAATTTAATTAAATATTTTTTCTCTGTATTATTATATATGAGTAAAAAAGCAGAATTATTGAATTGGTATGATGTTATGCCTAAAAAATTCCTTACCAAATCCCATAATCCTAATTTCAAGATACACGGATTAAAAATACCGTTCAGAATGTTAATTATTGGAAATAGTGGTGCAGGTAAAACCCAAACATTGCTGAATATAATGCATAATATGAATGGAACATTTAATAATATATTTATTATAACAAAAAATAAAGACGAACCTTTATACAACTATATTGAAAACAAATTAGGAGATAAAGGTTTAAAGATTGTAGAAGGCATAGAACAAGCACCGAACTTAGATAAAGATATTGATAAAGAAGACCAAACTTTAATTGTGATGGACGATTTAGTTTTAGAAAGAAATCAAAGTGAATTAGAGGGTTATTTTATAAGAGCACGTAAGCTAAATTGTTGTCTTATCTATATTAGTCAGAGTTATTACAGAGTCCCAAGAATCATTCGACAGAATTTAAACTATTTAGTTATTAAACAGGTTAGTTCATTTAAAGATTTGTTTCGTATTATGAGTGAATATAGTTTAGGTATTGATAAAACAGTATTGAAAAAATTATACGACGGCTCTACAGAAGAAAAACAAGACTTTTTATTAGTGGATTTGGATGCACCAACCAAAGATAGATTCAGGAAAAACTTTAATGATATTTATGATATTGGTGATATTGAGTGAAATTAAAAAATATTTAAAATTTCTATTTATTTTCTACTCCTATATATATAATGAGTGTTGGAAATATACGAAATATAAATGATTTAGAAAATAAAAAGAGACAATATGCTGAAATGCTCCAACTTATGATTGAAAATGAAAGCATTAAAGAAAAACGAGTAGCAGATTACAAAAACCCAAATAAACCACCACCAGTCCCGCCTCAATACAAAACTGTTGCAGACCAACTAAAAGATACACAATTACAAGAAAAAATAGCGATTGATAATATTAAAGAATTAGGGGTTGATTTCTCTGAAGCAAGAAGTTTTGTCTTACAATTACAACAAAGAAAAGACGGTGTTGATAATATAATTAAACTTAATACAAACTTTCCAGCATTTAAAAAGATAATTACTGAAGGATTACTTATTAAAAGTTTAACTGCCGATACTCTATTAAATAAATGGGAAGAGTTTTCAGCAAATATAGATGTTATTACAGGTTTAAAATCCGCATCAACAAAATCAACTTCTGCTTTCTCTTCATCAACAATAGCAGTAGAAAAAATCCCAATTGAAGACACAATGGCAACTTTCAGCATATTCTTAGATGAAGTAATACAGAAAAATAGCGAGTCAAAATTAGATATATTACAACAATTATTATCATCTACAAAAGATAATCTAATAAGTTCAATATCTTATTTATTATCAGAATCACAATTATCAAAAATATCGAATTTAACACCACTCGAAAAAAATCAAATCAACACAGTCGCTGAAAGATTATTATCAGTTAATAAAATACCAACTGCTAAAGAATTTATTCTGTTAATGAGTCAAATAGAAAATTCTTTTGACTCATTATCTGATGCTAACTTAGTATCAACTTCTGATTCAATATCCGCCGGTTTGGTTAAATTGAATAGACTTTTAGGACAAATTTTAGACAATGATAATAAGAAAAGATTAGAAGAGTTTGGTGCATTAGTAGATAAACTTATTGGAAATTTATATCAAGAAACAGAAAAATCTATACCTAAAGCAGACCCTATAATTTATGACACATCTTCAAAAATAGAAATGGTTAGATTTATTATGGCGAAACAATTATATTACGAACTTTTTAGAATACCTAAAGAAGAAGAAGTAGATGAAGACGAACTAACACAGATTGCTGATGAAGTGAATAAACTGACAAAAACTAAATTACAAAAATTTTTAAGAAATTATAAAGCTGACCTTCAAAGAGACGAATTCTTACTTAGAGACTATGTAAATAAAACAACTTCACCAGAAGATGCTTTAGATGATTACGAAAAAGAACAAGAAAGAATCCAACTCATTATTAAAGGTTTGGGTGAAACATTTGATATGATGGGGTATGAATTAGGTGATTATCAAAATTTATATAAAGAGATTGTTAGATTAAAATTGATTCCAAATGATAAAAGTGCTGTAGGGACAAACTTTAGTAATAAGAATAACTTAAGAGATTATATTTTTAGTTTAATTGAAGGAAACCCAACACTTAAGGATTTTATAGACAGAAGATATTTTGAAGAGGAAGAAAATTTTAGAAGAAAAAATCTTGTTAGAGAACAATTAAAAGAAAAATTCGCACCTCCCCCACTAAAACCACTCAGACCTCCTCCCTCACCTCCCCCACTAAAACCACTCAGACCTCCTCCCCCACCTCCTGAAGTTAGTAATTTTCAACTAACAAGAGAATATATAGCAGATAAATTATTAAGTTTTACAAAAAGAGATTATTATGATAGATTTATTGCATTGAGAGATGAATTTCCAAGTTATAAACTAAAAGTAATAAGGCAGACAGGTAGATTCAGAGGTTTGATAAAACCGTATGAAGAATTTGATTCTGAATATAAAAATGAAGATTTAATGGATATTGTTTTTAATAATGAATTTGATTATAGAGATATAAGATATAGAATTAGAAATGAAAATTTTAACCCCACACTACCAGAATTTCAAAGATTACCAAAACAAGGTTTAGGAATGAAGAAAGGTTGTGGAAAAGTTCAAGTATATATACCAGAAAGAAATTTAGTAAAACCTAAACCGACTTTAAAAGCAGGTTGCGGTTCTAAACCTTACGAACACAGACGAATTAAAATCGGTAAAGGTGTTGGAGTTGCTGAAGAATTACCAAAATATATTGAGTTCGGTAAATTTATTATACACAGACCACAATTAGAAAAGAACACTTTAAATTTTAAATACCCGAGCGAGGGGAGAGTTCCAACCCTACCTATAGTCAATATTGGTGATGATTTTAAAGACTTCTTATTAGGTGTATTAGAAACAGGAAAGTTATCTGATAATCAATTCAATAAATTATCACAAAATGAAAAAGATTTCTTTATTAAAGCTGTCAAAGGTGCAGGACTTGAAAATAGTTTGTTTAAAGGTAAAGGTAAATTATACCCAGATGATGAAAAGAAAGACAGAGACCGATTTAATATTCTTAAAGGTGAATTTGATGCAGGAAATAACAACCAAAATCTAATTAAAGAACTCCGACAATTAGTAATCAAATTCGTTGATAAAAGGATAATACCTAAAAAACAAGGGCTCGAGTTTTTACAACAATTAGAATAGTAATTAAATAATTACTTTAAAAAAATATCTACTTTAATATATATGCCAAAATCTATCTTAATAAATTCTTCAAATATTGTAGCAGGAACATACAACTCAGTTTTTGAATATAACTTCCCTAACGGGGGAGTTTATTTTAAAGACAGTTTAGTAGCAGTTCAACAAGTATCAATATATAATAGTGTTTTTAATATAACAGCACTTAATAATAATAATACTTTAAGTTATCAATGGGTTGATGGTTCCACTGTTAGTTTTACTATACCTGACTCATATCTTGATTGTGCTGGTATAAATGCTTATTTACAATCAATTATGTATGCTAATAAACATTACTTAACAAATTCGAGTAGTAATATAGTTTATCTATTAGAAATCGTAGTAAATGCATCACGATATGCATATCAAATTAATAGTTATTTAATAAGCACTGCTATTGCGACTGCTAATTCTTGGACTATAGCATCTGGAGCAACTTGGGTTTTACCTACAAATAGTATATTACCTGAATTAATAGTTCCAGCAACCAATATGCAACAATTAATAGGTTTTACAGCGGGTTCTTATCCTAATACCGTAATAGCGGGTGCTCCACCCGCTCAAACTCAAACTCCCGCTTATACTTCTTCCTACTCTGCATTAAGTTCTACCGCACCTCAAATCATAGTTAATCCGACATTTTTAGGTGTGTGTAATTTAGTTATGAATAGACTTGCTATACCTTCACAATTAATTTATAGTTTAACAATTGAAGGAACTGCTTTCGGTGAATTATACGTTAATCAAATATCATCCCCAGTTTTTAATGAAATTAATGACGGTCAATATACTAATTTAAGATTTGGTTTTGTAGATAGTTCAGGAAATAGTATTAGATTCAATGACCCA
>Ga0181351_1000520_pt1 | contig 11140 bp, 28 predicted proteins | sample Su13VDMM15SD_FD_170485 | JGI IMG/M metagenome (GOLD analysis project Ga0181351, IMG submission 170485) | Freshwater viral communities from Lake Michigan, USA - Su13.VD.MM15.S.D | ecosystem: Environmental > Aquatic > Freshwater > Lake | place: USA: Michigan | collected 2013-07-16 | reverse complement strand
AAACATGCGCCTGAGTTGTTGCAGGCGCTCCCTGATGTGATCGGGCATTGGGGCTGCCTTGGCTCTGTCCTGGGCGATCTTGACCAGCGCAGGGTCTACTTTGTCGGCCTCTCGCTGGTTAATTACAAAACCTTCTGGAATTTCAGCGCCGTCCCATCGTTGCTGGTTCAGGTAGACCAGAGGGGCCGGGATGAAGGCCCCGTTATCTTTGCGCCATGCGTCAGTGGTTTTCATCCATTCCACGTGTTTGACGATCTGGTCAGCGCAGCCGTCATACATGCCCTTGATCCACCTGGCCTTGCAGACCGACTTGCCACCCTTGCGGAATGACTTGGGCCAAGCTGCCCAAAAACTTTCAAAATCAAACATCCTGATCTCCAAAAATCCTCCTAAAAAAAAGTCCACGGCAGGCGGGAGGTGCGCTTTTCGGACGGGTAGCTACTCCCATCCTAGCCGGGCTTCATGTCACCAATTCTTGCAAACTCTTGCGGAAGGCAGCTCCGAACTTTTTTTCCAGCACTGGCCGCCACTTGTGGGCCACGCCATTGACCCGCCACATCTGCACGGCAGCGCCAGATGGCACGCCTAGAGCCTTGGCCAGTTTGGAGTAGCTGCCAACCTGCTTGTGGGCGAAGGTGCAGACCTGTTGGTAATACTGATCGTCTTTTGTCATGTGCTGGACTATAACATCAATTTGTAACGTGCCTAAAAATTTATTTTTGCAAAAACCTATAAAATTTTGTTTTGTGTTGTATGATTCTTTTCACCACAATCAACCACGAAAGGTAAACACGATGGAAATCAAGCAAATCGCAGCAGCACTGGTCAAGGCCCAGAAAGCCTTTGGCCCTGCGCTCAAGTCCTCAAGCAATCCGCACTTCAAAAGCCGCTATGCAGATCTAGCAGCTTGCGTCGAGGCGGTGATGGATTCACTTAACGATAACGGCATTGCCCTGGTTCAGCAAACCCACGAATGTGAGGCTGGCGTGATGGTCGAGACGGTCTTTGTCCACGAATCTGGTGAGATCTTCTCGGCTGGCAAGTTGCACGTTCCAGCTGTCAAGCACGACGCCCAGGGTTATGGCAGCGCTCTGACTTATGCACGCCGCTACAGCCTGATGGCCGCTTGCGGTATTGCTCCTGAGGATGATGATGGCAACGCCGCCAGCAAGCGCACGCCTGCTCCTGTGGCCGGTTATGGTGAGTTCGAGGCAGCCACCCTGCCAGCAATGCGTGAGGCCGCCCTGCAAGGTAGCGAGGCACTGGCCGCAGCGTTCCAGGCTTTGCCAAAGTCTGCGCACAAGGCAGCCTTCTGGCAAGCCCAAGGTCCAGCCCTAAAGAAGGCAGCCAAGACAGCTGACGAGCAGGGGGTAGCATGATCGAGCAAGGAACACCTGAATGGTTCGCCCAGCGCCTGGGCAAGGTCACTGCAAGCCGTGTGGCCGACATCATGGCCAAGACCAAGACCGGGGTGGCGGCCAGCCGAGGCAACTATCTGGCCCAGCTGGTGGCTGAGCGACTGACTGGCCAAGCCGCTGACACCTTCAAAAGTGGAGCCATGCAGCACGGCACTGAGACCGAGCCAATGGCGCGGATGGCTTACGAGGCCGAGACTGGCCTGATTGTCACTGAGGTGGCCATGATCCAGCACCCGGCCATTGAAATGTCTGGGGCATCTCCTGATGGCCTAGTTGGTGAAGATGGACTGGTCGAGATCAAGTGCCCAAACACCAGCACGCACATTGCCACGCTGATAGCGGATAAAGCGTCGAGTCAGTACATCGCTCAGATGCAGTGGCAAATGGCCTGCACTGGCCGAGCCTGGTGCGACTTTGTGAGCTTTGACCCACGGATGCCGGAGGACATGCAGCTGTTCATCAAACGAGTGCCACGCGACAACGATTTGATCGCTGAGTACGAGGCCGAGGTGGTCAAGTTCTTGGCCGAAGTGCAAGAAACTGTGGACAAGTTGATCCAGATTCGGAGAGGCGCATGAATGGCCGCGACTTGCGCGATGCTGGCCTGGCACGGGTTGCCATGGGCCGCGAGGACTGGCTGGCTTATGCCAGATCGGTTGCGGTCGAGGTGGCCGAGGCCACTGGCCAAGTCACCATCAACGAGGTCAGGGAGCGTGTGGAGCTGCCTGCCGATTACCACCCCAACACATGGGGCGCGGTCTTGAAGGGTGACACCTTTGAGGCGATTGGATACTGTCAAGCAACCCACCCATCAGCCCACGCTCGGGTTGTTCGGGTTTACAAACTGAAGGAGCAAGCATGAAAGCACAAGGACTGGCACGCATCGGCAAAGATGCCGAGGTGCGATTTACACCAGGTGGCACGGCTGTGGCCAACGTCACCCTGGCATTCACCTATGGCAAGAAGGGTGAGGACGGCAAGCGCCCGACGCAGTGGGTTGATGCCTCGATATGGGGTCAACGTGCCGAGCCGATGGCGCCTTACCTGACAAAAGGCAAGCAGATCGTGGCGTACCTGGAAGATGTACACATCCAGACCTACACAAAAAACGACGGAACAACGAACGCCAAGATAGTCGCACGCCTGGCCGACTTTGAGTTTGTGTCTGAAGGTTCTGGCGATGGCCAACGGGCTGCGCCAGCACAGAGGCAAGCGCCAGCGCCAGCGCCACGACAGGCTGGCGGAGGCGGTTTCGAGGATATGAGTGACGACATACCGTTTGCCGATCCCATGAAACGCCGAGCTTTTGCATTGTCAATTTGATTTTTAAGGAAAAAACATGAGCACACGCATTTACCTGGTCACCGATGTGGAGACCAACAAGCACCGCCTGATTCGCGCAAGCAACCAGGCCCAAGCCATCAAGTACGCCGCCCAGACCCGTTTCGACATCGAGGTGGCTGGCCAGGATGATCTGGTGAGCCTTCTGACTGGCGGAACGGCCATCGAGCTGGCTGGGTCCGGCGCGACCATGGATATGTTTGAGGAGGCGATCTCCAACGCTGGAGGGACCGACTGATGAACTACGACCAACTTGCAAGGGGCTACGACCCCAGGGGCCGGATTGAAGAAGGCTACGCCTACAACCCTGCCCAGCAACAGGAAAAATATAACCCTGGGGTAATTCCTGGTGCGTCTATTGAAAAGCAGCGACCACAAGGAAACGTAACCCGTGAGGTGCAGCAGTTTGAGAAGCATCTCAATGTTTTGATATGCGTCATTGACGAACTGGACCGTCGTTTGGCAACGGCCACCATTCCTGCGCCAGAGACAAACAACTCCTTGCGCGGCTCAGACCAATCTGGTTCTGCCTTGGCCAGCCAGCTCAGTTCGTTTAACAACATGCTGGCCCACCAAATCAGCCGACTTGAAAGCATTTATCAGGGGGTCGACCTATGAGCACCGACAAGATCAAAGACCGCTACATGACGTTGCGGCTGCCTGCGGATGTGGAGATCGAGCTGCGGAAGATGGCCGAGGAGAACACCCGCACCTTGGCCGCGCAGATCCTGCATTGCATCAAGTTGGAGCTGGCACGCCAGTCTGAGAAGGTGAAAGCATGACGAAAGAAGAAGCGCTCAAAACCATGATGTTGCTGTCCGCGCTGGAGTCGTGGGCATTCAGCACAAAAAACCCACTGCCTGATTACCTGCACGAGCAAATGCACGAAGCGCAACAAGTGTTGTCCAAAATCATTTTGGAGAAAAAACCATGACCAAGCCTGACCCATACGCAAGCGAAGCGGAAACGCTGTCGTTGTTGCAGCATGACAAGCGAAGCATGGCCGAGATCACCGTCGATCGGATGGTGGACGAGCTGGGAGCCTGGGAGCAGGGAGCCGAGCCTTTTGTGGTGGCGCGACAGATTGCTGTGGCTTTGCTGGAAGAAGTGCAGGCCAGCAACTACAAGCGCACCGAGGGCTGGTTGAAGGCCTGCGGCAAAGAGCCTGACACCGAAAATCTGTCTGTGCAGATCGGTTGCCATCTGGAGGAGTTCTGCGAGTTCCTGGGGGCGCTGCGAAGCGACTCTGAGGGTTATGGCAAGTTGCTGGAGCGCACGCGCACCGATCTGGAGTGGTTCGCTGGCAAGTTGAAGCGCCGTGAACAGTTCGTCTACATCCCGGTGCACCTACGGATTGATGCCCTGGACGCGCTGTGCGATACCGAGGTGACTGGCAATGGCGTGGCTTACCTGGCCGGCATGAACAAGCCTGGGGCTGATCGTGCTGTACTGGACTCGAACGACGCCAAGCTGGTCGATGGCAAGCCGGTGATTCTCGAAGGCGGGAAGATCGGCAAGCCAGAAGGCTGGAAAGCGCCAGACATTCGGGGGTTTGTGTGAGGAAGGCCGGGAAGAAACGCCCGGCCCAAAGGCCGAAGCACTACACGATTCTCGACGAGATGATGGCCAGCCCCACCGAGCCGCTGCCATTGGAGTACCGCACGCACCAGCTGACTCGAATGTATGAAGGCTTGGCCGCGATGGAGCAAGGCGAGAGCCCAACCACTGACGACTGGCGGGTGGTGTCGGATGCGGTCAACTTGATGGAGACCCTGATCGAGACCATGCAAGTGTGCGATGACAGCTCTGGCCTGCTGATGGATGCAATCACCGCGCTGGCCATGGCTGGCCGCCGCAACCTGGCTGGGGCTGCGATCCGGCTGGACGGTGCTGGAATCCAGGCCGTGCGTGCTGTGCTGGAGGATTACGCCGCACTGCTGGATGTGCTGTCTGCACGCACCATGATTCGATGCCACCGCCTGACCGAGAAACGCCTGCATGAGCTGCTGGAGGGAAAGCGCAAGCCGCATGATGTTGAGGTGACGTTGTTCTAAGGGTTTATCCCTATAAAATAAATTGTGTGAGATTGTGGGAAATAGAGTTATACTGGAGGCCTACCAACAAACAACCAGCAAGGGGCTGACCGTTATGACCTACAAAGAATTGATTGAAAAACTGGTGTCAATTGAAGCTGAAACCGGCTTGTATTTGTCAGACCAATGCGTTGATCTGCAAAACGCATCCGATCCAACATCAGATGCTTCTTTGTTTTCTGCCGCCGCAAATGCAGCTGGTGAGCGAGCAGAAGAAGCTGGACACAACATCAACAAATTGCTTGGCTTCAAAATTTATTAACCCACCGAGGCCACTGGCCCCATCTTTTAGGAGAACGACATGAAGAACAACACAACACCCCGTAATTTTGCAGACTGCACATGGATTCAGGCCTATGGCCGTCCAGAGCCGCTTTGGGAGCGCGTGGCTGGTTATGCCTTGGCTTTGGCCATTGGTGTCGGCATGGCCGCTTTGCTAGTCGCATGGTGGTCGTCATGAGCTGCTACAACACCATGATGATGAACAGCCGCCAGGATGATGAGGACGAGGCCGAGAGCCTGGACTTTGCAATCGAGGCGCGAGCTGCTGAACTGCTGACGCATGGCGAGGCGTGTGACCCGCTGGATGGCTTCAACATTTGCGAGGCTTATGGCGAAGCCACCACCAACGAGAAAATGGTCATGGCCAAGATGCTGGCTGAGCGCAAGTTTGACCAGGCTGGGATCTTGCTGGACATGATAACCAGGGCGTATTGGGCAAAGATGGCCGACGAGATGGCCACGGAGGAGCTGTCATGATTCGAGAGTTGTGCAATTGGGTGAAGAACTCCTACACCACACCGAGTGCAGAAGCACTGGCCTTGCGTGAGCTGGAGGACAGCAAGCGCAGCCTGCTGGAGGCCCAGACAGCGCGTGAATACGCTGAGTCAATGTGCAAGTACCGTGAGGCCCAGATCAAGCGCCTGACGACCTATCTGCACAAGGCCACTGAGGAGCAGTCATGACCAAAGACAAAGCACTCGACTTGGCGCTGGAGGCGTTGGAGGCTGCGCTTAGTGATGACCAGCCCTACATCGACAAAAGCAAAGCAGCCATCACCGCCATCAAGCAAGCCCTTGCAGCACCTGTGCAGGAGCCTGTGGCGTACTGGATTCCAAAAGCGGAGCAATTTTGCATTGCAGACCCAAGCGGTAGACCGTTTGCGAAAGCATGGGAGCCTTTATACACCACCCCACCCGCAGCACAGCGGCAATGGGTTGGGCTGACGGATGAGGAGTTGAGCAAGTTTGACGTTGACCCCATTGAGGCCAAACTGATGATTGCCAAACTGAGGAGCAAAAATGATGACCGTAATTGAAATGGCGCGGGAGGCTGGGTTGTTGTATCACATTCCTTTTCCTAACGACAGTCACGTCGCTGTTGCATTGCACCGATTTGCCAACCTTGTCCGTGCTGACGAGCGTGAGGCGTGTGTAAAGGTGGCAGAGGATTCTGACCATGTTGTTTCTGGTCGGGGTTATTACGACCAACTTGGAGACGCAGATGCCACCGTGAGAAACATCGTTGCCGCCATCCGAGCAAGGAGCAACACATGAAGACCGTAATTGAAATGGCGGCATGGTATTGGCTTGCTGGCCACCAAAACAGCACATCTTATGCCCCAAGTGCGGTCATAACGATTACAAAGTTAGTTAAGGGGGATTGAATGGAAGAAAGTAAATTCACGTTTTATAAACTACCCAAACCAGTTGGCTGCTGGGTTTTAGACCCGGGCGGTGTGGTGCATACACAGTTTGTGGTGCACAGCAAGCCAACTGATGAACAAATTAAGAACACCGAGCAAATGTTCGGGTGGAAATGGAAGGATTTTCATGAAAACAACAATTGAAATGGCCCGTGAAGCCGCTGGTGATGATTGGGGATTGTTTCAGGAGTTCATGCCTGAGATACACAGACTGGCAGAGCTTGTCCGTGCTGACGAGAGAGCAAGGATGGCAGAGCAGCCAGCACAGCAAGAGCCGGTGGGTTCTGTACATGTTGATACGCTTGCAATGTTGCCATCAATTAAGCCGATTGATGGTGGTGCAAAAATTTATCCAGTATCTAAGGCCAAATACGATGCCGCATACAGGCTGATTTACACATCCCCACCAGCACAGCGCACATGGGTTAATGCCACTACGTGGCGGGGGCTGACGGATAAGCAGGCAACAAAAGCCGCACTCTGGGATTTGGCAGTCAGCAAAGGTCTTGTCACCGTCCACACTGAACAGCTTGCACCGGGTACATGGTCAGCGCACCTTAGCGTTGCGTCTTGGATTGAAGGTCATGACAAAGCCTGCGACATCAGCAACGAAGCCGCCCACGGCATCAAGGAGAAAAGAAATGATCTGTGACGAATGCGAAACAGTCGCGCACTGCATGAAGAATGGGTGTGTGCCTAAGCATCAAGCCCTTGAGCGCATGGCAGAGAACGCTCGTGAGTTGGGGCTGGACTATGAGCCACCAACATACACATTCAAGCAGTCCTCGGAATTACCAATCACCCTACTTGAAATGAAGCCCAACTACAACATGACGTTTAATCGTGATGGTAAACAGATCGGCGTGCTGGACTTCAACGGGCCAGAGATGACGTTCACTGGCGATGCAGACGAGAGCGCCAAGCTGTTCTTTGACTTCATTGCTGGATGGTTCAAGGGGCGGCTGGAGCAGGAGAGGGCTGACGAGCGTGAGGCGTGTGTAAAGGTGGCAGAGGATTCTGACCATGTTGTTTCTGGTCGGGGTTATTACGACCAACTTGGAGACGCAGATGCCACCGTGAGAAACATCGTTGCCGCCATCCGAGCAAGGAGCAACACATGAGCGAATGCCAACACCGCTGGGAACCCGTCGAGGGCCAACCAATCTACAAGTGCGCTCGGTGTGGTGCGTTCATGAGGATCGTGAAGTAAATTGGATCATTCTGATGGAGATGCAATGAAAGACAGATATATCTTGATCGGCCTCATGCTGATTTCTGCTCTCACATCGGCCCTAGTGCTCTGGCTGGTGTGGGCTGGTGTGGGTTACTTGATGGCCATGCTATGAGCGATCAAGATCAACCTGTGAGCGTGGCCAAGGTTGGCCAAAGAGTGCACGGGCCTGAGCTGTTGCCGCAGAGTGTCTGGCGTTACCAACTCAGGCGGTTGGCGTATTGGGTGCTGATGGCCATCCTGGGGATGCTGTGGATGGCATTCCTGGTGGCCTGTGTTGCTCACGCAAACTGACGACTGCCAGCCTTGTCAATTATCAGCGCCTGTTTGCGTGGGCTGGTGTCCTCGCTGTTCGGAATGCTGATGTGGGTCCAGCGATCAAACTCGCGGATGACCTGGTCGTAGCCAATGCCGCTGGCCACGATCTTGCGCACCACTTCGTCTGGGGTCATGCCTGGCACCTTGAAGTCGGCAGCGCAGCCAATGCGGTGCTGGCTGGTGTCTTTGCTGCCCACGGCATCGTTCACCCTCTTGGTGCGAAGGCCCGACGAGATCATGATGGGCTTGCCGCCCAGCACGACTTTGACCTGCTCCAAGAAGTCTGCAAGCCTGGTGAGATTGGCCAGCTCCTGATCATTGGGGCTGTTGTCCCAGCCGTTGCGTTCGGCCGTCTCGCTGGCCGTGAGTTCTTCCAAGGTGAAGTTGGGGGTTAAGTTCATTTCACTGGCCCTGCTTTTGAGAGTAAGTCGGTCTTGGCTTGAGATCCTGCGCTGGAGCCAAAATAATACGCGATGATCCCGGTCCAGGCCGTGCCCAAGCTTCCGAGCATCATCAGAATTGCTGGGTTGTTGCTGTCGATCTGGTTGAAGAACATCATCACCATGATGCCGAAGAAGCCGATGGTCACAGCGCCAGCCAAGATGGGTGGCATCATCGACCTGGTGGTGGCCTGCATCTCGCGTGCTGACTTCCTGTCCTCGACCTCCAGCTTGGCAAAGTTGAGGCCAAGCTCTTGGGCTTGCTTTTGGAGCTCGATCTCAGCGATCTTGACCTGGGCGATCTGCTCGGCTGACAGCTTGTTGTTGGCGATCATGTCCTGAACTTGGTCAGGCTCGACGCCGACGGCCTTGGAGATGGCCGAGACTGCCATGCCTGCCAATGGACCACCGAGCGCCGTGGCGATGGTGGGTGCAATTTGTTTGAGCCAGTCCATTCAGTTTCCTCTTTTGGTTAACATGGTGCTGGCGATCTCCAGCATGAATTTGGCCTGCTCCAGATTCTCTGGTTGCTGTGGCCATCCGACCGTGACCTGGCCGACGAATCTGGGGCTGTCTGGTGGCACGCTTACCCGGCAGGTGAAGGTGACGCCCTTCTCGATGTACCAGAGACCGACCTCGGATTGCGCGTAACGATACTCGCCGCACGGGATCTCGTTGGTCATGAGCTTGACCACATCTGCATTATTGGGGGCGCTGTGGGTGAAAAGGCCGACATCAATGTCCTCGATGCTCTTGTCCCTGCCGTCTTTGGTGTAGGCCCGATAAAGTACACGGCTGTTGAACAGGGGGTTAACCTTGAAGATGGCGACCACGGCTGCGCCGGTGTGCTTGAACAGGATGGCGCTGGCCTCGTCTGCCCTGGCCGTGTTGATCTCTGGCAGCTTCTTGGATTCCTTGTAAGCGTCGCGCATGAAGTCCTGGTTCTGCCAAAGAAAATACCCGGCAAAAGCCACCACGCCCATGAGGAGGATGGCGAACAGCTTAAACGGCGAATCCACGTACCCGAGAACCTTGTCCAGGGTTGAGTTGGCGTTTAGCTTTTCGTCGCTCATCGGATGTATTTGATGTAGATGACAAGACCGTAGATCAGCAAAGCAGCCAAGATGACTGAGGCCATGCCGATGGCGATGTACTCGGTGAGCTGCGCCAGCCGTGCGTCCCTGCGAGCTTTCTCGCGCTTGGCCGCTTCTGCTGCCTCACGCCTGCGTCGGGCTGCGGCTGCTTGGAACTTCACCCAGTCTGTCCACATTCCTGGCCGACCAGCATAAACCATGCGCTCGCGCAGTTCTTCCTCTTGCAGCCTGAGCTGCTCCAGGGCCATGAACTCCTCAAGGTCAGATCCGCCGCCCTTCTGGGTGGCTTTCTCTTGGATCTTGGCCTTGTTGTCGAAGTAATCAAAGACCCTTGAGCCAAGGGCCGACAGCTCCTTGCCATTGGCAAGGGCTGCTTTGATGACCGAGAACGCTGCGTTCGCTGCTGCGATCTCAGCAAGCATGTCAACCGCCCCTCATGTGCCCGGCAATCCACGCCACGACAGCGCCGACTGATGACGCGATGGTCATGCCCATCCAGAAGCCGCCGCGCCCTTTGTTGGCGAGCGCGAGCAGCTCCTCGACGTTGCGCTCCATCTTGTCCACCTTCTTGTCCATGTCCTGGACTTTCTGCCAAAGCACGCCGTACTTGACCAGATCAATCTCGTTCCCATCCGCCATGACTTCGGTCTCCAGCATTTAGATGCCCTGGCCGGGCGTGACGTAGAGAGTTGTGGCTGCTGCTGCAAGACCGCTGAAGAAGGTGTCTTTGTTGAAGCGCAGGATCTCGATGGCGCCAGGGACCAGCACGATGGCGTCCGATGGAGTTCCAGCCACTGGAGCAACCGCAGCCGCCTGAGCCAATGCTGCTGTGGGACCAGTGCCCAAGAACACGGTATTCGTGCCTGAGTTCACAAAGCGATACTGGCCTGTGGCTTGGGGATTGAACTTCTCGTAAACGGGAGCCTGCACGCCGGTGGGTGCTGTGCCCGAGGCGGCGACGACAACGGTCTGGCCCTGGGGGTTGAATGCAATTTGCGAATTGGTGGACATGATTTTTTTCCTTTAGCAGTCTTCAGCACCAGAAAATTCTGGCAAGGTTTTCAAATACAAATAGGCTTGCTTGATGAAGTTCTCAGAATCATCAGCAACAGATGGCTCAAAACTATACGAGCGTTCAAATGCTGCTCTGTCGCCAATGTGGTTCACATTGAAATCCAATAAGTTTTTGCTGCCGCTGATGGATGTAATTTTGCAAACGGCAACAAATGTGACTTTTTCAATTCCAGCTTGGATTGTTCCAATTGGTGATTGGATGAAAGATGGGCCTTCGGCCTCGACAATTTTTCTCAAAGACATGTCATTTTCCTTGTGTTAAACGCCGAGGTTTCCGGCTGCGATGAAGGTGTTGGCAACTGGGGCAAACAACGAGATGATGGCGTATTGTCCCATCGTACTGAGTAGGCCGCTGTACGAGTTCAGGGTTTGTCCACCAGCTGCCACGGTGACCTTCCCTGCTCCGCCTTGGATGATGGTGCATGT
>Ga0181351_1000519_pt1 | contig 11151 bp, 15 predicted proteins | sample Su13VDMM15SD_FD_170485 | JGI IMG/M metagenome (GOLD analysis project Ga0181351, IMG submission 170485) | Freshwater viral communities from Lake Michigan, USA - Su13.VD.MM15.S.D | ecosystem: Environmental > Aquatic > Freshwater > Lake | place: USA: Michigan | collected 2013-07-16 | reverse complement strand
CAAATCTCGAAGATCTTGAGCTATGGAATTCATTTAGTTATTATCCTGCTATTACTACTTTTGATTTTTTAATCGGACAACGCTGTAAATATTTAGGTAAGGATAAAAAATTTATACATGGTGAATATTTATTTACAATTGATTGGGCACATCCAGAACCTAATATCTTGGATACTGAACATTCCGAAATTCCTGATCAGCATAAGTGCGCACATATTTTGGCCCTTGATAACGGTAATTATGCAGCTCAACCTAATAATCGTATTTTGTGGAACATTGGTAGTTTTACTACTTCTACACATTGGCCAGACTATAAAGTTACAACTACGGAATGGAATGTCGAAAATAAAGGTTGGCAGTTAGAAGATACCGATGATATGTTTTATCAAGTAAACGAAATGAATGCACCAAAAGTTAAACAAGAGTAATTGTATTAACAATCTGACAGTTGGATGCTGTCTCTCAAATCACTGTAAATGTTATGATAATCAAGACTACAATAATAAGATATTTGATGATAGCTCTAGCAGCATTTGTATTAGGTACATTCTTTCCGAACCCCGTCGCCAAGAAGAAGACTGAGAACGCCACAATCGCCTGGGCTAAAAGCCTAGGGTTTGGTCCTCCAAGGTTTGAATATCATAATAATCAAGAATTCATTACCTCACTTAAAAAATGTATCTCCTACCTCAATTTCGACATCCCTAAAAATAAACACATAAATACTGAACTAATCGTTGCTCAAGCTATAGTTGAATCTAACTATGGAATGTCACGTTTTGCTATTGAAGGAAATAATCTGTTTGGTATAAGAGTATGGTCAAAAGAGGGAATGCTACCCTATAAACAACCAGATACTATAGAATGGCGTGTTCGGGTCTTTAAAAACAAGTGTGAATCTGTTAAGTATTACATAGAAATTCTAAATACAAAACAAGTGTATGCAGAATTTAGAAAAGCTAGAGATATGTCATTCAATAGAGATCCTATAAAAATGGCAAAGGCATTAGATAGTTTTTCTACAAATAAAGAATATGAAAAACATGTTATTGAAGTTATTAAAAAATTAAGAAATAATAAATAAAAATGATAGATATTTTTGGAATACCAATTTATATAAATAAAATTCTAAATATTAAAGAATATGAAAATAATTTAATAAATTTAGATTATGAACGCACAGGGTTTAATAATGGTTATATAAGTGTAGACAAATATGTTTTAAACAATGAAAAAAATTTAAACATAAAAAAAATTGTAACAGAACATTTAAATAATTATTTATATAATCAATTAAAAATTAAAAAAAATATAAAATTTAAAATGTTAAATAGTTGGTGTGTAAAACACGTTCAAAATGATTGGGCACAAATACATAATCATGATAATAGTTTTATAAGTGGAATATTATATTTAAAAACATATGAAAACTCAGGAAATTTAATTTTTCATAAGAATAGTTTATTAGATATTTTTCCAAGTTCTGTAAGTATAGATTTTGAAGAAAAAAATCTAATAAATTCAAAAACTATTTCTTTCGAACCAAAAGACGGGGATATTATTTTTTTTCCTAGTCAATTAAATCATTCTGTAAGTTATAATTTGAATGAAAAAGACAGGTATTGTTGTTCTTTTAATTTTTATCCTGAAGGAACTTTTGGAAATGAAAAAAGTTTAAATGAACTACACATATGAATCTAAGTAAAAGTTTTACATTAAATGAACTAACAAAGTCTCAAGAAGCAACGAGACTTGGAATAGAAAATATTCCAAACGAAGAACATATAGAAAATTTAAAAATACTTTGCGAAAAAATATTACAACCATTAAGAGATTTTTATGGAATGCCATTATCCGTGAGCTCTGGTTATAGATCAGCAGAACTATGCAAGGCTATCGGATCAAGCTCCACGAGCCAGCACACGCGCGGGGAAGCAGCAGACTTTGAGATATTTGGTATAGCTAATAAAACTTTAGCTGAGTTTATTGTAGCTAATTTAGACTTTGATCAATGTATACTTGAATTCTGGAATGAAAATGAGCCTAATAGTGGATGGGTGCATTGTAGTTATTCAAGTAAATACAATAGAAGACAATACTTGAAGGCTGAGAAAGTAAATGGTAAAATTGTTTATTCACCAATATTTTAATTATGGCTATAGGAAGATCTCAAATACCACAACAGATTGAAGGCAAAATAAGAGGTGCTAAACCATCACGAGCTATGCTTAAATCAAAAAGAAAGAAAAAGTAATGGCTAAACTTTGTCCAAAAGGAAAGGCTGCTGCAAAGAGAAAATTTAAAGTCTATCCAAGCGCATATGCTAATATGTATGCATCTGCAGTTTGTTCTGGCAAAATAGTTCCAGGTGGTAAAAATAAATCTCAACAAAGAAAAGCAGTATCAAATTATGATCAAGGTGGAATTGCAAAAGGATGTGGAGACATAATGGATGATAGAAGAAAAGTAACTAAAAAATCTTAAAATGAGTTTACGTAAATGGGTTCAAGAGAAATGGGTAGACATCGGAGCTAAACGTAAAGATGGTTCTTTTGCTCCATGTGGTAGATCAAAAGGTGAAAAAAGAAAAGGATATCCAAAATGTGTACCATTAGCTAAAGCTAGAGCCATGTCAGAAGGTCAAAGAAGATCAGCAGTTCAAAGAAAAAGAGCAGCAGGTAATATAGGACCAAAGCCTACTTTTGTGAAGACATTTACTAAGAAGTACTATGGTGGTATGATAAACAAAGGCAATTAACTATGATAGGTAAAGCATTAACTAAGGTTGGAAAAAAAATTATGGGTAAAAATAAAAAAAAAGTAGAAATGTTAGGAGTAAAACCAACAATTAAAGGTAAACCAGTTGGTGAAGATGTAAAACCAGGAACAGAAATACCTAAAATGTCTATGGGTGGTGGTGTTTTCATACCAAGAGGTCAAAAAGACTTTCAAGTAAAAAAACAATATTCTAGGATTAGATAAGGTTATGACTTATGGCTACATCTGGAACAACAACATTTAATTTAGACATCGATGATGTCATTGAAGAATCTTTTGAAAGATGTGGTATTCGTAATACTAAAGGTTACGATTTAAAATCATCAAGAAGAAGTTTAAATCTATTATTTTCTGAATGGGGAAACAGAGGTATTCACCTTTGGAAAGTAGAACTTAAAAATCAATTATTAACTGCAGGAACAATTACTTATTCTACACCTTCTGATTGTAGTGATGTATTAGAAGCATATGTTTCAACTTCTGAATCTATTACTTCAAGCACCCAAGACGTGTCATTAACTAAAATTGATAGATCTGCATACTCTGCACTTCCTAATAAAGGTCAAACAGGGCAACCCTCACAATATTACGTAGATAGACAGATAACTCCTACTATTAGTTTATATCTGGCTCCAGACACTATAACTTATACATATTTAAAATATTATTACATTCAAAGAATTCAAGATGCGGGTTCTTATACTAATCAAGCAGATTTACCTTATAGATTTTTACCATGTATGGTTTCTGGACTTGCTTTTTACTTATCACAAAAATATGCACCAGAAAGAATACAAGCATTAAAATTATTATATGAGGATGAATTAGAAAGAGCTTTACAAGAAGATGGTCAAAGAACATCTTTATATATCTCACCATTTACTTATTTTGGAGATAGATACTAATGGTATTTGCAAGAGGTAAAAGATCATTAGCTATATCAGATAGATCAGGAATGCAGTTTCCTTATCTTGAAATGGTAAAAGAGTGGAATGGTTCTATTGTACATATATCTGAATATGAATCTAAACAACCACAATTAGACCCACCTTACCACCCTGCTGATCCACAAGGTTTAAAAAGACCAAGAGCAGATGTAAGACCAGGTGGTGGAGTTTTAGTTCAATTAGATTTGTATTATTGGCCAGGTCAGTTTGTTACTGAAACAAATAGCATGCAACCTGGAATAAGTGGAGATATTATTAATACTAGAAGATCAGCTTATAGTGCCGTTGGAAATGTAACTATTGATATAACATGACATACGCAGAATTAGTACAAAAAATTAGAGATTATACAGAAGTAGGATCTGAGGTTTTAACATCTACTATTGTTAATGGTTTTATTAGAGATTCTGAATTTAAAATATTTAGAGAAGCAGATGCAGACTACGCGCGCGAGTACGCGACTTCTACATTTACAACTAATAATAAATATGTAGCTTTACCAAATGCTTCAGGATCCTCAGGAACTAATACATCAAGAATAGCACTAGTTGTTAGATCCGTTGTTGCTACAAATAGTTCTTCTGTTCAAGTATCATTAGAACCAAGAGATGACACATTTATAACTGAATATAACTCAACAGGTGCGACAGGATTTCCTAAATATTATGCAATGTTTAGAGAAAATGCTATTGAAGTAGCTCCTACACCAGATGCAGCTTATGTTGTTTCATTAGATTATATTTATACACCGGATGGATTAAGTGTTACAAATACTGAAACTTACGTAAGCGTAAATGCCCCCGAACTATTATTATACGCATGTTTATTGGAAGCTTTTGCATACTTAAAAGGACCTATGGATATGTACAAACTGTATCAAGAGAAGTATAATGAGGCATTACAAGGATTTGCGTTGGAACAAACAGGTAGAAGACGCAGAGACGAATTTCAGGATGGAGCATTACGACTTAAACTTAATTCACCATCCCCATAACAACTATAAGGAGTACAATATATGGCAATAACACAAGCAGTGTGCAACACATTTAAGACAGAACTTTTAGGTGCAGTACACGATTTCGATTCAGGTTCAGGACAAGCTTTTAAATTAGCATTATATACATCAGCTGCTAACTTATCCGCAGCTACTACAGCTTATACAGCTACAGGAGAAGTTGCTAACTCAGGACAATATGCAGCGACTGGTGGAATTTTACAAAGTCAAACAGTATCACTTGATAGTTCTGTTGGTATAGTAGATTTTGCAGATTTATCTTTTACAGGAGTTACATTAACTGCTAGAGGAGCATTAATTTATAATACATCTGCTTCTAACAAAGCAGTTTGCGTATTAGATTTTGGTGCAGATAAAACAGCAACATCAGGAACATTTACAATAGTATTTCCAGCATTTACATCAGCAGCAGCTATATTAAGAATCGCTTAATTTAAGGAGAGCCAGGTGGCAAATATTATATTTATAATAACACCACTTGGCTTTGCCATATTAGGAGAACAATAATATGGTTGAATTTATAGTCACAGTCCCCGCAGGTACAGGTGGTGGTTATTATATTGATGGTGTTCAAAAACCTATCATCCCAATTGCAACAGGCGAAACTTATAGGTTTAATCAAAACGCTGCTAATAATAACGGTCATCCATTAATTCTTTCTACTACAACAAGCACCGCAGGAATTATTTCAACAGGTGTAAGTTATTATTTAGATGGTGCATCTAATGCTACCAATTATAGAAACACATCTCTATTTAATGCTGCAACTGTAAGATACATAGAAATTACAGTCACACAAACATCAGATTTTTATTATATTTGTAATGTTCATGGTTCAAGTATGGGTAATGTTATGGATATCACAACTGATACTTGGGGAGCATTAAATTGGGGTCAAGGAAACTTTGGCGGATTAAATGATGTAAATGTTTCTGTTACTGAAAATAATTTAGTTACTGATATTGGTAATTTTTCTATTACAGCAGACGCTAATATAATACCTACAGATAATGTTTTAAATTCTACTACAGATTCTGTTTCTTTTTCAATTACAGGAAGTGTAGATTTATCTACTAATTTACTTACAACTTCTATCGGAACCTTAACAGCTGAACAAGCCGTAGAAGTAGAAGTAACTTCTCCAGGTGATTTACCATGGAGTTCAGAATCGTGGGGTTATGGTTCGTGGGGCAATATTGGGGGAATGGATATTTCCATTGGAGCAGATACTGTTCTTACTCCTTCGGTAGAAGTCGATATAACAGGAAATCAATTAAATACAACTACTGGAACTTTTTCAATTACAGGAGATGCTAGTCTTGATTTAACTGGAATAAGTTTTGCTACAACTACTGGAATAATAGAAATTCGAGAAGGTGTTGATGCAGATGTCACAGGACAATCTTTAGCGACTACATTAAATACAATTACCATTACAGCAGATGCTAATATAGATGTAAATGGAAGTTCATTAACAATATCTTTAGGAGATGCAGAAGAGCAGATTACATCCGATGTATTCTTAACTGGAAATGGAATTTCTATAGATCTAGGATCAGCTGAATTAGATGCCAATACACTTGCAAATGTAACTTCAGTATCTGCAAGTACTACTATAAATTCAGTGTCTATAATTATAGACGTAGCCCCAGCTATTACTGGTTTACAAATGACATCAAATGTTGGAAGAGCATTTATAAGTGCTTGGGCTGTAATAGATATAGGGGTAACTAATAATTGGAGTGTGGTTGACATAGCAGCGTAATGAAACTAAAATTGACTATTATTACATATTTTATATAAAATTTATGGCATCAACCTTTTCTACAGATCTTAAACTTGAACTGATGGCCACGGGTGAAAACTCTGGTACATGGGGAACAAAAACTAATACAAACTTAGATTTAGTACAACAAGCTATCGTTGGTTTTGAAAATATAGCAATTACATCTACTAATACTACATTAGTAATGACTGATGCTACGATATCAAACGCAAGAAATGCTGTTTTGAAGTTTACAGGTACAATTACTGCAAACTGCACCGTGTTCGTTGCAAGTGGAATTGAAAAAACATACATTATAGAAAATGGCACATCAGGTGCTTTTACACTTGCCTTAAATCAAGTGGGTGGAAACTCTGTTATATTTGCAGCAACTGATAAAACTTCTAAAATAGTTTATTTAGATGGAACAAATGCAAATGATTTGGGACTTGCAAACCTTACAGCACCACAAACATTAACTAATAAAACATTAACCTCTCCAATCATCAATGAAATTGATGATAATGCAGGAAATGAATTTGTTATTTTTTCAAAAACAACATCAGCTGTCAATGAATTCACAATTACTAATGCTATAACTGGAACTGCTCCTGAGATTACATCAACTGGTTCTGATACAAATATTGATATTAAAATAACTCCAAAAGGAACTGGTAAAGTAGTTTTAGATGGAATTAAATATCCAAATGCTGATGGATCATCTGGACAACTTTTATCTACTGATGGTTCTGGTAATTTATCTTTTATAACTGTTTCGTCAGAAGCACAATTTATTGCAGGATCTTTACCATTAGCAACAAATAAATCAACTACAGCAAGAACTGCAGTATCAATATCTAAAGCTACTGGACAAGTTGGTTCTTATCCAGTTTTAAATGTACTTAGTTCAGTATCTCCAAAAACAGTGACTACAACTTCAACTATAACACTTAGTTTAGATGGTTCACGTGGAATAATTTCCTCGCTTGTTAATGCCACAACAGTAGCTTTCGTAGGAGTTTTTTTACCAAGCGATGGAACTCCAGTTATTGGAAATACTAGTGTTCTTATGAGTTCAGGGGCAGATGATCCTGTTTATAATGCTACTGGTTCGTCTTTATTAAAAGTATCTGATGATATTTTTTTCGCAAATGTTTCTAATAGATCTCAAGTTGAGAATAACTGGACGGCTACCTGGAGATCAGCTACATTACGAGTAAATACTAGTGGTATCATAACCATGGGAAATGTTACTGGAGCTGCTTTACCTGTAACAACATTTGGGCAAATGTCATATGGTACACAAGTAAACACAACTACATATTTAGCAAGTAATGGACCTTGGGTTTCAACTAATATAAGAGTTGCTTGTTTAAGTACAAACTTAACAACAATTTATCTTCAATCGCAAAATCAATCTGCTGGTATTTTTGCTCAATCTGCTGGGCAATATTATAATTATGGATATATTGGGGATACATATTATTATCCAACTAATAATAGTGTTGTATTTTCAACATTAAATGCTACTACAAGACTTTTTTCAGTACCAGTTACTCTTAGTAATAACGCTGCAAATTTTTATACTAATGCAGCGACTTGGACCAAAGTTAGTAATTTTAGATGGCTAGCTACATATCAAAATGCTACGACTTTAGCAAACGAAATTGCAACTTATGATGTTAATGCCACAACTCTTGCTTTTACAAGTATTAATTCTACATCTCGATTATATGCTGGTTTGTTTAGATTTGTTGGTACAACTGCAGATATTGTTTCAGTGTCTACTAATTTAACAACAGCTGTTTTATCTTATGCTGCTGGTTTGGGTTATAATATAAACACACTTCAGCTTTCAACAACTGGCACTGTATTAGGATATAATGTAGGTACATATTTAGACGTTGCAGGTATAAATCCTTATGAATATGTTTTGGATCCAAACATTTCTACAAATAATCAAATTGTTGCTTATTACGTTAATACCTCTACTCAATATAGAAACTTAGTAATAAATGCTGCTTCAACAGATCAATTTAATTATTGTGGTATAGCAACTACTAATGACTCTACTTCACCAGTAACTGTCATCCAGGACGGGATTCAAGATGGGTATACTGGATTATTAATAGGTTCAATCTATTATGTAAATTTTGATGGAACATTAACTACAGTTGCAACTAACATTACAGCAGGGGTAGCTGTGACAAGTACTCAACTTCAAGTAAGACAGGTAAATATATGATAAATTTAACTTTTCAAAATTTTGAAGAATGTAAAGAACACATGAAAATGTTATTAGAAAAAACAGATTACATTTGTTTAGATGATGTCAAAAATCAATTAGAAAATTATCAAGATTTAGTAGGTTATAGATCTACTTTAAGAAATTATTTTTTATATCCTGGATTTAATGTTTCGTTATCAGAAGAGCCTACTCCTATTTGGAAATAGCACAAAATAAAGAGTTAAACTCAATTTAATGGTCATTTAACAATGGCTTAATATCTAGTATAATAGTTAATTATGCCATTAAAAAAGATACCATTACCTCCAGGTTTTGATAAGAACGATACAGCTTCTCAAGCAGAAGGTCGTTGGATTGATGGAGATAATGTCCGTTTTCAATATGGGTCTCCTGAAAAAATAGGTGGTTGGAGTCAAATAGGAACTAATATTTTAGTTGGTGTAGTAAGAGACATTCATTCTTTTTTTGATTTAACAGGTAGACGATACGCTGTTTTTGGAACAGATAAAATTTTGTATGTTCTTTTTGACGATGTATTCTATGACATTACTCCTTTAGATACAGCTTTAACAAGTTGTACATTTAACACAACTAATGGATCTTTCACTGTTACTGTAAATAAATCAGCACATGGTTTGTTAGTTGGAGATTTATTTATATTTACATCTGTTACACCTCCTACAGGATTTATAGCAACTGATTTCACCACAAACGTTTTTGAAGTTAAAACAGTTCCAAATGCTAACACTTTTACAATAACAATGGCCGTAGCATCATCAGGTACAGCTTCGACCTCTGGATCTGCAACAGTAAATCCATATTATGTAGTAGGTCCAGTAGCATCTACTTTTGGTTATGGATGGGGAGCAGGAACATGGGGACTATCTACATGGGGAACTGCAAGAGCAACAAGTAATACAGATATTGATGCAGGATTGTGGTCATTAGATAATTTTGGAGAAAAATTAATTGCAACTATTAAAAATGGTTCAACATTTGAATGGAGTCCAAATGCTGGAGCTGGTGTTGGCACACGTGCAACTATTATTGCAGGAAATCCTACAGCTTCTGTATTAACAAGAGTTTCAGATAGAGACAGACATTTAGTTCATTTTGGAACTGAAGCAATTATTGGAGATCCTACATCTCAAGATCCAATGTTTATAAGATTTTCAGATCAAGAAGATATTGAAGTATATGAACCAACTTCAACTAATACAGCAGGTACATTTAGGTTAGATAATGGAAGTAAAATTATAACTGCTGTTAAAGGTAAAGATTACATGCTTATTTTAACAGACGAAGCAGCGTATACAATGCAATTTGTTGGTCCTCCTTTTACATTTAGTATACGTCAGGTTGGATCTAATTGTGGATGTATTGGACAACATGCGGCAGTTTTCGTAAACGGAGCAGTATATTGGATGGGTGATTCTGGTAACTTCTTTGTATTTGATGGAACGGTAAAAGTATTACCATGTTCTGTAGATAATTTTGTATTTACAACCTTAGGAGATAATTTAGGTCTTAATTTTATCCAAGGTGATACTGTATATGCAGGACATAATAGTTTATTTACAGAAATAAATTGGTTTTATACAAGTGCAGGATCTGTGGTAATAGATAGAGTTGTTACTTATAATTACGACTTACAAACGTGGTCTACAGGAACACTGGCTAGAACTTCTTATGAAGATACTCACGTATTTGATAATCCAATAGCAACCAAGTATGATATAACTAAAACTCCAAATGTGCCTACAGTAAATGGTATTAGTCTTGGTGGTAGTTATCCCTTTAATCATGAAGTAGGGGTTAATGAAATATTTAATTTAACATCTACCAGCACGACAAATGTTGCTATATCTGCTTTTATTAAATCAGGAGACTTTGATTTAGACGTAGAAGGAGATGGTGAATTCTTTATCAAAATAAGAAGATTTATTCCTGATTTTAAATACATAGATGGTAATGCAAAAGTGACTTTATTCTTTAAAGCTTATCCAGCAGACAGCACAACTGCATTAGGAGAAACAACTGTTGGACCATTTACAGTAACCTCAACAACAGATAAGATAGACACGCGCGCGCGAGGAAGACTTGCTAGCATTAAAATTGAAAATGATGCACTAAACACTAACTGGCGTTATGGAGTATTTAGACTTGATATACAACCAGACGGCAGAGGCGGAAGTGCTCCACAAACATAATGGCTAAAATAAATATTCTTATACCGGAACCACGAGATCCTTATACTGTTGATAATTTTAGACAAATTAATCAAGCACTAGAAACTTTACAAAACCAATTAAATACGTCATATCAGAATGACTTACTTGAAGATTTACAAACTTTTAACTGGTTTTTATTTGGAAGCGGAGCAGAATGACAATAGAAT
>Ga0181351_1000517_pt1 | contig 11172 bp, 12 predicted proteins | sample Su13VDMM15SD_FD_170485 | JGI IMG/M metagenome (GOLD analysis project Ga0181351, IMG submission 170485) | Freshwater viral communities from Lake Michigan, USA - Su13.VD.MM15.S.D | ecosystem: Environmental > Aquatic > Freshwater > Lake | place: USA: Michigan | collected 2013-07-16 | reverse complement strand
ATGATGGTTTGGTTGGTGATGCTTTTGAAGATGAACTAATGTTATCCCCGGAAGAATTTATCAGACCTGACCCCCCACTTTTTTAGTGGGTTTTTTGTTTATATCAATTTTTATATTATCTTTGTCGTATGAAAAAATCAATTAATATAGTCAATAAGAAAGCCAAGTTTGAGTATTCATTCTTAGAAACCCTAATTGTGGGAATTAAGTTGGTCGGCAGCGAAGTGAAGTCCATCCGTCAGGGTAAGGTATCCATCTCTGAAGGGTATTGTTATTTTAATGATGGGGAATTGTTTATAAAGGGGATGAACATCTCCGATTATGGTTATGGGTCATTCCACGAGACAGTAAAAGATAGAAAACTATTAGCCAAACGAAAAGAACTTAATAAGTTGGAACGTGAGTTAATCAACGGGATAACAATCATTCCTTATCGTGTCTTCATAAACGACACCGGATTGATTAAGATGGAGATTGCTCTTGCCAAAGGGAAAAAACTTCACGATAAACGAGAGACGATTAAAAACCGGGATATTGACCGGGATATGAAAAGGGACTTGAAATAGTCCCTTTTTTTATTATATTTAATTATCAGTTCAATAATAAACAAATAAAAAAAAGAAATTATGGTAGATTTAACATCGTTCATTATGGGTATAGGTTTGGTTCTCGGGGCACTGGGAGTTGGGGTTGTGGTTATGATGTACATTCAGATTAAAAGATTAAAAAATAAATGTGCTCAATTGGAGCAAGTTCAGGGACATATCTTTGATGATATAAACAGAACAGGAGAAACTTTACATCGTCGTATAGATGGTGAAATTGGTAGAACAGATAACTTATATGCTGAAACCAATAGATATATAAATGCTAGAGCTGAGGAGACTCACAAAGGTCTTGATGACGTATATAGAACTATTGACTCAAGATTAGATAAATTAGTAACTAAATTAAATCCGGTAACAAAGGATTTATTACAAGATTAAAAAATAAACATTTGAACTGATAACAAAAAAACCCATCATTAGATGGGTTTTTCTTTTTGTGGAAGTGCGGAGACTCGAACTCCGGTGTTACTTGTATTACCTATTAAGGACTACACGTTTAGGATAACATTTTCTAATGTTCCAAAAATAGTTAGTTCGTTCTTCACCATCGTAAACTAACAACCAATGGACGACTCGATTTCGGGTTCAGTCATTTTTCCACCTTTGTAAAGACTTCTGTTGCTAGGTTATATGTCCACCGACCCCAATGCGAATGTGCTTACGCTACGTTCACAAGCTCATCTTGACGTACAAGACCTAATAGAGCCATTTTGTTTAAAACGTTTCCGTCTAAATTGTTGTACCCATAGATTTAAGTGATAGAGAACATCTCACTACGTGCCCCGAATAACTATTACGAATAGTCAATTCCGTGTCACTCCCATATTTTGATACCACAAAGATAATACATTTTTAGATAAATCCAAATAAAATTATATTTATTATTAAAATAAATATCAATGCCGGATACAAAGAACTTTCACGGGATGAAAAATATATTATTAGACAATGAAGATTGGATGGTTGTGGACCCATTGGACTACGATGCCTTTGTGTATTACGCACCGGAAAAATTTAAAGGTAGTTGGAATCAATTTAGAGAGGGGGATACTTACTTTGTTATAGATAAAAATAATCAATCAAATAATGGTTTGGTTACTTATACGATTCATAAAGAGGATGGTAAGATTGAATATTATAATGCCTATGGTGCTGCTCGTCCAAAAATGGATGTTTTAGTTGAATTTCCCGATGAGGTTAAATCAGTTGTTGATGATATTATTGGTGTAGGTGAAATTTATAAGTTATTAACTAAAATTGCTAAGGGTGAACAAGTTAGTAGTCGTGAGTTAGAGAATGCTGACGATGCTATTTACGATTTTAAATACACTCCAAAGGCTCCGTTCAAAAGTAAAATAGATTTAAGGTTTGATGAGGATGACTATATTAAGTTATTCAACCCAAGTGATGATGATATGTGGTATTACAACGCCATTACCGGGAACTACGATACCTATGAGTGGGAAGATGATTATCAGGCAACCGAAGATTTTAAGGAGGGGTATTTTTTTAATCAATTTAACGAAGAAAACCTTAAAAAGGTAAAAGAAATTATTTCAATTATTTCTCCTCAATCAGTTGAGTTAGAAACAGATGACCAAAAATCGGAAGCGGGTAAAAAATTAATGGATATGTTTAGAAATGAGGTAGAGTCAATGATTTACGAGTATACTTCACTAACAAATGAATCTAAAACCAGAGGGTTTAACCAAACGATAAAAGACGATTTTTGTAACCCATTCTACAATTACGGTATCTTTACAAAACATTGTCTTAGAGAGTATTTCACAAGCGTTGGAATGTTATTATCTCTATATGATACAATGGGAGATAAAACATTAACTATAAGTGAATTATTGTTTAGAATTGGTTCAGATATGGAAATTACTGGATGGGGTGATTATATTTATGAAATTGATGGTGTGGATTTTGACCAAGAATATTTTGATTCCGAATGTTCAAGACACTTGGATAAAATTATTGATAAACTTGAGGATGAATCTGAGTATGCCGATATCTACGGGTATGGTGAATTATTCAAACGACTTGATTCTAAATTTAAAATTAATAGTCGATATTACACTAAAAATGGTAAAGATTTTTTTTATAGAGGTATTAACCCAAAAAATAATAGAATACTTATTCAGGTGTTTAAAAAAGATGGTAGTGCGGGAATGGAAGAAAGAAGTTATTCTGAAGAAGAATTTAATAACTTTTTAGTTTCACCTGAGTTATTTGAAGGTTTTATTAGAATAAATTAAAATAATAGTTAATAATCAAATTATTTTTCCTATATTTGCCCTATGGAAAGAAATTACGAATTATTAAAAGAGGTTTTGTCAATTCCGACAAAAACTTATCAAGAAGACCTTATGGTTGAATTTATAACCAATTGGTTAGAAGAAAATGGGATTCCCTTCAATGTGGATGAACATAACAATATTTACGCTGTTAAACAAACGGATGAATTTATTGATTACTTCCCTTGTGTAATTGCTCACACCGATACGGTTCATAGTATTGACTCAATCAATATTCGTGAGGAAATGTTACAAAACAATCAATACGAACTCAAACCAGCATTAAAGGCTTATAACAATTTTGGTGAACCAACCGGAATCGGTGGTGACGATAAATGTGGGGTTTATGCGTGTTTGGAACTATTAAAAGAATTACCAAATCTAAAGGCAGCGTTCTTCGTATCAGAAGAAACCGGATGTCACGGGTCCAAGAAAGCCGACCCAAACTTCTTTATGAATGTTGGTTATGGGATTCAGTTTGATGCTCCGGGAAATAGAATGGTTACAGAAGTTTGTATGGGAACAAGATTGTTTGAAAGAGATAGTGAGTTCTTTGAAACCTGTAATGGAGTGTTAAATGAGAGTTTCAAGGGAGAACAAGAATACTTTTCAAACCCTTATACTGATGTTTACGCGTTAAAGAACTCGTTTGACTTTGCCTGTATCAATTTTGCGATAGGTTATTATGACTATCACACAAGAAATGAGTATGTGGTAGTTGAAGATGTTTATAATGGAATAGAGACCGGTAAAAAGATGATTGAGGGATTGGGAAATAAAAAGTACCAATATGTTTTAGAACCAAGTCATCGTAGAATGTTTTAATTAAAAACCCCTCCTGAAAAGAAGGGTTTTTTTTATACTATAAAAAAAAGAGGACTATTGGTCCTCTTTTTTCTTTCTTGTCTTTTTAGTAGGTTCAGTTTTAACTACCACTTCTTTCTCTACGGTTATAAGGGTGTATGGAACACCCTCCACCATATTTCCTTTGATAATCTCTTCGGACACAAAATCCTCAATCTTATCTTGGATTGCTCTTTTTATTGGTCTAGCCCCGTAAGTCTCGTCAAACCCAACTTCAGAAATTAGTTCTAAAATAGTCTCATCAAATGTGATGTCGTATTTCAACCCAACTAATCTGTTAGATAGTTTGTCCAATTCCAATTTAACAATCTTTTTAACGTCTTCTTTAACCAAAGAATTAAAGATAACAACCTCATCAATTCTGTTTAAGAATTCGGGTGTAAAGAATTTTTTAAGTTCTTTTTTAAGTGTATCACGTTTGTATTCTTCATCGGCGTAAGTACTTGTCCCCGTTTTGAATCCAACACCTGAACCAAAGTCCTGTAATTTTTTAGCTCCAACATTAGAGGTCATAATGATGACACAATTTTTGAAGTTAATCTTTCTCCCCATACCATCGGTAAGGTGACCGTCGTCTAATACTTGAAGAAGTGTTGAGAAGATATCTTTGTTAGCTTTCTCAATCTCATCAAATAGAATTACAGAATAAGGTTTGTTTTTCACTTGTTCGGTTAATTGTCCACCTTCATCGTATCCAACGTATCCCGGAGGTGCTCCAATCAATCTTGAAATTGTGTGTTTTTCTTGGTATTCGGACATATCTACACGAATCATATTATCTTCACTACCGAACATTTGTTTGGCTAGTTGTTTCGCCAAGTATGTTTTACCAACACCTGTTGAACCTAAGAAGATGAATGAACCAATTGGTTTGTTTGGGTCCTTGATACCAATTCTGTTTCTACGGATTGATTTTGCAATCTTAGAAACGGCCTCAGATTGTCCAATAACTTTATCGGATAGGTTTGCCTCCATCTCGGATAATAGTTTGGTTTCGTCAGCATTTAATTTGGTTACCGGAATTTTGGTCATATTGGAAACCACCTCATAAACTAAATCAAGGGTAATAACTTTTTTGTGTGTAAGAAGTTCTTCCTCAAACTTTTTCTTTTCAGCATCAAGTTTGGTTAAGATACGTTTTTCTTTATCACGTAAGTTTGCGGCTTCCTCATATCGTTGTTGTTTTACAACATCAACTTTTTCTTGTTTGATATCAGCCGCCTGTTGTTTTAACTTCTCAATTGACTCCGGCATTTTGATTTCAACTTGACTTCTTGCTCCAACCTCATCAATGATGTCGAACCCTTTATCAGGGAATTCTCTATCGGTGATGTATCTGTCGGCCAAATCAACACATACTGACAATACTTCATCAGTATAAGTTACCTTATGGTAATCCTCGTATTTGTTTTTCACATTTTTAAGGATAATTAAAGTTTCTTCTTTGGTTGCGGCATCTACAACAACTTTTTGGAAACGTCTTTCTAATGCTCCGTCTTTTTCAAAGTTTTTTCGGTATTCATCTAAAGTTGTTGCCCCAACACATTGAATCTCTCCACGAGCAAGTGCTGGTTTAAAGATGTTTGACGCATCCATTGAACCTGATGAATTTCCTGCACCAACTATGGTGTGGATTTCGTCAATGAATACGATGATGTTTGGTGCGTTCTGAAGTTCTTCTATAATAACTTTCATTCTTTCTTCAAATTGTCCACGATATTTGGTACCGGCAACAATTGATGTCATATCTAAGGATACGATACGTTTGTCCATTAAGTTTCTTGGACACTCCCCATTATAAATCATAATGGCAAGACCTTCAACGATTGCGGTTTTACCACAACCAGGTTCTCCGATGATTATTGGGTTATTTTTCTTTCTACGTGAAAGGATTTGGGCAATTCGTGTGATTTCTCTTTCTCTACCAATTACCGGGTCAAGTTTACCCTCTTCGGCAAGTTTAATTAAATCTCTACTAAAATTGTCTAATACGGGTGTTGATGAGTCAGACTTAACTGCTTTACTACCACCATTACTTCCACCATCTAAAGATTCTATCATAATTAATTGTTTTATTTAAGTATAAGGGTTAATTCCATTATTTCAAATGGTTCGACAAAAGTAATACAAATAATTGGATGGACAAAACAAATCTGAATTATATTTATTGATATGGAAAAGAAAGCTGCTTGGAAAAAATATATGGACACGATTCATCCGGAATCTGAATTGGCTAATCTTTATAGAAAACTTCGTCACGCATTTAATAGAGAGGGTTGGGGTGAAGAAGATTTGAAAAAACCACCATATTATCCACAGGATATTATGAATGGATACCATAAACTGGGAAATTTAATTAATGATTTAAAAAGTGAATTAATATCTTATTTTGGGAATATTGACAATGAAGAGCTTACTAATTATATTATGAGTAAATTAAAACATATAGATTTAGAAATACCTTTAAAAAATGGCAATATTAAAAGAAACAATTCAAGGGACGAAGATTATTAATGAAATCCAATCGTCAAATGTTAAGAAAACAGAATACGACACTGAAACTAAAAAATTAGTTGTAGAATTCAATAATGGTTCATTATATGAATATGATGAAGTCCCCCACCAAGTATACACTCAATTCAGAATGGCGGAATCTCAAGGGAAATTCTTTTCGTCAAAAATAGTTAAAACTTACAAACACAAAAAAATCTAACAATTATAGATATTTAAGTATTTATAGTTAATGAGTGATTTAAAAAGTATATTATCTAGTTTTCATTTACAAGACGAACTAAATCCAAAGATTTGGGAATCGCCAAATAAAATGTCCTCTAAAGTTAGAGAACGTTTATTAGACATCGCGTATGAATTTATTGAGTTCTTAGGTGTTGATGTTATTATATCAGATGTTGTAATGACTGGTTCACTTGCAAATTATAATTGGTCTCAATATTCAGATGTTGATTTACATCTAATTGCTGATTTTGAACAATTCTCTGAAAAAGAACTTCCATTATATGAAGAACTTTTTAAATTAAAAAAAACCTTATTTAACGACAAACACAACATCAAAATCTATGGTTATGATGTGGAACTCTATATTCAAAATGATGTTGAATCTCATTTTAGTAGTGGAGAATATTCTATATTATTTGATGAATGGAAAACCAAACCATCAAAAGAAAACGTTGAGGTTGACACCAACTTAATTAAAACCAAATCAGAACATTGGATGAAAACAATTGATGAGGTTATTGATGATGTTAAAGAAACGCCATTAGAATCCGGTGTTGAGAGTATTGATAAGATTAAGGATAAATTAAAAAAATATAGGACTGCCGGGCTAGAAGATGGTGGGGAAATGTCCGATGAAAATTTGGTATTTAAAGTTTTGAGACGAAATGGTTATATTCAAAAACTATTTGATTTTCAAAACGAATACCAAGATAAAAAACTTTCCTTAAAGGAAAAGTATTTATTTAATAAATAAAATTATGGGAACAAAAATTATTAAATTAACAGAATCTGATTTATATAGAATTGTTAAACGAGTTATAAATGAACAAGAAGAAGAATCTGAAGATAATTCTTATTTTACAATTGCGGTAAGAAATGGTCAATTAGCCTTTAGAGTAATTGATGGTAGATTATGGCTTTTAAAATTTGACAAAAATGGGGAACCTATACCTGTACAAAATTTAAATGGTGTATTGTCTGATTTTAAAGTGGATTACAAAAGCGGTCAAATAATTGGTGATGAATTTAAAAATAATTCTGCATTAACTAATAAACATTGGATTGAATTTAATAAAATTCCTGACGCTCTTCCTCGTCAAACTGAATATACATATAAATTTTTAGCTCTTGTCCCAAAAGGAACCCCTTCTAAAATTCCAGCTGGTACACCTATAATTTATACCGCAGAAATATTTAATACACCATCAAAAAACCATTACGCTGGTTATCGTGGATACTCAGAATCTAAAAATGGTGAGGTTGGACAATACGTTTATTATAAATCAGGTGGTGAAGGACATATCCTAACTTTCTCTTCGGGAGGTTATGTGATGGGTTATGAATCAGGTAAACCAAACGAAGACCCAATTCCTAATGAAAAACCATTTGAATTAAATATTGAAAGTCCATTTAAATTTGATGAGACTAATTTAACAGATGATGCTGAGTTAGAATTCAGTAAGTTTATTGAATCGGTTAAGGAAAACTACGCAAATGTTCAAGGGGATGTTGAGGTTATATGTTCATCATCTATAGATGGTGCTCCTGACCAAAAAAGAATTGATTATGATATGAACTTATCTAAAAAAAGAGCTGAGGCAATTGTGTCAATTCTTAAAACTAGTTTACCGGGAACTAAGTTAAACTTTATCCCTAAAGGTATTGGACAAACAGACCAATTTGCTAAGGGTAAAAAATGGCCTGATGTAAAAGATAAAAATCAAACGGCACCTAATAGAAGATTAATAATTAAACTTCCACAAATAATGAAACAACAACAATAAAAAAAAGGGTCTATTAAGACCCTTTTTTATTAAAATACTTTAATAGTAATTGTTTTTTTTCCTGAATCGGCATCAAAACAAACAATCATAACGTATTTGTTAAGGTTTGGTTTTAGTCCTTCGTGATTATATGAATTCATAGTAACAACACCTGTTTCCTTGTTTAATATATAAACATATGACATATGAGAGTAATTGTCGTGTAATTCTTTATTAAAATCAAAATCTTCAAAAAATCTAAAAGTTTCTAATTTACTAATATCTAAGTTAAACTTATTAATTAATTGTTTAACCGACACAGAATCTCGTTTCCATAATTTATCCAACTCATAAAAGTCTCCGGCTCTTTTGATTTGACTAAAAGATAAATTTGAAATAAAAATAAAAAGGATGATGGTAATTAACTTTTTCATATCTGTCTATGTATTAATGTTTGATACAAAGATAATATTTTTTTTTTAATTACCAACTATTTATAAATAAAATTCATTGATAAAAATCTTTTTTGTATAAAAAATGGTTATTATCAATAATAAACCTGTCGGAATTACAACATTTTTGATTCCGAATATATTTATATATAAAATAATTCCAAAAAAACACAATTAAAAATGGGAAATAACTTAAGACCGGTTGGTAGCGAAAAATTAGAAGGGATGGCAAAAATTCAACGTATAATGGAAATCGCTAGATACAAAGAAAACATACCTACACCAATTAATGAGGATAAATCTACTGAATACACAAAAACTTTAGCGGATGGTAAAAATTACCAAATCATTAAAGAGAGAAATGGTTACGTTATTAAAAGAACAATAAATGAATCTACTGAAGAGTATGATTATTTAGAGCCAATGAAAAATAGAAAATATTATTCATCTTACTCTCAAGCATTTAAAAGACTTAATTTAGTAGCAAAAGAAGTTAATATTAATGAAGGTCAAGAAAAAAATGTTAATTTATTTTATGAAAGTGAAAATGATGCGACAAAATATATTTTAAAAATGAAAGGTGGAGAAACTGATGAACAAGTTGCTCCCGCACCAGCACCGGCTCCCGCACCAGCACCGGCTCCGGCCCCTGAAGGTGAACCAATGGCTCCGGCCCCTGAAGGTGAACCAATGGTAGAACCTGAAATGGATTTAGGTGATGATATGGACCAAGATGATAATGAACCGGTAACTTTAAAATCTATTCAAAAGTTAACAGGTAAGTTAGCTCAAAAATTAAGAACTTTTCAAGAAGACGAACAAGGTGACGAAGAAATGTCGTCAAAAGATACAAAATACGTAATCAACTCAATATTATCGGCGTTAGATTTAGATTCTTTAGAAGAAGAAGACAAAGAAGAAATTGTTGGTAAATTTGAAGGTGAAGAAGAAGAAGGTGGTGATTTTAACCCTGATGAAATGGGTGGTGAAGAACCAACAGGTGAAGAAGGTATGAGTGATGATGACTTAGGTATGGAACCTGAAGGTGAAATGGCGGAAGGATTCGGTGATTTTGAAATACCATCTAAATTTAGTGATTTCGATGGAGAAGAAGAAAAAGATTTTAGTTTTGACTTAGATAAAGGTGATGATGACTTTGATTTTGAAGAAGAAGAATTTGAGCCAGCTCCACCAAGAGAGGCTAGAATTAAACACCCTCACATTAAAGACCACGAATCTCACGGTATTGAAGATATGTTAGAGAATGTATTTTCAGAATCTAAAGTAGATTCAATCTTAAAAGGTTATTTTAAAGTTGAGGAAAACGAAAAAAGATTAATTGAGTCTAAAAAAAGACAAACTAATTTAATTAGTGAAAATAAAAAAACTAAAATTAATAAAATCAAACAATTATCTGAAAGTATTTCTCAAGAAGTTGGTGCAAGAAAATTGATGGAAAAATATCCAAACGCTAAATTGGTTGGTAAAACAAACAAACAAAACTTGGTATTTGAAATGAATGACGAACAATTAAGAGTTAATACAAAAGGTCAGATAATATAATGAGTTATTTAATATATGTTAATGAATTAGGACCTAATTATAAAGGTGACAACATATATGAATTTATTTTCTCGGATAGTTCGGAAGACGTTTGGGGTGAAGCTTGGGAATCAAAACCATCTAATGGTTATCCTCTTCCACCGGACATAGAACATATAAAAAATGTAGGAGTTTTGAAGAATGACCAAATAACAATGTCAGTAATTCAAAACTCTGACTATTTTTCGATGATAGATTCAATGGATGATATAATCGCCTTATGTTGGGAGAATGAAAGTGAGGACGTTGACTTTACCCGTCAAAAAAGATTGGTTTTCAAGTTTGGAGAAACTGAACAATCGGTAAAAGATAAATTATACGAAAGAGATATCGTATTGGAATTTGAAAAAAAAATTGAATATGAACACTAATCAAAAAAAATTAAAACTAGTGATGGAGGGGATTAAAGCCTCTACTCTAAATAAAATGACTGAAGGTCAAGTTAATTCATTATTCACACGTTTATTAGAAAGTAAAACAGAACCTAAAGAGATTGAAACCGTTACTTCAACTAAAGTTATTGCAACACCGGAAGAAGTTAAGAAAGGTGTATCTACAGTAGGAAAAACTATGGCCAAAATGTTACCTGATGGTAAATTAGAGTTTACTGAAGATAGTATGGTGGATAAAGACGATGAAAATAAAGGTGAGGTAAGTCAAGACCCTGTGCAAGTTCAAGGTCCTGATGGTATGGGTGATAATTCTGATAAGGAACTTCAAGAAAAATTTGAGTCAAAAAAACAACAAAAATATTTCTTCGCCAAATGTGGTGATGGAAAAACAAAAGAACAAAAAAAATGGTGTAAAATGGCTGATGAGTTTGCGGAAAAGACTAACTTTGCCAAAC
>Ga0181351_1000516_pt1 | contig 11174 bp, 13 predicted proteins | sample Su13VDMM15SD_FD_170485 | JGI IMG/M metagenome (GOLD analysis project Ga0181351, IMG submission 170485) | Freshwater viral communities from Lake Michigan, USA - Su13.VD.MM15.S.D | ecosystem: Environmental > Aquatic > Freshwater > Lake | place: USA: Michigan | collected 2013-07-16 | reverse complement strand
GATTCTGCTGCATCAAAACCGTATGAGCGGCGATATGGGCATCATGATCTTGGTATGCGCCAACTTTGACCGGCTTGCCGTTTAACAGGTTCTGGTTTTCGCTCAACGGGTCCATCGGCTTGGCTTCTTCCTTGGGAGGCAGAAGTGCCGTAATCCGCTTCTCGTCTATGCCCATTTCCACGTACATCTGGCGGTAAGCCTGATATTGGTCGTGCAAAGCCGGGGCTTGGGTGGCGAACCGGAGCAAGGCTTCGGCACGCATCATGCGCTGGGCAGAGGACGTAATGTTGGGATCGCTGACGGGGATTACGTCAATCTGGTCCGAGAAGTCAGCCCTCATAACCATATTGGGACCGCCAGCCACCGGCCAGGGGTAGGGCTGTTCCGGCAGGAACTGGCCAAACAGGGCGGCAATTAGTTTAAATTCGCGCCTGTAGGCGCGGTGGGCAGCTTTGAGGGTGGCAGACTGCACGCGGTTAGCGGCTTCCATAAGGGCCACTGTGGTGCCTACAGGGGCGTCTTGACGGCCTTCTCCAACCGCTACCTCAGTCATGCCGCCCAGGCGTTCCCCATTCTCACGGGTAGCCTTCCAAAGCTCCATCGACACAGGCGACGGCCCTTTGTAGGGCATCGTCATAATGGCCTGTTGGATCGGCATACCGCCGGTATCCAATTCGCGGAACTCGCAGGGTCCGATCATGACGTTGTTATCGTCACCCCGCATACCCTTCACTTTTAGGCCCCCTGGGAACATCTCCAGGGTGGCTGCGTCTATCATCTGTCTTTGCAGAGAAGTCGCGCCCTTGGCCGTATTGCCCAGGATATGAGCATAGCCAATGCCATAGAACCCCAAACCGGGGACAAACTTAAAGTGTGTAAAATACTGAATCTTGGAGTAAGTCTGGTCTTCTTCTTTCCAGTTCCGGCGGATCGACAGAACCTTCTTGGAGCCAGTCTCGACCGTGACGATGTACGGTAGCGGCAAGCCGGTTTCTGTAGGCTCTTCTTCGTCCTCATCGCCTTCGGCGTCTTTATGCTCAAAGCCCACCAAATCCAGGTCAATGTGGCACTCGTAGACCTCGTAAGGCGCTTCGTCGGAATCGGTCGGTTTGGTCAGCCCCTGGGTATAGGTAGACTTGTCATCCAAGGGCGAGTTTTTGTCGTCCAGGTAGTCAGGCTCTTTTAGCTCCACATCGCGGTAGAAACCGCTGATTTGGCGCATCTTCATGTCTTTGGGGGACATATTGATGATGTGCGTAGCCCTGGGGCATGTGTCTAGGTCATCGGTGCTAAACGAAACAACGAAGTCCTGTGGTAGAATAAAGGGACTGACCACCCGGTTCAGGATCGGGTCTTGGTAGGTCTTCTTGAAAGTGCAGCCAACCAGGGGGAGCCAGAACAGCATTTGGTCGTTCTGCTCAACCCACTCGGGCGCACCCTCCATCAAGTAGTAGTTCATGAACTCTTTAACGCGGGAAGCCTGGGCTTCCGTTTCTGGCGTCGGCTGGCCAATGATCTGGGTCTTAACGGGGCCGCTGGCTGGCATCAGTTCGGCGCTGGCAGTCGCGTGCCAGCGGATTACCGCTTCCAGCAAAATGGGGTCAAACACGCCAGCCGCGCCGCTGAACGGAATAGACCGATCCTCAATCTTTAGGCCGAGATACGTCAGACCTTGAGACAGCATACTTTCCCAATCAGCGCGGGATTGGCGGTCTTCATCGACGTAATCAAGAATATCGTTGGCTAGAGATTGAAGGTCGCTGTCTTCCATATACTCAGCAAGATTGTCGTCATGCGCGACAGGCCCTTCTTCGTCATCTTCGGGCGCAAAGTCGATAGTCTCACCGCCATCTTCGTCGGGGGTGATCGACGCGCCATCGGCAAACGTCAAATCGTCTTCAGGGACAGCCACTTCTTCGCCACCAGCGTCACCGCCGGTAATATCATTCAAGCCAAGTATAGAAGCTGTCGCTCGATCTATGGCCATGCAGACTTGCCTAAAAATACAAGAGGAGGGGTATTCTAACCGTAAAGTGCCCCATTTGCACGTTCCGTTACTCGGAACGGCTCTTCTTCCATAGCATCAAGACTATTCTTAATCCAGCCGCTGGTCTTCATCCGAATGATAGCTTGGCTGGTCGCGTCGGCGTCATCTCGGGAATCTGAAGCCGGGAACGACATCAGAGAATTTACATACTCTTCGGCCCACCGCCTCGGAAGTGTGTAATTTGGTGGCTGACCGGGGACGTAGAACCGGCCATTCTCAAATATGTCTGTTGTCAGCAAAAGACGGGCGTTCTTGTCGCCATGCTTGTTCGGATTGAACCGGGTCGCCGCAATACCCGCCCGGTTCAGGTCAGCAATCAAAGGCTCACCCGTCGCCTTGGCTTCAATCAGGATCATGTCCGGCGGCTTGCGTTGGTTACCCATCCTTGGGACTTCCCGGTTGTCGTCCAAATAATGGGTCGCCAGCCGTTGGGCCATCTTACGCAGGTCTGGGTAATCCACCCGCCCGCGCCAGCGCGATAGCAGGATAATCGACGGCAAATCTGTTTTGTCTTCTGTAAATATGCCAAATGTCAGACAAACCGAAAACGCGCTTTTGTTCTTAGACGTAATAGCCGTGTCCCAGCTTTGAAGAATGAACTCGCATTTAGGCGGTTCGCGCTGGTTCCAAATCTTGATCCAGTCGCGCTTGATGACGTTGCCCGACTCAAGGACCGGGCTTTGCTGGTACAGGCTTTCCCACTGCCGCGCCGTCATCGACGGCTGTGCCCGTCTACGGGCCAGGGCTACTTCGCTTTCCCACTCCGGCCAGAGGGCTTCCCCGACTTTACGGCCTAGCGGGTCTTTCTCCTTAGCCAAGGCTGGCAGGATAACCTTGTCCCACTTATCGCCGCCCTTCTGCTTCTCAGCAGCCATGACCCGGCCAATGATGTCGTCCAGATGCCAGCGCGTTCCGATAATCACCATCACGCCGCTGGGCTTCAAACGGGTCGATAAGTCAGAACCCCACCAATCCCACATATTGTCTCGGACAAGCTGAGACTCAGCGTCATCGACGCCTTTGAGCAAATCGTCGCAGATCACCATATCGGCACGGCGTCCAGTTACGGTGCCGCCAACGCCTGTCGCGTAATACGAGCCGCCTTGCTTTAAGTCCCACCGGCCAGCAGAGCGGCTGTCGTCGGATACTTCAATCTCTGGGAACAGCATTTTGTATTCATCCGACAACATGACGTTACGGACTTTACGGCCCCACTGTTCCGCGAACGATTCGGTGTGGCTGACGGTGATGATGTTGTGCGTCGGGTTTCTTGATAAATAGAACGCTGGGTAATACAGCGACGACACCGTGCTTTTGCCGTGGCCCGGTGGAAAGCACACCAGCAGACGGTCACCCTTTCGGGTCATCTTGTCTTGCAGCTTATTACATAGAAATTCCATGTGACGCGGCGGGGGCTTGCCGTGCATGTACGTCATGAAGTCTGAGAAGTTTTCACGCGCTTGACGGCGGCGTATTACCTCCGCAGCAGCTTGGTCAAGCGTTGGTTCTTGCAGGGTCAATTAATTTAACTATCTATAGCCAGACGTTTTTCTAGCAATCTTTGGAGGCTGCGCTACAAACTGTTTACCTTCAGCTTTGCCTTTTCGCTTGGCCCTTGTCGTCGCGGCGTACTCTTGCGGAGACAACGCTTTAATTGCTGCCTTCGGCAAATAACGCTCACCCGTATCTGACGACCGCTTGCCAGACTTTGTGGTCCACTCTTGCTTAGTCCAGTTCTTAAGAGAGAGTTGTGGTTTTTTCATAACTAATCTTTGTAACCTCCGCCCTTGGCTTTATACGACTTTGCAAGAAGCTGGGCCTTACGCGCACTCCATTTTCCTGCACCCGTGCCCTGAACGGCACGCGATTTGATACTGTTGAATAACTGTTTACGCACCCCAGGCTTAGTGTAGTTACCCGCAGCGTTTACTTTTGATTTTGCTACCATAATGAATTTTCCTAACTGTTGGTTCTTGCAGGGCCACTAATCTGACTTAACCCAGTCGGGGTTACGTCAATCATGTTTAGGTCTTCTTGCTTTGACTTCAAAGCAATCAGCTTCATCAGTTGATCGTCAGTCATGCGCGTCACATCCATCTTGTGGGTGACTTGAACAGTTTCCTGCAACACACCCATAAGCTGCGCCTGTAACTTCTTAGCCGCAATGGCTGGCGTGTAGTCTTTATCAATCATGGCTGACTGATGGATCGCATCCAGATCAGAGATGATGCTTTCCCGCGTAATGTCTACAGACGCTGGCTTCCTAGCCTTGGACTCTTTTGCGACCTTAATGGCTTCTTGAATATCGCAGCGGTCCAGCAGGTATTCCGCAACTGTGCGGTCGTCGTAACCATTAATGATAAAGCCAGCCCGTTTACAGGCATCCAAGCCGTCGCCTGTCTGTAGGTAGACTTTTACAAATATAGCATCTCGTTCAACGTCGGGCGGAATATTTAGCATCTTGTTTTCCTAAAGGGTGCGACCGAGAAGCAGAACGGTGGGGACCAACACCTTCTCGGTCGCTTCAGTGTGCAGGGGGAATGTACGCTGAATTACGTGTTTCCATGACAAGTGTAATTGTTGTGTCTCCAAGAGACGATCATCGCAATACGGCGTGCGTGAGCTTTGCAAACATTCCATTCTGAAACTGTGTCGTGGTCATCTTCGTCTCCAAACAAGAACTCGTAATTTGGATAGAACTCAATGCAGCAGACAACATTCCCAACCGCGTTGTAACCAACAAGAAGACCGTCTGGAATCGCGTCGTTAATATGAATTGTTGGGATTAGAAACATTTTTAACTTTTTCTTTCTCAGCAGTTAAAAAACGGCGGATCGCAAGCTCAACTACTTCTTTCTTGTGCATACAAGCATTATCACAAAATTTCTCTAATTCGTCAATTAAGCCCGCAGGAACCCTAGCGTTTAACTGAGTTAGTCTATCTTTCATCGTTAAGCCACGCTTTAACTTTAGCCGCAATTCTAACCGCAGCCCCGCCATGATAAAACGGCTTCCACGGGTCTTTGTGACTCAAGGCTTTATCAATGTGGTTAATTGACGAATAAACAGAACGAGCCATCGGTCGGCCTTTCTGACGATCACCGATATTAACTGTCGGAACGCCAACCCAGGGTGCCTCGATAACGCCAGCCGAGGAATTGCCGACAACTAGGGCAGCGTGCTGCATCTTCTCGACATATTCACGATGGCTCATGCTGGTGACAATCTTGGCGCATGAACGATCTTCGCAATAAGTCTTAATCAGTTCTTTAATCTCGTCCGAGCCAGGGTCGTTGTTTACCCCAGTAAATAAAATTTCGTACCCATCCTTGTAGTATTTATCTAAGGCCAGAAGCATACGCTCACATTGGGAAACGCCGTAATCGGGCGAACGTGTCTCGGGGTGATATGTAACCAGTATCTCGTTCTTGTCGCGCTTTGCGCTATTGCCCTCAATCCCATCCAGGCCGGGGGCACCGCTGACATTAATGGTGTATGGGTGAATACCCATATTCACCAGCTTCATGGCAAAGTCATCTGTAGCAACAAAGTGAATCGTCGCCATATGACTGATGCTATGACGGATGGCATCGTCAAATGCACCAGCGGTCGTTTCCCCGCCATGGATATGGGCCACGGGTATACCAGCGAACATAGCCGCCATCGCCGCCGCAAGTGTTTCATATCGATCCCCCAACAGAACTACGAGTTTTGCGTCTTGAGATTTGAACGCAACGGTAAAGAAGATAACCGCTTGAGCAACGGCAACGGCTGGAGACATGCCATCCGAATTAAAGCGCGTTACAGAGCATCCTGGCATCGCCTTGATTACGGACTCTAACGGCCCGTCCTCGGCGCGGGAGTTGCTGATAACGGTTACGCCGTTAAAGGGCACTGTAGCCTCCATCGACCATCAACACTTGGCCCGTGATGTACCGCGCCGCGTCACTGCATAGAAACAACACTGGGCCTACAATGTCATCTTCGGTAGCCATACGTCCAAGAGGGACTTTCGCTGCATACCTTCTGTTGAAGTTATCTGAATGGCCCCTGAAAATTCCGCCGGGACAGATACAGTTACTCCGCACCGGAGCGAGATTTGTCGATTGCCATTTGGTAAGAGCGACCATTGCTCCTTTGGACGCCGCGTACCACGCGGGGGTGGGCGGGACTTCGGTTCCTTCATATAGCTTTGGGTCATTGCCTAATACTCCGTAGATGCTGCCAATGTTGACGATGCAGGAGGTGGCGCGTTGAGCTAAAGCGTGATGACTTTGCCATGTATTAGTTTTCGCATTGCAGATCAAAATGTCGGTATCTAACTGAACTCCCCAACGGTCTAAATCACACTCACAGTCGGCACCACTCCCCGGTATATCCACCCCCGTCACCACATCCCCCTGCGCCTCAAACGCCGCACGCAGCGCCTTGCCGAGATGCCCTTCCGAGCCGGTGATTAGCACCTTACGCCTCACTTGAAACCCTCCAGATACCGTCCATGCCGGACGGGTTTACGACTTCAGTATTGTAGAACAACTCTTCAGTCAGCCTCTCGCCGGGGCGTAATCCGGTGACTTCAATCTTGATTTCATCGTCTGGCATTTTGCCGGACAGACGGATCATGTCCCGCGCTAGGTCCATGATCTTCACCGGACAACCCATGTCCAGAACGTACGTCGCCGGTTCGCCCGTCGCGGCTTGCAGCACCAACTCAACCGCCTCATCAATCGACATGAAGTACCGCTCCATGTCCTCATGTGTGACCGTAAGTGGCCCGCCTTTAATAAGCTGACGCTCAAATAAAGGCACAACCGAGCCAGAAGAACCCAGGACATTGCCGAAGCGGACGACGGTGCGGTTTTTGCAGATAATTTCCGCAGTGCGTTTTGTCTCGCCCATGAAGCTACTGGGGTTGACGGCTTTGTCGGTTGATATAAGAACCAGACGGTAGACAAAATTCCGGTCACACGCCGCCGCTACATTGGCAGTGCCAACCACGTTGGTTTTCAAAGCCTCGCCTCTATTATGCTCAACCAGCGGTACGTGCTTCATCGCAGCGGCATGAAACACAACCTGCTCCAGATTGCTACGCATGAATGTATTCACAGAATCACTATCCCGAATGTCGGCATAGACCGCCTTGGCGGTGGGGATTTGCTCAGATATTGAATACAGATTGAACTCGCAGTTATCGACCAGCACCAACTCACGCGGCTTGTATTGATTGATCTGCCGCGCTAGTTCGGACCCGATAGACCCACCCGCACCGGTCACAACGATGCGCTTGCCGTCCAGCATCTGGCCCACGGCAGTCCGGTCCCTGACAACAGAACGGCGCTGAAGCAAATCGTTTAGATTAATCGAGCGAGTCATATCTGGCGTATCTCCGCGACCATCTGCTTCAACTCATCTGGCTCGATGCTGCAAATCTGATCGGGTCCAGCAAGCCTACGGTCTAGGGTAAAATGCTTTTCAATCACCACCGCGCCAGAGGCAGCAGCAATGACAGACGCCGCAATGCCCTGCGTGTGGTCTGAAAATCCAGCGTTTAAAAACAATTCTTTAAGTTTTGCAAGTTTACGGAAATCAACCTTATTGAACGGCGTTGGGTATTGCGAAACGCAGTACAGGGCTGTGTCCACATAAGCGGCTGCGTCTAGAAAATCCTCTTCGTTTGTCATGCCGTTGCTGATGATGAGCGGCAAGTCTGTGGCCCTGGCGTAATCAACGAACGCCTTGTCTTTGACTTTGCCAGATGAAATCTTCAGACGCTTAACACCAAGCCAAACAAGGAAGTCCACCCACTCCATGCTGAACGGCGTGGACATAAACTCTATCTTGCACTTATCGGCCTTCATCTTCAGCTTGTTGTGATCGTCTTTGGAAAGCTCGACGCTTTTCAGAAAGGCGGTCAGTTTCTCGTCGTAGCCGAGCTTGTCAGCCGTGAAAGACTGGAACTTAATGACGTTAGCTCCCGCGTCTGCCGCAGCTTCCACCATCTTCAGGGCGCGGTCTAACGAGCCGCAGTGATTGATCCCAGCCTCGGCAATGATAGTTATCACGAAACGTACCCCTTGCTATAAGCGTACTCGGCCATCTCAAGATCGTGCATCGCGTCAATCTCAATGCTCCGCCAGCGGTCCATCAACAGCCCGTAGTTCCGTGCCCCGCCGTAGATGCTGCCGGTTTTATTAAACATCTCGGCGTCAAATACGTACAACGCGCCGTTCATAGTCCACTCTTGTTTCAGGTCTTGGCGGCGCAGATTGCGGCCAACGCGGTCCATCTTCACCACAATGGGCGTTACGAAGTCATCGTCAGGCTGTTCCGCAACAAACGTCGTGTGCGGCTCGGTGTGCTTCATGCCAACAATCAAATGCGCGTCTTTAGCTTGCTTCATGGTCAGCGCCGTCACCAGATGATCGGGCGTTGTAAACGGGGCGCTTGGCTCCAGCAGCACAACCGTGTCGTAATACGTGCCTAACGTAGCCAACGCATGTTTGATTACATCTGCGCTTGAGGCCGTGTCCGTCGCCAATTCCGCAGGGCGTGTAAACGGCACCTCAACGTGGTTGATGCGGGCTTCCTTTTGGATGAACGGGCACTCGGTAGAGATTACCAGCCGGTCGCCGTTGGTGATGACTTGCTTGGCGGCATTGGCCTTCCAGGCAATCAGCGACATCCCGCCGATCTTCCGCAGGTTCTTCCCCGGTACGCCCTTGGAGCCACCGCGTGCCGTGATGAGATATAGAACGCTCACTTTTTGTCTTTCTGTGAGTCCAGCTTCTCAATGCACGCTTCGTTAATGAACCAACTGCGTTCGTATGGGGTGGCTACTTCATCAATACGCTTAAGCAAATCAGGCGTAATCGTAATGTTAATGCGTAGCTTCTTTATGTGTTTAGGCATGTTTCACCTTAAAGATGTCCTTGATGACGGATCGCTTTGTTGGCTTCCAGCTACAAACGGAACGGGTCTTATGATCCGATTTCTTTTGTTTTTCTAAAAATGGAAACACCACAGAGTTGTCCGGTATATCGACGTTCTGCACTACCGTATTGGCGGTGATGAATACGTTGTTGCCAATCGTGGTATTGCCCAGCACCTTAGCGCCGGGGAACAACACAACGCCCTTACCGATTTCGGGCCGGTTGCCGTCAATGTCAGACCCAACGCCCACGTTCTGATAGACGCACAGATAGTCGCCATACGTAGCGCGTCCCAGAACCGTGCCAACGGGATGCACCAGCATCACGTTCTTAGGCAGCACGACTTCGTAATAAAGCTCACAGCCGTGTTCGGTGCGAACACGCTGGTAGTACTTCTCAGCCATTTTAAGATCGTTGTCTTTCCACATATTGTGGGCGACACGGTAAAGCTGAAGGCATTGGTCGTCTAAGCGCATATCATCTCTACTGAGTCTAGAATTGCCGAGACATCATCATCCGTGAGCGTCGGATACACTGGCAAAGACAGCGTGTGAAAACCAAGATCATCAGCCACAGGGCACGGCGCGGCGGTGCCCTTAAAGACATCCTCGCGGCCAATGTTGGGGCAACCGCCCAAACGCGCAGCCACACCCATGTTCTGCAACTCAACCATCTTGCGGTCGCGGTCATCGACGTAAGCCATGTACATGTACCGGCCATGGTTCCGGCCAGGGGGGGTTGGGATGCCGCCGAGAATGGCGTCATACGCGGCGGCAATCTGATTGCGCCGGTTGACCCAACCATCCAGCTTTGTCAGTTGAATCCGGCCAATGGCTGACTGCATCTCAGTCATACGCAAGTTGGTGCCGAACTCTTCAACCGTCCACTGGAACTGGGTCATGTCCTTAGAACCGACCATCTGATACCGGCCATGATCGCGCCGTGCGCCCATACAGCGGTGCAGGTTTGGGTTATTGGTAATCACCATGCCACCCTCACCACCCAGGGACATGATTTTGCCAACGCAAAACGAGAAGGTGCCAACGTCACCAAACGTGCCAACGTGTTGCCCATTAATCCGCGTCCCGTGAGCATGGGCGCAGTCTTCAATCACGTAGATGTCGCGCTTAGACGCCCAGTCCATAATCGCCGCCATGTTGCACGGCAGACCGGCGTAATGGACAACGATCACCGCAGCCGTATTCGGCGTCAGTCTTTGATCCAATGTCTCAACGGTCACGTTGAGCGTAGCGTCAATGTCGGCCAGCACAGGCTTGCACCCAGCCGTTACGACGGCGCTGGCCGTCGCCATGAACGTGCGGCATGGCACAATCACTTCCGAGCCAAAGGGGAGATCAAGCCCGTGCAGCGCAAGCTCAATGGCCGTCGTGCCGTTGGTTACCGCAAGGGCGTGCTTCGCTCCGGTATATTGGGCGAACTCGGATTCAAACGCTTGCCCGTTTGGACCCGACCAATAGTTCGTCTTACCAGAGCGAAGCACATCAGCTACGGCGCTGATTTCGTCTTCAGAGTGATACGGCCATAAAGTCATTTTACTTCCTTCACATAAAACGCGCCGCAGTACGGACAGCCACGGCCAGCAGACCCAGCCCACTCTCGCCCACAGCCCAAGCCCCACCGCGCATTTTCAGGATGTTCGCGCAGACAGATGAACTTGGCGGAGGTCATTCGCACGACCAGGCTTGTGTCTGGGTTAACAAGTCTTTTGGCACGCCCGTATCCACCGTGAACGACTTGTCCTCAAAGAGGATTCGGTTCGTCGGCTGGATCGTTAACCGGCCATTCTCTAACTCAATGAAGCTAAACTCCTTGCCCTGCTCCGGCGTGCGGGTGAACCCGTCATCAATGAACGCGGCGGTAAACAAGTACGTGCCGTTGTGTTTGCCGGTCTTCACACGGGCCTCCCGTAGATAGGCATATTCGTGGAGTTGGAATTTGTCGGCGTAACAATCCCACATCTGGGCTTCTTGAATCGTCCACGGCTCTGGGTCTTTGCGGAACGCTACCGCGTGAGGAGGGAGGCTGCGGTAAATCGCACCACACTCAAGCAGCACATTCAGCCCCCATGCCCTAGCGTACATCGACACCAAACCGAACCACACGGCTGGCTCCCAGCCAGTGCCGTTGGCGCGGATATAACTGCTATCGACGTATACGTATTTGTGGATAGGCAGGGA
>Ga0181351_1000510_pt1 | contig 11246 bp, 10 predicted proteins | sample Su13VDMM15SD_FD_170485 | JGI IMG/M metagenome (GOLD analysis project Ga0181351, IMG submission 170485) | Freshwater viral communities from Lake Michigan, USA - Su13.VD.MM15.S.D | ecosystem: Environmental > Aquatic > Freshwater > Lake | place: USA: Michigan | collected 2013-07-16 | reverse complement strand
TGAGTGTTAACAATCGTATCTTGCCATTCTTTTTTAGTAGGTATCTCGGACTCATACACTGGTATCGGCCAAAGATTATGTGTTTTAAATTCAGGCATTTTTATGTATGTTATCCTTTAAAAATTGCAATAATGAAGTTTTATCTTTACACAAAACATTCCATTTATTTACTTCTTTATCTCTCAATAATATTTTCATTTTATCATTTTCATCTACACTATTATTATGTTTTAAAAAATCAATAGAAAAATATCTCATACCTGTTGTGATACAATGAACTCCAAATTTAGAATTATAATATTCTCCATCTAACATTTTAGCTTCTATATCTAATTTTAAATTTTCGTCATTTAAACGTTTTTCATAAAATGATTTTTTAGATATATCTCTCCAATAAGTAGTATCATCTCTATGTGATAAAGCATAATGTAGAGCAACAAATTCAGTAAAATTATCAAAAAACTTTCTACAAGTTAAATTAAAACTATCTCTATCCCATTGACTTATTTTATCACCTCTTTTCATAACCTTTATTAGATTTATTAAAAATTCGTGCACGCTTAAAAGTCCATTAGACTCTAAAGGTTCTATAAATCCTGCTGATAATCCAATAGCACAAACATTTTTAACAAATAATCTATTGTGAATACCCACTCTCATTTTAATATTTTTAAATTCGGTATTACTATAATCTGAACCTTTTTTATCCAAATGTCTTTTAAATTCATTTAAAGCTTCTTCGTCAGATACATATTTGTCTGAATAAACATATCCAGTACCAATTCTTTCCCAACTAGGTATATTCCATACCCAACCATTTTCAATGGCCGTACAATTTGTATAAGGTTGCAATTCTTTTTCTTTGTTTTTATAAGGCACTCTTGTTGCCCAAGCTTTATTATTAGGTAATAAATCTGAATAACTATTAAAAGGTTCTTTAAGTGTTTCTCCTAATAATAAAGATTTAAAACCTGTACAATCGATATAAAGATCAGCTTTATGTTCATTATTTAAAGAAATTATACCATCCTCGTTTTGTTCTATTGTTTTTATGTCGTCTAATATATGTTTAACACCTTTAGGTTTACAATATTTTTCTCTTAGCCATAAACCAAATTTAGCAGCGTCAAAATGATAAGCAGTGTCATTTTGAAAATCAAAATAAGGTAGTTCTTTGTTTTCATTTTTAAACAAAACATTATTATTTACTAATGCCATATTTACATATGTTGACTCAGCGTAATTGAAAACAGGTGTTTGAGGATTTAAATATTTTTTTAAAAACCATAATTCTTTTATACCTAATTTTTCAGTTTCAATAGGCCTACCAAAAGGATAATGAAATCCTCCATCTCCTTTTTGGTAAAAATCTTCAAAACGAATGCTTAGCTTATAACTGGCATCAGTATGAGGCATAAAATCTTCGTCTTTTATACCCAATAAATCTAACCAACGATTAATTTGACCTAAAGTACTTTCTCCAACACCAACTGTAGGTGTGCTTGGTGATTCTATAACTGTAATATCTTTGTTTGGAAATTGACTTATTAATGTGGCCGCTGTCATCCATCCGGCAGAACCTCCACCAACTATAATAATTTTATCAGTTTTCATAATTAACCTGTAGGTGTAGAGAAATAAAAGTGTGTAATAGTATATCTACCAAAACCTATTTCTTTTGGTTGTGTATGAAATTTTACAGGAGATACTCTATGTAAAAAACAACAAGGAAAAAATACAGTACGATTATGTTTTAATTTAATCTCAAAACCAGATTCAGGAAAATCAAAATCTCCTCCTGTAAATAATCTAGGTTCTCTTACAAACCAAGTACATTGAGTCCATAGAAAAGTATCGTGGTGACTATCATAATGGTCATCTTCTTCATAATAAGAAACCAATGTGTTATCACCATTTGTTGATGAAAAAGAACGGCCGTAAGGCGTAACTTCTTCCATAATTTTATGAAACTGTGGAGTTCTAACTTTATACATACAATTAAATATTGCTGATTTTTTTAAACCATCTGTTGTATAGAAATTATTTAAATACCAACGAAAGGCTTTACTTTTAGCTGTGCCATCAGCATATCTGGCAACTATTGTATTTTCGGCACGATCAATATGTTCTTTTGGAGGACTTGAATAATAATCTAACTCTTTCCAAATGGCCTTTTCTTCGTTAGGTGTATACCAATTATCAATGACTATAAAAGGAAATGTAGGATTTTCTTTAACTACATTTACTATCCAGTTTTGTTTAATTTCCATAATAAAAATTACAATTTAATATATGATCTTTTTATTTACATTATTATTAGTAATACTAGTTATATTAGGTTTTGCATCATAAGACATTGTTTCATTTTTAGTCATAGCATCTTTTGCTCTAAAAGTAGCAGGCAATCCTAATACAGGTCTTCCATCATAAGGAATATTATATTGTCCTTCTTTTTCATTGTAATGTAAAAATACTTGAGCGTGATTTTTGCCCCAAAACGGTTCTCTCCAATGTTCAACTTCACAACCACGATAGATAATCATATCACCTGGTTTCATATGAACAGGAACTTCAGTTCCATTCGTTTCTTTTACAAACATAGGCCAGTCCCAATTTGGATATTTTTTTGAATCTACATTTGATACATCATATCCTAAACACAACGTTGTTGAAATTTCACAACTTGGTCTATCTTTATGTCTTTTTAATTCCGTACCTGTAGTGTAAAGTCTGTGATAAGAATAAGTAGGTACTAATTTTTTACCTGTTAACATTTCCATTTGTTCTACACCTAAACTTAAAAGTGTATCAAATATTGGTTCTCCATACTTACTGAAATCTCCTGGTGCTTGGCTATCTTCAAAAGTACCAAAATAATCTGTATCATAGTTACCTTTACCTAATGTTTCATCTAGGTAGTTTAATCTTTTTGTTTCTAACTGAACGTGATGATATAATAAATTGGCCATATTTTGGTCAATAAACTTATCTATTTTAACCCAATGATTTTTTTCAAAAAACTTAGCTGCCGGATGAACTACAGCTGGATTCATTCCCGCTTGTCCTTCTAAAAGTTTTAATGCTGTATGTTGTTGTTCTTGTGTTAAATTATCCCAATTTGCTATTTTATTTGTCATATTTTATCCTATTGAAAAGGCCATCCTAAAGACCATAATACTAGTGAATATCTAGTACCTCTTGTTACTGGTGTTACTTGGTGATACACAAACGAAGGAAATAATATAATAGAACCTTGAGGTCTTATTTCTTCACATTCGTGGAATCTTTTGCCACTTGCATGTGGACCAAAATCAAATTTTAAATTACCACCATCATATTCACCTGGAGCATTTAAATTAATCGTCATACTTATTTTTCTTACTTTATTTACCATATTTGGATTATCAGTATAACCTTTTAACATTTTTCCATCTGGTGTTGTAGGCGAAACTCCTGGTATATATCTTTTATATTTACCTAAATGATCTGAATTACCATCAGCGTGCCAACCATAAAATCCACCTGGATGATATATTGTAAATTGAAAAGACTCACTAAAATCCCATTGATATTTCCAACCAGCTTTATCATTGGCCTCTCTTAAAAAAGGATGAACCATATCATAAACCCATTGGTCGTTAAACCAGGAAACTTCACTATCTCTTACGTATCTTTCTTTTTCTAATTCGTGTGGATTTTTGCCGGTTTCTTTTACTAATTCTTCTAAAGTTTTATCTTCTTGTGGTTTGGCGTTTGGATTGGCCTGTTTATGATTATCACCAAAAGTTGTTGCTGATGTATTAACACCTGCTTTTTTATCTTGTTCTAATCTATTTAAACCGTGGTCTATAATTTTTTTACACTGTTCAGGTGTAAGTGCTGATTTAAACCAAAAATAACTGTTTTGTACTTGCATTATCTATTCACTCCTTTTAATATAATATATTTATACATCATTTAAAACACTACAAAGTTGCCTGAAACTGATATACGTTCAGCATCCACCCAATATGGAGGAACACTATGTTCCAATTCATTAGGAAATATAAACATTAAATTTTCATATGGTGTTACAGGCCATTCACTGCCCATTAATTTACTAATAGGATCGCCATAATGAAATAATATTTGCCCAGCTTTTTTTGCATTTGAATCTGCTTGTACTTTAAATATTTCAGGTGGAACTTTACAATATATAACAAAAGATAATACACCACTATGAGTATGAGCAGGATTATAGTCGTGTTTTTTTGAAAAATTGATCCATAATGACTCTAATATCAATTTACCAGTTGTTGTTTTATGTCTATCAATATGTTTTGTCATTAGACTATTTACTAATTTTTCACCATATTGATTTGTAAGACCATTAAAAAAATCTTCAACTTTAGATAACAGATAAGGTTCTGATTTTAAAACAAAGTCTTGTTTATAATGAAAAGAACGGCCATATTTAAGATTACCGGCCAGCTTATTATTCCAATCGTCCTCTTGTATATTGAGTTTACGACCTTCTTCTATTAATTCTTTTGTGAAATTTGGATCAACGTGTGTTTGAAATATAGGTGGGCCAAAAGGATAAATTATTTTATCACCGTTTTCAGTTTTAATATGAGGACTATTTGTAACAAATTCCATAATATAATACTATCATAATTTTAACTATTTGTCAATTAGTATTGTAATATTACTATTCCTTTACCGCCTGAAGATCCTGGATTTGCTGGTTGGCTGCCTCCGCCTCCACCTCCACCTGTATTAGCTTGACCTGGAGTTCCTGAAGCTGGAGTACCTCCACCGGCTCCACCACCACCTTGTCCTCCTGGAGCTGGAACATTTCCACCTCCGCCAGTATGTCCGCCTCCACCACCACCGCCACCAGCATAATAAACTGAAGTTGTACCGTCAGCAATAGTATAAGCTCGACCGGCTCCGCCAGGAGATCCGGCAAATCCACCGCCTGAACCACCAACGGCTCCCGATCCTCCACCGCCACCTCCACCTGATTGATAATCACCTCCTGTAGCAGCACCACCATTATTTCCGAAACCAAATGAACCTGAATCGCCTGGCTGAGTAGGTTGAGTTGCTGCACCAGCAACACCTGGGCCACCGTTACCGGCTCCGCCACCACCGCCTGAACCACCTGCACTACCTGCGCCTCTTGGAACTGGTCCGCCTCCACCACCGCCTTTAGCAGTTAATGTGCCAAATACTGAATCTTGTCCTGTAGTAGCATTTCCTCCTCCACAACCTAATGTAACTGTAACTGTTCCACCTGGTGTAACTGGGAATCCTGGTTTAAAAATTAATCCACCGGCACCACCGCCGCCACCGCCAGCACCACAACCAGCACCCGTAGGACCTCCTGATGCTCCTCCGCCGCCGCCAGCAACTACTAATACATCAACAGAAGTTTTACCTATAGGAACACTAAATGTACCTGATGAAGTAAAAGAAACAATTGTAGCGTCTGTAACTGTAATTGAAAATTCTCTTAATGAAACGTTTGAATCAACGTCTGAAGCTTGAATTGTAAATGTAGAAGTTGTATCAGCACCAACTGCTGGAGCTGTACCTGAAATAACTCCTGTTGCCGTGTTTAAAGATAAACCACTTGGTAATGAATTACCAACAACATCATATCTTATAGCGCCAGCTGATTCAGGATCGGTCGCCTCAATTGTAAAACTAGCAGAACCACCTTCTGTAACACTGCCTAATGAACCAGCGGCCGTTACAAAAACTGGCCTTTGGTCTACATTGACTTGATTTGTTAAAGTTGTTGAACTTATTCCATTATTTACAAAAATATCATATGGTTCATCAGTATTTAAAGTTATTAAAGCATTATTTAAAACACAAGTTAATTGTGTATTTGAATCTCTTGTAACTGTAGTAAAAGAAATATCTGAAGCTGAATTACTAATTAATTTAGCTGTTGTACCTGTAAAAAAATTTGTTCCTGTAACCGTAAAGGTAGTTGTAGTAGCACTATCTTTAGAGTCAACGTTTGTTGGCGAAATAGATGAAATAGTAGGACCTCCTAAATTTAAATTTACAACACTAATTTTTTTTAGAGTTCCTGTACTTGTATCATAAACTAAAAGAACATCATCAGCAGCACCTTTTTCTGAAAGTTCAGATTGAGCTGATATAACATTTGTATTTAAATGTTCGTTCTCAACGGCCGCATCAGCTATCTTAGCTTCTGTAATAGAATCTGTAGCAATCTTATCAGTAGTTATATTATCAAAACCTGATGGACCTATTTTAGTTAACGCCATTTATTTTACCTTTTATTTTGTTTCAGGTATATTTCTTACCTGTTTAGCAATTCTTTGTATCATTTCATCCAAATAATCTAAATCTGCTGAGAAACCGATATGTGGTATTCTTATTTTCTTACCATTCTTATCTTTTGTTTCTCTAAACCCTTGCATACTTTGACCAATTCTTTCGTTTTTCGTAAATTGGTGCCATAATGAATCCTCAATCTTTGCCATAGGTATAGTTTCAAGTTGAAACTTATGTTTCAATTCTTCTATAATCATTTGTGTTGGAATACCAGCACGTGATTGCAAAAGACTTATAATTTCTTCTACTAACTTCTTATCACCTTCTTTTATATTACCATAATCAAAGTTTGGTTCAATGGCTTCACCTGTCATATTTGAAGCAAGATGACCATTTGTTCCTTCGTTTGGATTTTTCACTCCATACTTCTTATCTTTTTTAACCATAATTTTTCACTCCTTATTATTATTATTTTACTATTTATTAAAATTTAACGATTACTATTCCTTTACCACCTGTAGCAACTCCAGCGCCAGCACCTTGGCCACTATTTGCTGCTCCACTAGTTCCTTTAGATACTGCTCCTACAGCAAGTCCATCACCACACGTAGCTCCCGAATGTCCTCCTCCACTTCCACCACCAGCATAATAAACAGGTGTTGTATCATCAGCGATAGTATAAGATCTTCCTGCTCCTCCAGGACCACCCCAAGCATAGTGAGAAGCTCCTGTTGAGTATGGAGCAGGTTTTCCTGTTCCACCATTTCCTCCAGCTGAACCGGATCCACCTCCACCGCCGCCTGTTCCTTGTGGAGCAACTGGACTTGGAGAATTTAAACCTTGTCCTCCTGCATTACCGAATCCATAAGTTCCTGAATCTCCTGGTTGAGTAGGTTGAGTTGATCCTCCTCCTGAATGTGTACCAGGTGCACCGCCACCTCCACCTGAACCTCCGGAGTTTCCAGCTGAAGTACGACCTCCTCCACCTCCGCCACCTTTAGCAGTTAATGTTCCGAAAACCGAATCTTGTCCACTAGGAGCAGCTGTACCATCTGATGTACCATTAGGTCCTCCATCACCCACTGTAACTGCAACTGTACCTCCTGGCGTAACTGGAAATGCTGGTCTATAAATTAATCCGCCGGCACCTCCTGCTCCAGAATAAAAAGCACCTGTACCGTCACCACTTGGAGCAAATCCTCCTCCACCGCCGCCAGCAACAACTAATACATCAACTGCTGTAACACCTATTGGTACACTAAGTGTACCTGAAGCTGTAAATGATGTTATTGTAATATTAACTATTGTTATTGAAAATTCTCTTAATGAAACGTTTGAATCAACGTCTGAAGCTTGTATTGTAAATGTAGAAGTTGTATCAGCACCAACAGCACCAGCAGTTCCTGTAATTGCTCCTGTTGCCGTGTTTAAAGATAAACCTGATGGTAATGAATTACCGACAACGTCATATCTTATAGCACCAGCTGACTCTGGATCTGTAGCTTCTACTGTAAAACTTGCTGCATTTCCTTCAGTAACACTGCCTAATGAACCAGCGGCCGTTACAAAAACTGGCCTTTGATCTATAAAAATTTGATTTGTTAAAGTTACCGTACCTATTCCATTATTTACAAAAATATCGTATGGTTCATCAGTAATGTCAACTCCTGTAACGAGACCATTATTTAAAATACAAGTTAATTGTGTATTTGAATCTCTTGTAACAGTAGTAAAAGAAATATCTGAAGCTGAATTACTAATTAATTTTGCTGTTGTGCCTAACCAAAAATTTGTTCCTGTAACAGTAAAGGTAGTTGTAGTAGCACTGTCTTTTGAATCTACGTTAGTTGGAGATATTGAAGAAATTGTTGGTGTACCTAAATTTAAATTTACAACATTAATTTTTTTTAAAGTTCCTGTACTTGTATCATAAACTAAAAGAACATCATCAGCAGACCCTTTTTCTGATAATTCTGCTTGACCTGAAACTATTGTAGCGTCAAGGTTTGTATTTGTAATCTTTGTTGTCATATCTTTATTTATTCACCTTAAGCAGGTAACTCCCTTATTACAATGGCCTCACCTGAACCAGGTGCTGTACCAAAAGTTAATGTTGTTGAAGAAATTGTATAATCCGTTGTTGGTTTTTGAGCAACACCATTTAAAAATACTAATACGTTATCTACACTTGTACCACTTGTTACTGTAAAACCTGTTGTTGAACTATCGCCAGTTGCTGATCTTGTAACACTGGCCTTTACTATATTACTTGTTTGAATTTTTTTAAGTGTTGTTGCTGAAGTATCATAAACAAAGAATAAATCATTACTATCAGCTCTTGTAGCTAATTCTGTTAAAGATGTAAGAGCGCCTGAACTAATTGTACCAACGTCTGTAGAAATTCCTAGATAAATTACAAATACAGTATCACCTGATGTAGGTGCTCCTGAGAATACGATTGATGTACCACCACTTGTTAGATTGTAAGCGACTTCTGGTTCTTGCACTACACCGGCCACTGAAACTAATATAGAAGATGTTGAACCTACTGTATAGTTTAATGCAAACGAAGTCGTAGAGCTATCAGCAGTTAATACCTGCTTTTCAAATGCTCCGTAACTTGGTTGTCTTCCTATGTATGCCATTTATTTTCCTTTAATAACTTACTATTACTATTCCTTTACCGCCACCTGCTAATATCATACCACCACTACTTTGAACAGTACTTGGTCCTCCTCCACCACCGCCACCTCCACGATTTGCTGTTCCGTTCTGGCCTCCTGCTATTGCGTTAGGTGCAGTGTTACAATATATACCACCATTTCCTCCACCACCTTGACCTCCAGTTCCACCTACAGGATCTCCGTGAGAACCTCCTCCGCCTCCACCAGAATAATAAACAGGAGTTGTGCCATCAGCAATTGTATAAGTTCGTCCTACACCTCCGTCACCTCCCTTATCACCATTTGGCTGTGTACATCCTACTCCGGCAGCTCCAGCGCCGCCACCACCGCCACCTGCGGCTCCAGGATTAATTCTTGCACCTCCAGCATTTCCATATCCGTAAGTTCCTGAATCTCCTGGTTGAGTAGGTTGAGTAGCTGTACCGGCAACAGGACCTTGATGACCTCCTCCTCCAGCTGAACCTCCAGGAGTACCATTTCGAGGCCCATCAGGACTTGTACACGCCCCGTAAGAACCACCGCCACCACCTTTAGCTGTTAAAGTACCAAATACTGAATCTTGACCTTGAGCTACCGGAGCTGTAGTAGGAGTTGGAGATGAAGCTCCTCCACAACCCACTGTAACTGAAACTGTTCCACCTGGCGTAACTGTAAATGCTGGTCTATAAATTAATCCTCCTGCGCCGCCACCACCACCGTGTTGTTGGCCTCCTGAACCACCACCTGCTACAACTAATACATCAACAGAAGTAGTTCCTGAAGGAACACTAAATGTACCTGAAGAAGTAAATGAAATATATTGAGGGCCTTGTAATGATATACTAAAATCTCTAAATGAAACGTTTGAATCTACATCTGAAGCTTGAATTGTAAAGTTATATGTAGTGTCTGAACTTTCTGGTGTAATTGAACCTGAAATAACTCCAGTTGAAATGTTTAATGTAATACCTGTGGGTAAAGTTCCACCTACAACGTCATATCTTACAGCACCTGCTGACTCTGGATCTGTTGCTTCTATTGTAGCTGAAAAAGAACCTGATCTTTGTGTGCCTAAAGTACCTGCTGCTGTAACAAAAACTGGCCTTTGGTCTACGTTTATTTGATTTGATAATGTGCTTGTTAAATTAGAAGTATTTGTAACTTTAATATCGTAAGGTTCATCTGTAACTGCTGTAACTAAAGCATTATTTAAAACACAAGTTAATTGTGTTGATGAATTTCTTGTTACAGTGTTAAAAGATATTTCAGTACCACCATTTGAAATTAATACTGCTGTTACTCCTACGCTAAATCCTGTACCTGTAACTGTAAAAGTAGTTGTAGTAGCACTGTCTTTTGAATCTACATTAGTTGGTGAAATAGACGTTACAGTAGGAACTTGTAAAGTTATATTTGATCTTTGAATTTTTTTAAGTGTGCCTGTTGATGTATCGTAAATGATTAAAAAATCACCAGCAGCTGCTTCTTCAGCCAATTCTGTAAAACCTGTAATTATAGATGTATCTAAATTTGTATTTGTAACAGCGGCCGAACCTAATTTAGCAGTCGTTACGGCAGCATCATTAATTTTAGCAGTTGTAACGGCCGAACTTTGAATTTTTGTAGCTGAAATAGAATTGTCAGAAGCTTCATTTATTGCTTCAATTCTTCCTGGATTTAAAACATAAATTTCAGCAGCTGAATCAGGAGCAGTAGTAAAAGTTATTCTTCTAAAATCACCATTACCATCTTGGCCTGTTGTGTAAGCTTTAGAAACACCTGGTTCTTGTCTAACGTTATCTACGTAAACAAAAATATCAGTATCACCACCTTGTGGTATATCTGTACTTATATCAAAAATAACTGTTGAACCGTCGCCTGTAAAACTATCTTTGGATGTTACTCCAGAAAATGTATCTGATGGTCCTTTTCCTATATAACCCATGTACCTTTTTATCTCCTAAAAAATAATATTATACGTCTTCCAATACCGAAATTGTAGCATCAACTGCTGTTGCTGTATTTGACGATACTCTTATTACATCACCTGTTGTACCATCATTTTGCAACACTATTTTATTTCCTGACATTATTTCTAATGAAGAACCTGCCGGAATTGTTGCATCTTTAACAATATTTACGTCATTTGAACCTGAAAAGTTATCTAAAAATACAGAAGCGGTAACACCTGATGATGTTTTATTTGCTAATGTAATTCCGATAACAATTGATTCTAATGCTGTTGAACCAGCACCTGCTGGAACTGTATATACTGCTGAAGCTGAG
>Ga0181351_1000505_pt1 | contig 11276 bp, 19 predicted proteins | sample Su13VDMM15SD_FD_170485 | JGI IMG/M metagenome (GOLD analysis project Ga0181351, IMG submission 170485) | Freshwater viral communities from Lake Michigan, USA - Su13.VD.MM15.S.D | ecosystem: Environmental > Aquatic > Freshwater > Lake | place: USA: Michigan | collected 2013-07-16 | reverse complement strand
ACATGAACTTGGTCATTTCTATAATCCAGACCGTTTAATGTATTGGTTAGAAGAACTAAAACCATCTACATTTTTTATTCCTGATGTTTGGGAAGATAAAACAGACTCAGTGAAACAAGCTATTAAATGGGCTGATATTAAAATACCTGATGGAGTTGAAAAAGTAGCTGTTGTACAAGCATTTACTTATGAAGATGCAGTTGAATGTTATAAAACATACAAAGAATTAGGTTATAAAAAGATAGCGTTTTCATATGGTGCTACTTACTATGGTCAGTTTTATGCTAATTTCCAGAGAGATAAAGCCAAGGCTATGGGAAGGATTTATGTTATTAAAGATATGTATGAAAAAGGCATCATTCAAAAGAATGATAGGATTCATTTATTAGGATGTGCTATTCCTCAAGAATTTAAATCATATGAAGGCCTTCCTTTTATTGAATCCATTGATACATCTAATCCAATTATGGCTGCTATTGCCAATATGAGATATACAAAATATGGTATTCATAGAAAGCCAGGTCCTAATATGAATGAAAATGTCAATATGGAATTTAATGATATTAACCATGATTTATTAATCCATAATATTCAAATGTTCAGAATAATCAATAATCTATAAATAAAATCATTATGCAAAATCAACCCCAAACAAATCCAGTTCAATTTGTATCTCTATTTGAGTATAGAGGTACTCCTAACCAAGATGGTATAGCAAAATTAGTTCATCAAGTAGCTAAAGGAATGAATATTCCTGTAGGTAAGAAAAAAGTAAATGAAAATCCATATAAAGAAGGATATGTTATGACTTATCCTAAGGAATTTCTAGATATGTTTTTTCGAATTAATCTATTTTTTAAATCTCATTATCAAAATTAATATGGACCAATACGATAATCTAGACACTAAAAATCCAAATGGATATTTTGGTAAATATATCTACCCAGATTTATCTAGAATTCCAGATGTTGAATGGGATGAATTAATAGAAAAATTAGCCTCTATTCGTTATCAGATAAATGAAAAAGATGAATCAACTATTCGTTTAATTATAAATAAATACATATATTAATTATGAGTGATGTAATATTTTTATCTTTGTATGACTATCTAGGACATGCAGCAGGCCAACAATTAGGTAAACAAGTATATGAAACAGCATTAGGTTTATCTATTCAAATCCAAGAACGTGAGGTTAGTAATAAAAAATACTCTGGAAAAATTAAAATTTATCCTAAATCATTTTTAGAGGCATATTTTAATAATAAAATTGAAAGAGTAGTAGTGGATTTTGATTTACCCTTTTAATAAAAATGATATGAAAAAACAAAATGTAGTTTTATCCTTAAGTGGAGGGTTAGATTCAAGTACATTATTACTTAGATGTTTAAAAGAATACTCATCTGTTACAGCCATAAGCTTTGACTATGGTCAAAAACATAGAGTTGAGATTGAACGCGCTCAAGATTTAGTAGGTTATATTAATACCCAATTATACAGAGTTGGAGATAATTACGGAGTAATAAAATACCAGGTAATTAAGCTTGACGGTCTATCTAATTTATTAAATTCTACTTTAGTAGATGGAGGAGATGAAGTACCTGAAGGACACTATGCTGAAGAAAATATGAAAGCAACTGTTGTTCCAAATAGAAATAAAATATTTGCTTCCATCATCCAAGCAGTAGCACTTTCAATAGCTGAAAAAACAGGTGAAAATTGTGATATTGCTTTAGGTATTCATGCTGGTGATTTTTCAATTTATCCTGATTGCCGTCAAGAATTCCGAGACGCAGATGATAATGCTTTCCGTTTAGGAAACTGGGGAGCTGAAAAGGTAGGTTATTTTACACCATATATTAATGATATGAAATTTGATATTCTTGAAGATGGAGAAGTATTATGTGAACAATTAGGTTTGAGTTTCAATGAAGTATACCGTAGAACAAATACCTCATACAAACCAATTCAAATCCCAGTAGTTTATAATGACCAAACTGTTGTTAAAGAATGGTTTTCTGACTACAAATCAGCCTCATCTGTTGAACGTGTAGAGGCTTTTATTAAATTAGGAAGAAAAGATCCTGTAAATTATGCTGATGAATTTGGACCTGTATCATGGGAACACGTTGTAAAAGAAGTAAACAAAGTTTTGGAAGAAAACGGAAAATAATATAACTTTGATAGGTATTCATAATATATATAATTGTGAATACCCTTTAATTATATTATTATGAAAACTTGTACCGATTGTGATCTTGAAAAACCGTTAACTGAATTTACTTTTGATAAATCTCGAACTAGACATCTTAGTAAATGTCGTAAATGTATGGCTATTAGAACTGAAGTTTATAGACAAAAAAATAAAAATAAGTGGAAGGAAAACAGTAAAAAACACAGTGACAAATACAATCAATTGATATTAGAATGGAAATCCCAAGGTTGTACTAAATGTGGAGAAAACAGACCTCATGTTATAGATGCTCACCATATAAACCCAGAAGAAAAAGATTTTATGGTTGGAACTGTTATGAGGGGCATTAAAATAACAAAAAAAGAACTAAAAAAATGTATTCCATTATGCTCAAATTGTCATAGAGATTTTCATTATCTTGAAAAAAAAGATGAGATAAGCATAGAAAAATACGTAAATTTAAAAAACAATTAATAACAACTCATATGAAAAGACTATTTTATTTTAGTACCCCTGAATGTGGTCCTTGCAAAACATTTAAACCAACCATGGAACAAGTATCAAGCAGAGTTCCAGTGACATTCATTAATGCAAATACCAGTCCGTTATCATCTGAATATGGTATTTTATCAGTACCTACTGTTTTATTGATGGAAAACGGAATTGAGAAATCAAGATTTATTGGTGTACGTTCTGCAGATCAAGTTTTAAATTTTTACCATAATGGTTGAAGCATTAAAACATACCTTAGGTATATGTGGAGAACATTGGCATCCAAATATTTTCACATTTATGCTTGGTTTTAGTATTCCTTTTTCTTATATTTATTATATAGTTAAAAATAAATTCAAAAAATAATGAGATTTCAATCAACTAAATTATTTGACGGTTACTCAGCATGTTTCCGTCAATGGAAAGCAGATGGTACACACTGCAAATACTTGCATGGCTATGCGATTTCATTCCGAGTATGGTTTGAAGGTGAATTAGATGAACGCAATTGGGTATGGGATTTTGGAGGCATGAAAAGAGCTAAAACTAAAATTACAGGATTAACAGATGCTCATGGTTTTGATTTAGTAAGCATGCAACCTAAAGAATTCTTTACTTGGCTACTTGATCACACTACAATCATAACTCAGGACGATCCACATCTAGAGACATTTAAACAAATGGACAGAGATGGTATCATTCAATTAAGAATATTACCAGCAGTTGGATGTGAGCAATTTGCAAAATACTTATATGAAATTCTTAATAGTTTTCTAAAAGAAGAAACCAATGGCAGAGTTAAAGCTGCAAAAGTAGAAGTATATGAACATGAACGAAATTCAGCAAGTTACGGAGAATAAATATGGCAGATTTTAGTAAACAGTATTGTGAAATATATGACCCAGAAATGTCATTTGATTTTGATATTCTGGAGGAAGCAAAACATATCCAACCAGGACATTATATATCTATGATATGTGAAGGATTTGGTTTTATAGCTATTTCAAAGGATGAAAACAATGAAATACTATTAGCAGTACCAACTAAGGACGGAGAATATGTTCATTGGAAAGAATATAATGAAGTTATAAAATAATTAAGACATGGAACAAACAAAACTAGGAAGAGTTGCCGATTACGCAAAGGTATTACCCATTGCTGAGCTCTACTACTGTGTACAAAGTGAAGGTAGCAGAGCGGGATATCCAACTGTAGCAGTTCGAACTACTGGCTGTACCCACCGTTGTTGGTTCGGAGAAGGTGGTTGGTGTGATAGTTGGTACACCAGCATCCATCCAGAGAAAGGTGGATTCACATTCAATGATATCATAAAAATGTATGATGATCGCCCAGACATTACTGAGATGATGCTGACAGGAGGATCTCCAACTATGCATCCAGCATTAGTTAATGAGTTAAGTCATTTTGCAAATGAGCGAGGTATTACAATCACAATAGAAACTGAGGGTAGTCATTTTCTAGCCACAGACTATCCGCTAGGACTTATCTCACTCAGTCCTAAGTTTTCTAACTCTGTTCCTAAATTAGGAGTATTGACACCTAAAGGAGTTGAAACTGATCAAAGGATGATTGATACCCACAATCGACTTCGTTTGAATAAAGAGGCTATCAAACAGATGATGGAATACCATACCAACTATCACTTTAAACCAGTCTGTAATCCAACCGAAATGCCAGAGGTATGGGCAGAGATTGAAGCATTTCGAGTTGAGATGGGTATTCCTAAAAATAAAACTTGGATTATGCCTCCTGGAGATAATAGAGAAGAGCTGATCAGAGTGTATCCGATGGTGTTTGATTTCTGCACAGAAAACGGATACAACTTCACAGGAAGAGAGCACATTATTGCATACGATACAAAAAGGGGTGTATAATAAAGCTACAAACAATTAAATCAAATATATGGAAAATAAAAGAAGAAAAAAATACGAGGATATTGAATGTGTCCCTGCAGGATATGCTAATGGAGTAGCACCTGGTTATCCATTAACTGAAGATGAAAAATGGAAAATGGTAGAGGAGGCAGAAGAAGCATATGGTAAATTTTTAGACGCATTAAAAATAGATTGGAGAAATGATCCTAATTCATCTGAAACTCCTAAACGTGTGGCAAAAGCTTATATTTTTGATTTATTTAAAGGTCGATATGATAAATTTACTGAGATTACTTCATTTCCCTCTGACGGATATGACGGAGTAATTATCGAGAGAAATGTACCAATTATTTCAATGTGTTCGCATCATCACCAGACAATCAGGGGAGTAGTACATATTGGATATGTGGCTGGAGCTGAAGGGCGAGTAATTGGTTTATCCAAATTAAATCGTATTGTTGAACATTTTGGTAGAAGAGGAGCTATTCAAGAACAACTAACTGTTGCTATTCATCAAGCTGTTGATAAAGTATGTGAATATAATAAAGGAGTTATTGTCAGTGTGGTAGCCACACACTCATGTGTAAGTTGTAGGGGCATAGGTCATCAAGGTGCATCAATGGTCACTACTAAAGCCTCAGGTGTATTCTTAGATAACTATAATCAAGCACGTCAAGAATTTTTTGATTCAATTAAAGTTAATACAAATATTTAAAATTATGAAAGTACCATTTGTAGATGAAGTAGAACAATTTAATAATATGATGGGGAAGTCATGGCAAAACAGAACCACCCCAACTATCGATTTAAAAGATGCTCAGTTTGTAATTGACTTTATTCAAGAAGAACTAGACGAGTTAAAAGAAGCAGTCATACATAATGATATTGTAGGAGTATTGGATGCCCTTCTTGATATAACATATGTAGGATTAGGTAATGGAGCTTTGGTATTTGGTTTAAAAGATAAGATTTTAGAAGGATATGCTGAAGTTCAAGCCTCTAATTTATCTAAAATATGTAATACAGAAGAAGAAGCCATTGAAACTGTTAAAGTCAGAAGTGAACAACAACTAGAACCATGTCATTATGTTTCTGTAGGAGACAAATTTGTTGTTATGAGAACAAGAGATAATAAAGTAATGAAATCAATTAACTATTTTTCTCCCAACCTTGAACAGTTCTTTACGGATGATGAAAAAAATGCTTGTTAATAGTATTTTTTAGCATACATATAAAAAAACATAAACTATGAAACAATCTGAATTAAGACAACTCATTAGAGAAGAAATAGAAAAAATTACTCAAGAAGTTTATGAACCTATTGATGAAATGGGAAAGTTTTATATAGTAGAAAAACCAACCCGTAATTCTAAAAAAGAGGACATCATGCGTGAAGCTACAGCATTTGATGAAATTGTTAAAGAAAGAACAATAGGTGTTTATAAACAACGCTCAGATGCCAACAGGGCAGCAACTGAAGCCATTAAAGAATATGAAACCCAACTCCAAGAACTAGAAACACAAATGGAGGAATTCAGAAAACATAAAAATGAGTTAGAGGAAAAAAAGAGTAAAGCAAAAGAAACCATCACTCGTTTAAAATAAGTTAGGTTACCCTAATTTTTTTTGTTATATTTAATATGTTATATTTAAAAACTAAAATAAGTTGTATCAATCAATATATTTTGACCGTGATAGAAATTCATCTACTAAATATCACTATTATTTAAGAGATGATTCCAAAGAAATAAAATGTTTTCAATACTGGCCTACAGTCTATAAATTAGATGAAGAAGGTGAGTATGAAACATTATTTGGAGATAGATGTTCTCCTGTTCAAGGGAGATATGATAGAAACGATCCTGCTATCTTAGAAAAAGACATTGACCGTGAATTAGTTCTATTAAGGGATTTATACTATCAGACAGATGATATCCCTAAATTTCATAATACAGTTTATCTTGATATTGAAATTGAAATCATAGGAGCTCTTAATCCTACTACAATTAAGGATGCTAATGCTGAGATTACAGCAATTGCCTTAATTGATGTTAATACAAAACAAAAAATAAGTTTTATTTTAGATAAAAAAGGAAATATTGAATCTATTAATTCAGATAATAAAGTTATTATTTCCTGTAAATCTGAAAAAGTATTATTATCTAAATTTTTAGATAAATGGGAGGAAATTGATCCGACAATAGCGGTAGGATTTAATTCAGATTTCTTTGATATTCCTTATTTATACTACAGGATTAAAAAAGTTTTAGGTGATGATGTTTATAGACTATCACCAATTGGTAAAATTGATGAAAATCATTATCAACCAGAATCACCAATTAAAATTGGTTTAGTTAACTGTCTTGATTTCATGTTATTATTTAAAAAATATATCATGAAAGAGGAACCATCCTATAAATTAGGAGATATAGGTACCAAATATGCTAAATTAGGTAAAATTGAATATAACGGAAGTTTAGATAGATTATTTAAAGATGATCCAAATAAATTCATTGAGTATAATTTACGAGATGTTGAAATTATAGAGGCATTAGAAGACAAATTAAAATTTATCCAGTTAACTATCCTAATTTCTCACTTATGCCATACACCATATGAATCTATTTATTACAATACTGCTTTAAATGAGGGGGCTATATTAACATATTTAAAGAGAAAAAATATTGTTGCCCCTAATAAACCAACTACAACTAATCCATCAATTAGAGAACTAGAAGTAGGAGATCATATTATACATCAAAGAGGTACTCCCACAGTTGAGGGTTATATTTACTCAATTGAAAAACATAATGTTGTTATTAAAACCCTATCCAATCAATACATTCAACGAAATCTTAAAACAGTTAAGAAAAAAGATTCATACGCTGGAGGGTATTTATTAGATATTAAGCCTGGATTATATAATTGGTTAAGTGATTTTGACTATAGTAGTCTATATCCAAGTATTATACGTTCACTTAATCTGAGTATTGAAACACTCATAGGTAGGATTAAAATTCCTAATCAAAATTATAATACCTGGTGTAGCTTAATAGAGTTACAAGAGATGAATCCTGATGAAATTCTTACTATTGAGAGGTTTAATAAAAAAACATATACAATAACAGAGGGGAAAACAACAGTTAAAAAACTATTTAATCTGATAAAAGAAAACAAATATATTATATCAGCAAATGGAACAATATATGATTCTGATAAAAAAAGCATAGTAGCAGAGATTTTATCTGATTGGTTTGAGTTAAGGAAAGAATATAAATTCTTAATGAAACAAGCTTATAAAACCGGGGACAAAGAAACAGGACAATTATATGAACGGAAACAACATAGCATAAAAATTCTACTTAATAGTGTTTATGGTACATTTGCTATTAATTCATGGCGTTTTACTGACGGTTATAAAATATGTTCATCATCAATTACTACAACAGGACAAAGATTTATTATGGAAACTATTAAGTATGCCAACGAGATGATTGAAAAAGATTATATCACGTAATATATATAACCGTATAAAGCATTTAAACTCAAAATACGGAACTATGCCATCAAAACTTAAATTAGAAATTATAATAGATAAAGCTAATAAAATCCATGATTATAAATATGATTATTCATTGATTACATCATATACAGGGGTGATGAATAAATATAATATAATATGCTCTGAACATGGGGTTTGGAATGTTACATTAGACAATCATATAATAAAGAAATCAGGGTGTCCTAAATGCAAAGGTTTTAATCATTCATATGAGGAAAAAATAAACAGAGCTAATAAAATTCATGATTATAAATATGATTATTCCTTAGTAACTAATATAAAATTTACAGATAATTATGATATAATATGTAAAACATGTAAACATATTTTTAATAACTCTTGGTCCAATCATATCCATAAAAAACAAGGCTGTCCTAAATGTAACCCATGTGGAAGAAAAAAACGCACCATACCTAGTTTAAGGAAACAAATAAACAACCTAAATACCGGGTATGAATATAATTGGGAAACATATAAAGGTTATTTTGATGGTAATTTTGAAATAAAATGCTCCAAACATGGTTGGTTTACTCAACAAATATCAAATCACATATCGGGTCAGAGATGCCCGAAATGTAAACAAAGTAAAGGGGAAAATGAAATCGAAAAATTTCTTATAGAAAATAACATAACATATAAAACCCAAAAAACATTTCCTGGATGTAAGAATAAACGAATGTTGCCTTTTGATTTTTTTATCCCATCTAAAAATCTCTGTATAGAATATGATGGTGAATTACATTCAAAATCAGTAGATTTTTTCGGAGGTGATATAAGTTTAAAGAAAACACAAGAAAATGATCAAATAAAAAATAAATTCTGCAAAGAAAATAATATCCCTTTAATCAGAATTTCATATATTAATTTTAATAATATAAAAAATATATTATCCCATGAAATTTGACATCCAAAATTTGAATAAATATATAGTAGCGAGTGATACAGATAGTCTCTTTATAACCATAGAACCCATCATAAAGAAAAATCATCCTGATATAGATTTAACAAATACCGAAGAAGTACTACCTATTACTAAACAATACCAACAGGATATAGGAGATAAACTAAATAAATACCAATCAGTTTTAGCGAAAAATCTCTTAAACTCAGACGATCATTTCTTTGATTTAAAACCTGAGTATATAATTAAAAAAGCTTATTGGGCTGGTAAAAGAAGATATGCTCAATATTTAGTAGATCAGGAAGGTATAAGAAAAGATGATATTGTGATGATGGGACTAGATATCATGAAATCTAATTTCCCGCCTTATTTTAGAGAATTTGGTGAAAACATATTAAAGTCTATTCTGTTTGATAAATCTAAAACAGATATAGATAAAGACGTTATTACATTTAAAACTTCATTATCAAATATATCTTACAATAAATTACTTAAACCTACAGGTGTTAAAAAAATTGAAGATTATATTGAACGACCTCCATTAGCAGGAGAAATATTCTCTAAATTATTACCTCGTACTCCTATTAACAGCAGATCTGCTATTATTTATAATGATCTTTTAAGATTTAAAAAATTAAATAAAAAATATCCTGAATTTAGGATAGGAGATAAAATGTATATAGCTTATCTAAAACCAAACCCATATCGTCTGAATGTCATGGGATGTAATGGATATAATGATCCTCCAGAAATTCAAGAATTTATTGAAAAATATATTGATAGAGGTATTATCTTTGAATCAGTAATGAAGAATAAACTAGAATCCATCTATAATGACTTAGGATGGAAATTAAATTTAAATCCAATACAATCAAAATTTTTTAACTTTAACTAAATATGGAACGAATAAAATTAGAAAGTATCATTGAAAAATACCATTTAGGTGGTTTATGTGAAGCAGTACAATGGAACATCCAGGATCATCAATTATCTATCAGATTTATATCTCCAAACCGTGATATGGCAGGAGAAGTTAAATGTTCATCCTTTATGTTAGAAAATAGTAATGCTGTTATATATAATACAACTCAATTAAGTAAATTAATAGGAGTTATGGATAAAAACATTAATTTAAATTTATCTAAAAGTGGAAAAGTATTTACTAAACTTTACATTTCAGATGAAACATTTAATGTCACTTATGCTTTAACTGACCCTATGATGGCGCCTTCAACTCCTGATGTTAATGAACCAGATAAATATGATATTGAATTAAAACTAGACAAAAATTATGTCAATAATTTAATTAAAGCTAAAAACTCTATTACTAATGATAATACTATGGGTATTCAAGATGATAGAAATTTATATGGAAATAGTATTTTAAAATTTATATTTGGAGGTGAAAATGACTACTCAAATAAAATAACATATGATATCCCCTTAGAAACTAATACACCACATATAATTATTTCTGAACTACTAACATTTGATTCAGATTTATTTAAAACCATATTAAATGCCAACAAATCATTTAATCATATGTCAATGAAAATTAACACTCAAGGATTAATGAGATTAGAGTTTGTGTATGATGATGTTACTTCTGAATACTTTATTTTAAAGAAAGCAGACATCTAGTTTGGCTACATGGAGTATTATTGTTATATTTATGTATAATTAAAACAACAGGTTATGAACATCAAAAACATCGAAAAAGTAGAAAAAGTGATTCAATTGCAACGATTAGCAAATCAGCAAATTGAACAATTTGGAGAAGCAGATCATGATCTAGTAGATCAAATGATTGAATTAGCTGATACATTAACTCCAGAGGAGCAAGATGCAGTATTAGAATTATATTATGGTTTAAATTATCAATTTTAAGATTATGAATAATTTAAAAAGAAATAATATGAGAAAAACACTAATTTTACTACTTACCTATATTACATTAATGATATCATATATCTCAGTGTTACTGTTAGGTAGTAACATCTATGACCGTCAGTCTTTCTGGGTTCAGGTTTTAATGATTATCTTTACAACCTTATTTGCTGGTGTACCATTAATGAATTACTGGAAAGGTCAATTTGAAAAATTAATTAAATAAGTAATGTGGCTTACATTAAGATTGATTTTTGGATAATAGATGATGATTACTATGAGGGCAGAATAAAAAATCGTAATAATAAACTTATGATGGTTGAAGCCCAAGAATTAGGAGAATTA
>Ga0181351_1000503_pt1 | contig 11303 bp, 29 predicted proteins | sample Su13VDMM15SD_FD_170485 | JGI IMG/M metagenome (GOLD analysis project Ga0181351, IMG submission 170485) | Freshwater viral communities from Lake Michigan, USA - Su13.VD.MM15.S.D | ecosystem: Environmental > Aquatic > Freshwater > Lake | place: USA: Michigan | collected 2013-07-16 | reverse complement strand
AGATCACTGGTTATGGCCAGCGCGGTAATCGTTTCGGGATACAAAAGCTGCACGGATTGTTGCGTGGCCGAATCAGCAACCGCCACATTGCGCTTGGCGTCATAGAAGCCGCCGTAAACGGAAAGACCGCCACGCTTGAGGATTGTTATTCGCATAGGCTGGCCCTCATAGCGCCCTACAGCCTGAAAACTGTCTAGTTTTTCAAACGTCGCGGCAGCGCCGACAGCAGCAGGCATCCGCGCCTCAACCGCTCTTGTCTAAATGCCTGTAGGCCGGGGGAACGTGTCGGCTGGGCGCGGATTGGGATTGGCCGGGAGGTTTTGTCACGCCGGTCTGATGCGGCGTCTTTGTCCTTACCCGATGCGACCGTTTTTAGGTGGCCGCTTCCGTGGGTCGGTCGGCAAGTCCTGCTAAGAACCTATCGCGGCGTCAAAACACCCCAATGACAAATATTCTTGCACGAACTTAATCGCGGGTCAAGCGGCCATGCGACGGTCGCGGCGCTCTCTCACCAGACGGTCAATGCTGACCTGCACCCATCGAAGCTGGCCACAAGCCGCCCTTACCGCCGCGCCTTGAGCGACCGGGTTAGTCTCTCCGGTGCATCGCTCAACAATCGGACGCCAGCGGGACAGGAGGGCTTGATCGGGCTTTAGAAGGTCAAAGAGCATCCGGGCGCATTGTGGGGGCAAGGCTTCGACCGCCGCGACCAAATACAAGTCAGCGTCGATCATAGCCTGTGAAATGTTCTGCCCCGGCGCTCCCTCGGATGAACCTCGAATGTAATCAGGGCGACGGTCGGAACCGTTCTCGCCAGATGCCGTGCGGATTAGGGTCTCTAACCATTGCACCGCCGCTTGTTCGTCAGGGCGTCCTTTCAGCAGGACCGTGAAGCAGTCGGGACGATACCGAGCGGTTATCTCTTCGGTGCGCGGGTCCACATTAACGACAATGCCACGGCTTTCCAGTTCGCGGCGTTCGGCACGGCGCTCCGCAATCGTTTCCATGTCCTGCGGGTCTGTCGGCTTTTTCCGGCGGGCCATTAGTGAACCACCTTGCCTTCACTGACTTGAACGTCTGTCCCGGCCTTTACGGGCCTGTCGGATAGGACGACGCGCATATTCTTAGCGCCGCAAGTGTCAGCGATGATGACGGAATACTGCCCATCAATCCGGCGGGCGCAGTTCAGGACGTGTTTTTTCATCTAGCCTTAAGCCGTAGCGGGGGCGTAGTTGCGGGAGGGATGATGCATTAGAGGGGCTTTCCGGTCAAGGCTCGCTCTAGCGACCTGATGCGGTCCTCTAGGTCGCGGGTGTATTCCTTGCGGATATAGCCGGAGAAGAAGCGGTCGAATGAGCCGATGATATACAAGGATGGTTCCTTTTTTAGGTTGAGCAGGGCGCGGCAAGTCCGGTGAAACCCGTTATTCCGCGCCCACTAGGCCCTCTACCTCCTAGCTGCTCAATGGGGTGTCCCGCGCCATAACCACCAGTGCGGCGCTAATGGCGTAGGAAATAGCGTCTGCCGTTGTGTAGCTGTAACGGTCTTTGATTTGTTGCAGATCGGCAAGCTGGCCAGCGTCTAGCACTACCTCGACACGCTTTGCTCCTGACTGGGCTTGGCGGGAACGGGCGCGTTGAGTGCGGAGGGTGGCGGTCATTTCCAGCCCATGACCTTGTATTCCCAGCGCGGATGGGCGCGGGTTCCGTCGTTGATGCGCGTATGGGACACTTTGCGAAACAGGCGCGATGAACGCATGATTTGTTTCATGCTCTCGGCTTTTTCCAGCGTCTTAACGTAATGCGTTTCCGTGGCGTGGTCGCCGTAGAAGCCTGCTTGAGTGCTTTGCGAAACGGCCATGTCGTTCTCTCCCTTTGATGCACCCTTATCCCATATCGTTTCCGGTCACGCAATAGCCCGCGTGATTATTTTTGCGCTTTTTGAAACTGGCGCATAAACGCTCCCGGCGGCTCCCCATGCTTATCAGCGATGCGGAACACTGGCATTCCAGCCTCTGCACGGTGGGCAAGCCATCGGTCACGCGCGGCCCTGCTTTTTGGACAGGCGTAGGAACGAACGGAGGTGATCGGGTCATTCATTCGGTTGGTCGCTCCATTTGATGCCGTTCCGGTTGCCCCATTCGTAAACGACGGACAGCAGGGCGGTGAACTCTTCTTTGCTTAGGGCCGACGTGGATTTGCCGACGCTGACAAACCCCGTCCCATCGAGGTTCGGCAGCATCCTAACTTCACGGTCCACGGCGTCCAGAAATAGCAGTTTCCATTCCCGAACTGGTAGCTTGACACCATGATAATCCCTCTGTCTGGCGATGTCGCCAATGGCAGCGTGGAGCGCGTCGTTTTGCGGGATTGTTCGTCCGGGTCCATGAAAGACAATCTTGCTCCCTATGGTGACGCCCTGCGCCCACTTGCTCGCCTTGTCTCGGTCAGCTTGTGAACGCAGGGTGATGACGGCACGGTCAGACACGGCTTACCACGGAATATCGTCGCCAATGTCTCCAGTTGGCATTGTAGCGCGTCCAGCGGGGCCGCTAAAGCCTTCGTCAGCATCGCTTTGGCCCTCCGACTTTCCGCCAAGCATGGTCAGGACGCCGTTAAATTTTTGCAACACGATTTCGCTGGCGTATTTCTCCACCCCGCCTTGCTCGTATTTGCGGGTCTGGAGCGCGCCCTCGACATAGATCAGCGAGCCTTTCTTGAGATAGCTTTCGCAGACCTTCACGATGTTTTCGTTAAAGCAGACCACGCGGACCCATTCTGTGCGTTCTTTTTTCTCCCCGCTGGATTTGTCCCGCCACTTTTCGGTGACGCCAATAGACAGGTTCGCTACCCGGTCACCGCTGGTCATGGTGCGGATTTCCGGGTCTTTGCCCAGATGCCCAATGAAGGCGCATTTATTCAGCATCGGTCAGTTCCTTTTTGCGTTTGTCGATCAGCTCGGCAAAAAACGTCCGGGTTACGGACGCCAAGTCCGGGCTGGTCAGTTGGTCTTTGTTCTCGCGCTCAATGCGCTTAACGTCGTCGAGCGTTTTGGCTGTCAGGAGGGCAGCGCGGCACGTTGTGGCCCACTTCTCCAGATTAGCGCGAGCGGCCTCTTGTGCGGCCTCCAGCTTGACCCGTGATGCGCCTTCGTCGGTTTGATGCTCAACCGTTTCGATTTCCTCTTTTGCGTCGTCCCGGTCGGTAATCAGGAAACGCTTTTTCAGCATTTCTTTGAGCGCGTTCGTTCCCGCCTTGGCAAAAGCTTTGTCGCCGTTATCGGTTCCGGCTCCGGCCCATCGTATCGTTCGCGTGTCTGTGCAATCATCGAGGCTTTCAAACTCGAAATCGACAATCACGTCACAACGGTTGCCGGTATAGGTCCGCTCGACAAGGTTCGGCGTAAAATCGACGCCATGCTTTGCGAACAAGGGGCGCATTTCTGACAGGACGCCCTCGACCGTGTGACCCTTAATCGTCCACGACTTGCCGTCCTTCGTCATCGTAACGTCGGATTTGCCGATACCAAACGCCTCGGTTCGGATAAGCGCCATGCGCTGCGCTAGCGTTTTGAGTGCGGTATCTTGTCCGGCATCAATGGGGACAGGGCTTTCAGCCACTCCCACTCTTCCATCGTTATTGGTCGTCTCGCTATCCATTCCCACTTCCTCCAAGGGTTGACGGGCTTGCCGTCGATTTCAGCTAGTAGCTTTTCGTCAGACAGAAGTTCGCCTGTCTCTGCGTCAATATCGGTCGCATCCCACCAAATCCTTGCCGGGACGAACGGACCTTTCGCCCATTTACCGTAGGAAAACCGCCGGACTTTATAGAACCCTGCTTGCGGCTCTCCTTCGTGTATAGGCGGTGCCTTCCCGGCTAGTGTGTCTTCCCACCATCGCCAGCGGTCAGCGGCGCTTGAAGGCTCTCGCATCGTGTAAAAACCTCGCTTGCAAACAAGATGCCCTCGCCGTCGCAATGGTCGCAATCGCGGCCCGGCTCACAGTATGGACATCCGACCAGATCGCCATATCGCGGCGCGGCAAATGGATAACCGTCGTCAGTCATCGGCTTGGCCTAGCGAGTGTTTATAATACGCGGCGGTTAGTCGGGTGACTGCGCTTCTCAGGCGTTCAATCTGGGCTTCATCCAGATCAGTCAGCCGTTCAACGTCACCGATTGCGACAGTGAGGGTTGAGAGGCACGGCTCGAACTTGCCGGAGTGGCGGATGGTCGGGTAAAGATCGCGGAGGGCGTCGATAACGTCAGTCATTTCGCGTCCCTAGCCGAGACAACCTCGCCCATCTTGGCGTGGCGGATTTGTTCGGGCGAAAAACCCATCTTCTCCATGTCGGCTTCCATCATGTGAAAAGTCACAAGGCGGGTTGGCTTCGTCAGATGGTCGTCCAGCCGAACAGCATTCATGTTCGGATCGACCGCCAGCCTGTATCGGCCCGGAAGGTGGGAAACGTGAGCGTTAAGCAAGACGATCAACTTGTGCGTTTCGCCTTGGAGCCGTGCGGCGTCCCAAGCGCGGCGAGCTTCTTCTAAAGGGTTGAATCTCCCCATCACACCGCTCCCGTAATGTCAGCGGCCATCGCCAGAGCCTTGGCAGCCTTGTCAGCGGCTTCCTCCGCGCATTCTTTGACGCGGTAATATGCGGCGCGGGCGACGACGGATTGTTGATGCTCGTGATACCTGTCCAGCTCTTCCTCGATGTAAGTTTCCCAATCGCCTACGTCGTGTTCGTAATCGTTTTCGGGGTTGAGCTTGTATGCTTCCTCACCGATTGCCAAACCCTCTTCGCGCAGTTCGTCGGCGTTGGCCCAGTCGCGCCCGCCGCCGTCGCCCTCGTTTTCATATGCGTAGTCGCGATGCGCCTCCCACATATCGTCGTCCAGTTTGCAGAGTTCTTTTGAAGGCTTCATGTCGTCTCTCCCTCGACGTTAGCGGCCAGACCGGCACGGGCGACATTCCAAATGTCGCAAAGCGCGTCGATTGCCTCGCTGATACCCATTTCCTGACCCGGCTTTGCAAGGTCGCGGATGCGTTCCAGCGCAATCCTCATTTCATTGGCGTTCGTCATGTCGTCTCTCCCTTGTTGCCACCATAAAACACGGCACCGGGGAGGGCGTCAAGCTATCTTTTCGCTAGACAGTGCGATTTTGTTCGCCTAGCTTAGTGGCAGAAAGGGAGACAAGCTAATGAGCATTTGGGACGAACTGGACGCCGAAAAGGAAGCGGAGATCGCCGCTTTCCGGGCGGCAGAGGCAGCAAAAACGCCGGAGCAAAAAGAAGCCGAGCGCATCGCAGCCGAGAACCGGGCGCAAGCCGCACATGACGAAGGTGTCCGGCTTGGATGGTGGGATGCGGAGGGTAACAGCCTAGTAGTCGAAATCGACGATGAGGACGAAGAAGAGGACGAAAACGACGAATGACAAAAGAACAGGTCATCAAGGCCATCAAACGCATGGTGGGCGACACAAAACAGAAGGCTTGGTGCCAACTGCACGGCGTGAACCAGACCGTCCTTAGCGACGTTCTGCGAGGCCACCGCGCACCGACAGAACAGCTTTGCAACATGGTGGGCGTCGAGCGCGTCACCGTCATTCAATATCGGAGCAAGTAATATGTGGGAAGCACTCAAACGCCTGTTCAGCCGCTACGGCTTTCATCGCCAGCCCGCACCGCAAAAGCGGGACGACTGGCAAGCCCACCCTTTCTACACAAGCGCCGGAGATAAAGCCCGACGCCTTGCCGAGATTGCCCGCCAGCGTAACGCATTGAAAGACGAACTGGCGAAGGTCATCAAAGCCAAAAAGGCCCGCGCTCCGATTTATGCGGCCCTTCGCGCTCTCTCGATTGAGGAACTTAACATTGAGGGGCGGCGGTGATCGAGCTTCCCTTTCCCGCGAAAATCCTCTGGCCTAACGGTCGGGGCCACTGGGCTGCAAAGGCTAAGGCTTTCAAGGCTCACAAAGAATGGGCCTACCTCGCCGCAAAAGACCCTCTCTGGCGCTGCTACATCGACACAGCGGAACGGGTCAATTGGTCAGTCACTATACACCCAAAGACCGCTCACGCGATAGATGACGACAACGCACGGGCCAGTTTGAAGGCGTATCAGGACGGCTTGGCATTGGCACTTGGCGTCAATGACAGTCAGTTTAACGCGCCCACCCTGACCTTCGGAGAGCCTATTAAGGGCGGGCTTGTGCGGATTGTGATTGCACAATGACAGCCGCGCCACCCCGTCCGGCCATGTCGAAAGCCCGACGCCTTCGCTTGTTCGCCCGTGACGGTGGCCTCTGCGACATTTGCAAACGGAAGGTTCTAGCCGGTGAAGCGTATGAGCTAGACCACATCATCCCGTGGGCTTTAGGGTTTGACGACAGCGATGAAAACTTGAGGCTGGTTCACAAAACCTGCCACCGGACGGACAAGACGGGAGGCGACGTTGCCCGCATTGCCAAGGCGAAGCGCCAAGGCCGGGAGACGGGCCAGCAAGCTAGGCGGGCAGTCAAAGGCGGTTCAATCCCGTCCCGCCCGTTCCCAAAGACTAAAACCACATGGCCAAAGCGGCCTTTTAAGGGGAGAGAGACATGACAGCGCCGATCAATCCAGCACGGAAACTTTCACCGGCTTACGGCGAGACGTGGGATAACGAACAGGACGAACGCTTGCGGGTTCTGGCCTTGTCCGGGTTTTCTCGGAAGGAAGCCGCCGATCTAATGGGGCGGACCCACATGGCCATCAAAGGGCGGTCTCAGGCCCTTGGGCTTCATTTTAGGCGGGACACCTATGGCGGTTTCCTTCGCCCCTATGACATCGCCCTCCCGCAGGAGAACCGTTCCCGGCTTGAGGAAAGCAGCAGGCGGCTTGTGCGGGCCGTGGCGGGTGCTATCCAGCGCGGTGAAAATCTGCCCCGTGTAGCCAAATGAGACAACCTCGCGATTGGTTCACTTCCGTTCAAGATAACACGCTTCGCAAGATGAAGCGACTAGGCTTCACCCCCGCCGAGATTGGCGAGAAGCTGGGCCGGACGGAATACACTGTTCGAGAACGAGCGCGGACTATGGGCATCCCGTGGCAGAAAGACCTAGGCCGGTCTGACCTAGCCAACCAGTATGCAAACGGCTTTGACAAAGACCGCGAGACCGAGGCACGGCAACGGGCAGCAGACGAACGCTTTGTCTATGCCCTAGCCCTTGCGTTTCGGCGGGGCGACCATTTGCCAGCGCCTAAGCCGGAGCCGGTCAGGACAAGGCCGGTCCCCGCAAAGCGGAACAATTTGTTTAGCGTTTGGGAGGATTGAGGATGCGTAAACCACCGGGACACTGGACACCCGAGGAGGACCGCTTGCTTAAATCCGGCTCGCTTGCCAAGCGTCCTGTCGCAGACGTGGCAGAGACGCTTAACCGGCTAGAAGAAAGCGTAATCATCCGGGCTAAGGTGATTGGCTTTCCGTTTGTGGAGGATGGTGATGCGTGAGGAGGTCATTGGGGATTGTCGGCTAATTCTGGGGGACTGCCGGGACATCCTGCCTACGCTGGGTCCGGTGGATGCTGTTGTGACAGACCCGCCTTATGGGATTGGCGCTGACTCCAGCATGGCGAAAGCGTCAGGCTTCAAGGGCGGAACGATGCTCGCCGCCAAGTCTCAATACGCTGCGACGGACTGGGATTCCTGCGCGGTCCCTGACGACCTGATGGCGGCTGTCATGGCTGCTGGCCGGTGGAATATCATTTTCGGCGGCAACTCCTACGCCCTACCCGCTTCGTCGTGTTGGCTGGTGTGGGACAAGGAGGTCAACGGCCACTTCGCGGACTGTGAACTGGCGTGGACCAATCTGCCCAAGGCCGTGCGCCGAATCCGGCATATGTGGAACGGGATGCTCCGCAAAGGGCAAGAAGAGCGACACGGCCACCCGACTCAAAAACCTGCCGAGGTAATGATCTGGGCGATTGGCCAACTGCCAGATGGCACCCGAACCATCCTCGACCCTTTCATGGGCAGCGGCACCACGGGTGTCGCCTGTGCCCTTACCGACCGCGCATTTATCGGCATCGAGCGTGAGCCTTCGTATTTCGACATCGCCTGCCGTCGTATCGAGGCCGCTTACAAGCAGCCCCGCCTATTTGCCGAGCCGGTTCAAAAGCCGGTGCAAGATGTTCTGATATGAAAAGACCCGGCGCGGAATGTTCACGCGCCGGGCCAGTCTAGCCACAACAAGGGAGGGAGAACGTCGTGGGTGCAGCTATTCTACAGTTTCCCGTGAGAGAAGCAAATACGTTTGATGAAGCTTGGCAGGCTCGCGCTGGCCAGATGCGGAAGCGCGGAGACGGTCAGGACAAAACCCGCAAACTATGGAACCGCCATGCTGCTAAAGTCGGTCAGGAGCGGCTTCTAGAGGCTTTGCGAGGGTATCTGAGGGAGAAGGAGCCGACGTGCGGTTTCTGCGGCCTGAGCGTTTGGCTGAATGGGGAGAAATACGACCATTGGCTTCTTTCTGCGGAGGCCGTGAAAAAGATTGAACATCCGCCCTATCCGCAACGCCCGGCGCTGATAGCGGCCCTCGGAGAACCGTTTGTTATCAGCTACTTGGACTCTGCCGTCCTTTCTGCGGACGGCTGGATTACGCCGCGAACTCAAACAGCTAAGTTAAAGCTATTAGAAAAAGCGCGTGTCTTAAAGGACTGTGGGCTTGTCGGAATACGCGCAAAGGAGTAGGGTTTTTGGGCTTTCGCCAAAAAGAAGTCAGCGGCTTTGAAGGCCGGAGACCGGAACGCCATCAGTCCTTCGGGGTTGGTGGCGTTTTTCTGTGCGGGCCGTGGCCGACCGATATACACCAGTCCATGTTCCACGGCCCCTTACAGCGATCAACCTGTAAGCCCTTGCGGGTTATAAGCGGACCCTTTCGGCCCGGAAGTGCCAGACCTACACCGCCCTTCGGCGGGTCAGACTAGCCCGATCAATCTACATCTTGACGGGCTTGACGGCAACGATTTTCTGGCGCTTATTAAGGGCGAAGGGACGGAGCCGCCAAAGCCCCGTCCCCTCTGAATCCGTGTTCGCAGCACGGAGAGCCAAGCTCTTACGCAATGTAGGACAAAGGCGCTCCCAAAGCAAATACGGGTTTTAGGCCCTGTCCGCGCGAGCGGTCCCTGAACGGCGACAGTCGGCTTGCGGAAAGCAAGTGAGAGGGATGCCAACCCATACGAAATGTGATGCTGGACGTAGAGCCAGCAGAGCGGTTTTAGGAGGTCGTGCATGGCTTCCGCAGTCACAGAAGGCTGTGCCGCCGAGCGTCGCAAGAAGCGGGGGCGTAAGAGGAGACAGAGCGACCTGCCTTCCGGTTCGTCCGGACCCCTCATGCAAGTGTCTGAAAACGGCCTGAAACCTCAGGAAATTTTGGAGCAGCTTCGGTCCTAGTGGCCGAAGTGTGCCCTCTGCCAACCTTAGTTGCCTAGGAAATTATGAGGAGTAACGATGTATCCCAAGATCAGCGTCCTAATGCGGTTTGCGGTCAAACTAGCGCAAGCGAACAAGGTCGATACAAACCAGAGCCTAGTTAAACTGGTCAGAGCGTTAGGCGGTGACGTAAGCGCTAAATCTACCGCTTGGAAATGGCTCAGGACGAAATGGATTGAGCAATACGGAGAGCAAAAAGTCGATGTTCTGCCCACAAAAGCCCAAAAAGCCAAAAAGGTCGCAATACTAAAAAGCCAACGGAAATTTTACGGCCAGCCAAAGCCTGATTTTTACCAGACCGACACATGGAGAACCTTGCGGTTTGAGGTTCTGAAAGCGTCCAACGGCTGTTGCAACCTTTGTGGCCGCTCAAACCGGGAGCACGGAATTGTCCTTCACGTCGATCACATCAAGCCAAAATCAAAATGGCCCGAATTAGCCCTCTCCAAGGACAATCTTCAGGTGCTTTGCGCGGACTGCAATCTCGGAAAATCGAACCGGGACGACACCGACTGGCGCACCGCGACCGAAACCGACCGCCAGCTTGATTCCGTGAACTGGCGCGAGATTTAGCGGAAAGGGCGCGATGACCACGCAACATCACAACGCAAACAGCTTCTAAGCAGCTTGGCCAGCACCTAACCCCAATGTTTTTTAAGGGGAGGGTGGAGATAGTGCTTGACGCATAGGGCGGGAAGGGCCTAGGGTCTGTGTGTCGAGGGCAATCAAGCCCCGAGGAGAAGACAGATGGCAAAGATTACCAAACGCAAAGACCCGGTTGGCTGGCGCATTCACATTGACGGTTGCCCGACGCGGCTGCTGATTTCCAAAGGCGATGCGCCAAGATACCGCGAGCCGCAAATGTATAATCTGGTCGCTGAGTATGAGGGCGACGAATGGCCCCGCTTTGTGTTTGAGGCCAACGGGGTCGGCGCGATCATGGAGCGCCTTGAAATGATCTACGGCGAGATTGCATGACACCTGACACTTACCGCGCCGCCATCGCCGCCCTCAATCTAAGCCAGAGGGCGGCGGCTAGGGTTATCGGCGTAAACGAGCGCACCAGCCGCACCTATGCCGCACACGGCGTTCCCGAGAAGCATTCTGCATGGGTCCGGGACAAGCTGGCAGCTTACCAAACATCTCAATGGGCCGAGACATTCTCGCTCATGACAAAAGCATCAGAACAAGAGGGAGAAGACCAATGATCGACCGTTCCGACTACGTTTGCCACCGCATGAAAGCGGCTCAGGCGACCAACCAATCCAATCGCGGGTTTGACTTCCGCCCCTCCGACGAGCCTCACATCGCCCTCCGCGCCGTGGCCGAAGTCCTGCGCCCGCGTAGCATCATCATCCTGCTGGCCCTCGCTGGCGTTATCAGCCTGTGGTTTCTGTGATGAGCGAGAAACTGTTGCCCTGTCCGTTCTGTGGGGGCGGGGCGTCCGTGCATCGGTGTGAACACGCTTTTCACGATGCCAAGATCAGGTGCGCGGGTTGCCAAGCGGAAGGCCCCATTTTTGATGTGGACGACGGCGAGGAGAACGAAGCTGGTCGGAACGAAGCCGAAGCCATCGCAGCATGGAACCGCCGCACCCCTGCACCAGAGGGGGAGGCTTGCTCGTGTGTCTATTGCTCCGAGATTGGAGCGCCTGAACTTTGCCGAGGCTACGCATCCCCTGTCGTTCCGGTAGGGGTGAGCAGGGAGGAGATTGCGAAGGCGCTGTTTGAGCGGCATTGGTCTGCCGTCTCGGCTTCGCCAAAATGGCCCGGCGATGATGACGGCTCGTATTGGCTTTGGCTGGCCGACGCCATCATCGCAGCCCTTCGCCCTCCT
>Ga0181351_1000502_pt1 | contig 11323 bp, 16 predicted proteins | sample Su13VDMM15SD_FD_170485 | JGI IMG/M metagenome (GOLD analysis project Ga0181351, IMG submission 170485) | Freshwater viral communities from Lake Michigan, USA - Su13.VD.MM15.S.D | ecosystem: Environmental > Aquatic > Freshwater > Lake | place: USA: Michigan | collected 2013-07-16 | reverse complement strand
TAAGTTGGGGTATCTTGGCGCAACGGCTGCAAAGCTGGTGACCTCCAGCTTGATGCACAACACCGAGCGTATTACTCGTGAAATTGTGTACCTCGCGTCGTATCGGTTGGGGTATAAAGGCGCTAAAAAGAGAGGTATGTCAACAGAGGAGGCGCATGAGTACGCGATCAACCAAGCCGTAAAGGATGTCAACGAATCTCTTGGAAACTACGATGTAACTAACCGCCCACGATGGACTCAGCGTGGTCTTGGAAAGGTGGCGTTTCAGTTCAGGATGTTCCAACTGCACACAGTGCTGGGGCTGATAACTAACTTCGCCAAAATGTTTGGCTTGTTCGGTAAAGAGGGTAAGAAAGCCGCAGCCATAAAGTTCTTCGGTACATTCCTGACAGTCGGCAGTGTGACGGGGTTAGCTGGACTTCCCTTCTTCGGTTACATGATAGGGGCTGTAGGTGCTGCGCTTAAACTTTTTGAGGAAGACGAAGACTGGCCCCAAGAACTCAAAGACATGGACGCTAAGACATGGTTCCGAGAGGTGTACCTACCCGAGAAGTTTGGGGATACGATAATTGGCGGTGTACCCCTGTCTCAGATAATAGACTCTGGGCCGATCAACGCTTTCACAGGATTTGGTGTTGCAGAACGTATCGGTTTAGCTGATATATCTGGGCGGGACATGAAAGAGGCAAAAAGCGCACGGGATGGGCTTACCCAAATCCTCATGGAGCTTATGCCTTCGCTTAGCATGGCACTAGCCTTTGCCGATGCGTACGATGCGTATCAAGTTGGTGATTACCAAAAGATGCAAGAACGTCTAGCCCCAGCCAACGTAAGAAATATCCTAGCGGCTCAACGTATTGAAGAAGAAGGTATTGTTGACGCTGCTCGTAACCCTATTGTTGATCCAGAGGAAGTAAGTGCGGGCATGTTGGCGATGAGGAATTTGGGGCTTCGTACCGCTACAGAAGTTAGAGTTGCTGACGTAATAGGTAAACTAACTGGTGAAGCGCAAAGCATCGTTAACAAGAAAGACCTACTAGAAAGACGGATCAAGTTCCAAGCGCGTAAAGGTGATTTTGATGCGCTTAGCGGGATACTGCAAGATAGCGTGGTCAAGTTCAATATGGACTACCCAGAATACGCTATGGAACCAGAGGCTTTATACGATATGGTCATAGCAGACCTTGAAGTAAAGTACTCATCGCAGTTGGGTATGAACCCTAAGACATACGAAAAGAATCTGCGTCTAGTGGGTGCGGCTGTCGATAATCTTAAAGAACGTGTAGCCAGAGAATCAGCAGCTAGGCAAGCGGTCAGGGAAGCCAAAGAAAAGTAGGCGAAAAAAAGCCCCGCTCAAGGCGGGGCGTAACTGAACAAAGGAGGGCTCTACTTTAGCCTAGACTCTCCAGACCCGCAAGCCCTTGATGCCCTCCTCCACCACGACTCTGGTGACTATGGACATCTTCAGGCGCTTCATTATCTTGGCTAAGGACTTCCTAGCCTCCTCATGGTCTATGCAGGGTACGAAGAACGAGTACCCTTTCCTGAACTTAGACCAATCAATCCGATACGAAACTGTCTCGATTTTCATCTGCGGCTAGCAAAGAATCCACTTGGATAAAGTCTGACGTAGACGCATCGAACCACAGCACACGAACTGCTGGTGAGTTCACCTTCATGCCCTTAGACATTCGTTTGTTCTCAGACTTTTGGTAAACCCCAAGAGCTTTCAAGTCGTTCAGCAGCTTGCTGTAGTTAGTCTGCTGATTTACGCAGTACTCTTTGAACTGCTTGGCTACTACAAAAAGCATCTTGGTATCTGGCTCGTAGCGAATCAGTAGCTCCCCACGTGGCTCTAGCGTCGGCAGAGAGTTCATCCCACTTCTCGAATCCCCATTCCCGCTGACAACAAGGGTGTTGTTGATGTGCTCGTTGATGAACTCGCCGAGGGTGGCTATTGGGTTGGACTGCGGTGGCTTAACGTCGCCACGTATACCCGTAACCATAGTTAGTGTCCATGCGTATATGGCTTTCATATCAAAGCCATGAAGGTCCAAGCCCTTGGCGATAAGCCCACCCGCGATATTACAAGCCGTTTCCGCAGACCAAAACCGCTCACGGGAAGTGAGTTGAAGGTCATGGTCTAGCCTAGCCTGTACCTTAGCCAGCAACTGCTTTGCCTCTTCCAGATTGTTCACTAGCCACTGGATGTAGATAGGCGCTGCGTGACCGTAGTTCTCGTTCAGTTGGTGGTCGAACATCTCTTTGCCGTGCGCCACACTGATGATGTCGCTAGGCTCGATCCGGTATTCGATCAACCGAACAGACTCTCCATCGGGTGAACTCTTCAGTGCGCTCAGTTTCTCGTAAATGCTGGAGTTTGATGAGCACAGGGTCATGCTCTGCCACTTGGTGTTGTTGGTCCGCATCTGGTTTACAGACCCACGCATACGGTTCTTGCCCCGCCCTTGAGAGATCGCATAGAGCAAGTCCGAGGACTCCAGCGGCTTCATGTTGGTGATTTCGTCAACCGTATTAGGGATGTTGTTCAGCACCCCCATCTGCTGCACCTTGGCATTGACTGTATCTGCTGCTGTAGCCATTAGTTCTTTGGGCATACCGTAGACGCTGTTGCACATACGCAGGACTGTGGACTTACCGGAACCAGCGAATTCATAGATCAAGTTGATCGCAGCCCCATCCAATCCCGTGAATTTGAACAACGGAGAGCCAAAGGCGGTGAGCGCACCGAAGGCTTGAGCCTCCATCCCCGGCAACCCATACAGGTCGAAGACTTCTCTCCACTTCGCCATGCTCCCCTTCGTGTGAATCTTCTCTACGTACGGCTCGGTGGCTAGCGTAGGGGGGCTGTAGAAAATGCCATCCTTGGTGATCTCTTTATCCCCCAAGATGAACTTGCTGTCGTTGTCTACCCAACCAAATTGTGTTCTCATAGTGTCGGCTTTCTTCTCATACTGTAGGTTCTTGATGCACGTAACAACGAAAAAGGCTAGGGTTTCGTACTGCTTCGGATGTGCTACTACACCCTGCTGCGCTAGCATCTTGCGGAGTTCATCCTTGGAAGAAATCACAGCGGTAGAGATAGCGAATTCTTTAATCCCATCGTGGGGCAAGTGCAGCCTGAACAGCGCAACCTCACCCATCTCAGGGTCCCTCATCCGTTTGACCACATACAGGTCATGTTCGTATACGAGCTTAGGACCATCTTCTTCATCAGGTCCCGGCTTTATGTAGATGCCGCCGTTCTTACCCCTGAAGAATGGGAATGGGTACTCGGGTATGTTTACTGTCTGAGTGCCCTCCTCAGTCTCTACCTCTACCTCGTTATCTTCTTCTGTAGCCTCGGCAATCTCAACGCCAAGCATGATCGGAGACTTGATGTTGCCCTTATGTGTGCAGCCGTCGCAGCCTGTCGGGTTCTGCTTCTCGAACGTAGCGCAATGATGTGGGCCACCCTTCGCTACTAGGTGCGCTATCTTCCCGTCTACTTCCGCTGGGTTGTACTCGGGATGCTGGTTGGACATCTTGTGAGATGCCGTGTCCTTGTCTACGCAGAAGGCTGTGATTGATAGCGCGGATCGCCAGAGTGGTTCCTCGATAGATGCTTGGTTCTCGTAGCAGTGCAGTAGTTGATTGCAGCCGACTCCGTTAGCCGTCTTGAGCATGATGGTCTTAAAGCGTTTGATCTTGTTGCCGATCAAGGCTTCCATCATCGGGCTAACTGCTGGGACGAAGGCTGGTCTTTCCTCTACTGGCTTAGGTGCTTCTGATGAGAGGATGCCTTGAACTTGCGCATAACTCATGCGCACAGTCTCCTCGTTCAGAACTACTACTTCTTTTGTTTCTCCATTTTTGAAGTTAAACGTACCCGGAATACGTAGTACACGCGATGGTTCAAATACTGACGCATCAACAATCAGTTGGTGCTCGTTGCACAATTCTCGAAGCCGCTCGGCAAGAGGCTTCCATTGCCATTGCTCAATCGTGCTGTCGAGTAGCCAGTAAGCGTGTACCCCGTAACCGGAACTTACTAAGATGGGTCGCGGTAGACCTACCGCTTTGCAAAACTTCTGAAGCTCGGCTAATCCAGTGGATTGGTCGATGTAGCCCTTGACTCTACCCTTCTCATCTGGCTCGGCTTTGCTAAGCCCACAGTCGATGTCCACCCATAGGGCTCGGAAGTAGATAGCATTTTTGTGTTCTCTGTTATTGAGAGGTCCGTACTTAGCGCATCCAAAGTACGCATCGAACTTCGCCTTAACGAAACGCTGGGCTAGCTTGGTAACCTCTTCTCTAGTTTCTACAAAGTGCTGATCTGCGTATCGACCTAACCCCAGTGCGCAGAACCGTCCCTCGGGGGGCAGTACGGCGTCGAGTAGATCGAATGTGGACATATTATTTGCGTTTCTTGTGGCACTCTATGAATTGCTTGATGCGGTCATGGTGTGGTGGAGCGGGGGTATTTATCCCCCAAAACCAGTTGTAGATCGTCATTCGGCTTACCCCCAGTTCGAGGGCAATTTGTTTGACAGAAATACCGCAATCAATGCACGTTCTGCCCAAGGCTACGCCCAGAGACTCAGCATCCGCTTGTCTATTAGCTTCAACTAAGTTCTGGCTGTAACCGTAGCTCATGTTATTCCTCGCCCGTCCACGCCTTAACTACCGAGTCCAGAGCGACCTTGGGAGTAGGGGTGGGGGTTTCAGTCTTCTTGACTTCGCGCTTCTTTGGCTCGACTTCAACAGCATCCTCGATATCAACCTTAGGTGCTGCAAGAGCAGGAGCTACCGCAGGAGAGTTCCTAGCAGACGTATCGGCCTGATATGGAGTCATCATCACCATCTTCTTTGTCTCGGGCGCAGCAGAGTGCTTGCTGGTGACGGCGTGTTCCGCCTTGTTGATGAACCTAGTGGCAGTGAACATCACCGACTGGTTGTCGTTGTCCTCGTTGAAGCTGATCTCCGTAACCACGTAGTCCAAGCTCTTGCCGTTGTTGGCAAGGTACTTCGAGTAGTTCTCGAACTTGTGCGTCTTGTCGGTGGGGCTATCGCCGAACAAAGACTTTGAGGCCAGATTCATCTGGTACACATCGTTCTCAAGTGCGGAGTTGAAGTTCTCCTCCAGCATCACAGCCAGTCGGCGCGAGTAGCGGCAAGCCTTGGAGTTCGCCATGCCCGAACCCTTGATGTTCTGCTGGCAAGTGTCGCAACGATCCGACTGTGGGTTAGCAGCACCAGCGTCAGGCACGTTGCCATCGTTCGAGAAGCAATCTGGCGAAGTCGGCTCGGCGTCAGGAGTCCACTGCTTAGCGTAGAAGATACGACCAACCTTAGGCGAAGCATTAACGATAACCACGTTGATGCTGCCCTTGACTTTGCCCATCTCTTCGCCACCGACCATCTTGCGGAAGAGGCCGTTCTTGGGGACGATACGCTTGACGCCGCTCTTACCAGCAATCTGCTTGGTCAGTTCGCTGAGGCCAGCGTTCTGCAGGAAGTCGGGGAGGTCTTGGTTCAGAATAGTGATGTTGCTCATTTTCAGTTTCCTTTTGCGCGTCTAACAACAATGGTGTACGAGTTTTCTACGTTCATCCCCATCGGGAACGAATCTGGATTCTCAGAGAGGAACTCCTTCATATTGGTTTGATGAAGTCTCTTCTCCAACAGGCCGAACGCATCATGTTCCTTGATGAACTGATACATCGAATCCCAGTCGCCCGTCCAGTACTTAGACTTGATCGAGCGAATGACTGTGCCGTGTTGTGTGCGGATGCTGTCGGCGTTTAACTGCTTGCACGTGTCAAGCATCGCCCCTTCCAGAACATCCATCTGTGCGTCCATCTCGGCGCACTCTGCCTTGTACTTGCTGGTCAGCATGTCCTTGGCATCTCTTATCTTTATGTAAGCCTCGGCCATCTTGTCTACAGACACAGATGACTCTTCCTGAACTTCTTCGTTCATCCTAATCTCCTAACTTTGTTACGGGAGGTCTATCTTAGCAAGAGTCTTTACATTGTCAAGCGATTTCTACAGGCTCGGCAGAAATTTCTTGGCGGTAAAGATCAATCACATTCTGGTGGTTTTCTACGTTGTTACGCAGAAGGGCGTACATCCTAGCCTCAACTGAGGAGCCCGAGATATGCACGATGGTCATGTTGTTGACCTGACCGGGGCGGTCAATACGTGCGTTGGCTTGAAGGTACGTTTCCACACTAGAGCAGGGAGCGTACCAAATGATTGTGTTCGCTGCCGTCAGTGTTAGCCCGTGGGAGGCTGCTTGCGGTTGGATGATGAGCACCCGTGGGGACTCGTTCTCTTGGAACATCCTCACGATCTCGGATCGCTTGTTCACCGATACCGAACCGTTGATGACTTCGCAACTGATGTTGTTCTTGTCTAGGTGGTTCTTCAGTAGGGCTATCGTGTGAGTGAACGGAACAAACACAAGCACCTTGTGGCTTGCTTCCTCAATCACTTCCTGTACTACGTTAAGCCTGTTGCTTACGTCGAACTCAATGACGCTCTTGTTGTCGGTGTAGACCGCGCCGCTGGAAATCTGCAGTAGTTTGTTGATCTTCACCGCAGCGTTGACGGCAGAGATTTCCTCACCAGCCGCCTCGAACCACATTTCCTTCTTGAGCGTTTTGTAGTACGCATACTGTTGTGGGGTGAGCGGTGCATCCCGATCCACGTGGATAACTGGAGGGAGGTCTAGGCACTGGGCCTTCTCAAACCTGATCGCTGGCTGCAGAATGTTGTGGACTATGTGCTTCGCTTCGGGTCTGGGGATGTACCGATAGTCGCTCACCTTGAACATCACGGAGTCGCGGAACTGCCCCAAGAACGGGGGGACTGACTTAGGGTTAACCAACTTGGCTAGCCCGTATGCGTCTACGGGGGACTGGGCAGCGGGAGTACCCGTCAACATCCACAGCCCCTTGACCACCTTCATAATGTCACGAAGGGTCTTCCACCTAGTTGTCTGTGCGTTCTTATATGCTGATGCTTCATCTACTACGACAAGATCGAACCCGCCAGCCATGATCTCTTCCTTCACGATGCCCACACCATCGAAATTGATGATGACGAACTCTGCACCGGAGTCGATGATCTCTTTACGCTTCTTAGCCGAACCATAAGCAACCGTAACACTACGGTGCAACGCGAACTTGAACAGATCGTTCTGCCATGCCGACTTCATAATCGACAACGGACAGATCACTAACACTCGCTTCACTAACCCTAATTGCATCAAATAGTCCACTGACCAAATCACTGATGCTGTTTTACCCGTACCCTGCTCGTTGAAGCAGAACGCCTTACGGTTGGCGATGAGGAATTCTGATGTAACTTTCTGATGGTCGAATGGTGTGAACCCGTGAGGACGGGGCCACTTGTACTCTGATAGGTTCATTTTTTAGGCTTGTTGACTTTCACTGTGTGATCCGAGTTCCTGCTGAACGAACGGTTCGCGCTCGGTGCTTTCAGCTTTAGGTTGCTCGGTGCGTTGGTCCCACCTTTTGACAGTGGGACCGTATGATCTATGTCTTTACCCGTGCGGTCAATCCCTTTTTTGTCCATTTCATTTCGAGCACTTTCGCGCTTCGCTCGTTTGGGACCTTCGCCCCTAGCGACTTGTTGTGCGTACTCTTTTTTGTACGGGCGGGGCTTGTTGACGTAGGGCATGATGACTCCGTTATTTACCGCACGGGCCTAGCGCCTGTGCAAACATATGATCCTCCTCCAGCAACTTGATCCTGCGGAGGGCGCACTCGTAATGGTTATGCCCGAACGTATAGCAGTCGGGGCCATGCGTTCCAATTCTACCGTCCCTATCCTGCTGCCAGCGTAGTGCTTGGCGTAGGCGAATGATCTCTGCCGCTGCGTCTGCTGCCAGATCGCTTTTTTCGGCATACAAACGGATGAGGATTTCCGCTGGGCTGTCTGGTTTCATGGTTGCACCTTTGGTGTGGGGTTATTTGCAGACATTCCAAGCACCACGTTGATGAGACAGTCGCTGCGTCCGTCTAGCTGCATTACCCGCCTTTGTAATCTTCATATCGAGGCGAGTTCTTACGCCATCGGCTAGGTCCTTATTGTCGATAAAGGTACTCTTGTTAGTCTGAGAGCACTTGAGCCCTACGATCTTTGGCACAACAGCGAGGCAACTTACTGGGGTGCTTTCATGTTTGAGCAACCACTCATTCAATTTAGGCCATTGAGAAGCAATGAACGCTCGTACCGGAGCCCTGTACTCCCATTTGGAAACGGGCAGGAAAGGGTAAGCGTTAGAGAACTCCATCATCGCGGCGTCGTCTTCTAAATCCACGCCAAGGGCGCTTGTGATCTGCCCCATGCGCCAATGCTTAACGAACCCGATAACAAGCCACTCGGCTACTTTAGTTGAGTCACTCATGTCTTGCTCCTTTCGGGCCAATTTTTAGGGCGGTCAGTCCATTCGATGTCTACGCGCAGCGTTTCTTTCTTCGCCGCCCAGTGCGCGGCTTTCTCGGCCGACTCATGCATAAATGCTGCCCATGACCAGCACTCACCATCCCACCAGCGGTAGGCCGCGCTGTCTCTGTTGTGATAATGCTTAGTCGGCCACCAGCCAAAACTCGGTGGTTGGCCTTTATGCCATCTAGGTGTATACAAATCTGCCATATTCCATTTCGTAGTATTACCAGAACAAGCAGCACACTTCCACACTTTTTGGCGTGGATTGAACGTGCCACCTAACGCAGCCTTCTTCTTATTGCATACAAAACATATTCGAGTGAACCCGATAGTCGTTACCATCACTTTATCTCCACCGCATAAACCCGGATAAACTCCGCCAATTTGTATAGATCAAACAACTGAGAAGAGGGCACAGTCCTTGTCAGCCTGAACCCCTCGGCCTTGAGTAGTACCGACAGCGCACCCCTCCGTGCCTCTGGCGTAACCACTTCGAGTAGACGGGCAAGCTCCTTCGCCTTCTCCCAGTCCATTACTTAGCCGCCGTTTCCGTTCGCTTACGTTCATGGCAGACAAGAAACTTCCCGTCTTTGCTCGGTTGGCACTCGAATACATCGTCTTCGTCGTCCACAAGCGGCTGCGTACAGGCGTAGAGCAGCAATAACATTGTTAGAGCAAAGGCTACAACGCGCATGGCCTAGCGACCTCGCGGACCCACATTGCTAATTCCTTAGCAGTGGCATCCTCTGGGGGCTGCATATTGTTGGGTATCTCCCACCCAGTCCCGGTAGCCTTAAGGACCTCCTCTATGGGTGTCCTGCTACGCAGAGAATCTTTCGCTGCCTGTGCAGCACATCGCCAAATCAAAGCCATATCATTACTCCAAAACAAAGTACGACCAAAATTACCGCCGCTAATATAAATACGATTGCATCTAAAAAATCCTTATCGTCGCCCTCTGGGTCAGGCCACCCACACGCTTGTGGCGCAGGGCAGTTTTCCCGTTTGCCACCGCACGTGCCGCTACACATCTCCTTGGGGATCATCCACATCTCCTTTGGGACCATCCGCTTCTCCTAGTTTTTGTTGTACATACACGAGGAAACAGAGCAGAACTTACACAACGGGCCTTGGACTGGATTCCAAATCCCCGACTCATACGCTTGCTCGATCCGCGCCACATCTTGCGCTGGCTTCTCCATGTATTTGTGCACCATGTCTACATGGTGTACAGCCTTCACAAACTCCTTGCTCACTACGAACACCAATGCTGACTTGACCTTAACAATGTTAGGGAACTTGGCGAAGATGCCCACCGCCACAAGGTCTAACTGCTTGATGTCCGCATACCGTGCGCTCTTGCTGGTCTTGTAGTCCACAGAGTAGGCCAACTGCCGTTCATGGTCCAGCACAACCAAGTCGGCGATGCCGTGCCACCATACGTCAGGCGCGTTGAAGTCACAGGCTTTCAAGTCTTTCGTTAGCCCTAACTTGACCTCGACCAACTTCTCGCCGGGAATCTTTGCCAACTCATCAAGCGTGGGCTTCATGTAGTCGAATTTAGGATCAATCGGCTTGTTATCCCGAATGAAATCTTCCGCTGCGGTATGGGCAGACTTACCGTATAGGGTTGCTACCGTATCTGGTTCAACGATGTCCTTCGCTACCTTAGTGTGGTAATACTTTTTGGGGCACTGCTGGAATGTCTTCAGACTACTGAACGACCAGACGATTGGTTTCATACCGACCTCAATTTCTCATTCATATCCTTCATGTCTTTGATCGCATTGACCATCAACTTAGTATCTACTAGCGTTTGTATAGCCGCTTCAATAGCAACGTCAAAGTCGTTATCCAACATCGCGTCATGCACTTTACGCAAACCCTTCTCTGCCATCATGCAGGGGTAAGCGTAATCAACAATCGCCGTAACTTTCTCCATATCCCGCCTCGCAATTTAGGGGTAAATCCATCGCCCACGATGGGCGTAATCTCATACACAATTCGATGTACTCTTTGGCTGTATGTATCTCTTCCTCTGGCACTACACACGCAATGGCGTCATGCACAGTCATCACAACACGGTACTTCTTGTTGACGATGAGCATCTGGTCGCCAATGATAATTCGAGCGAGTGCTTGGCACACGTTTTCTATGACCTTACCCCCATAAATGCGCGTGAGGATAGTGGCTTTCCCTTTCTTCGTGTCGTACACAGTTTCAGTATCGCCATCGTCGTCCTGATGCTTGCGTAGGTTGGGGTACTTGAGGCGTAAGCCGTTGGGCAAAAGGATGCCCTTCTTGCCGTCTACGTTCAGCACTCCGTTCACTCCCAGTGTGGTGTGCTTGTCTTCCATGATGGCGTCTATGGCCCTACCAGCCTCGGCCCATAACTTTGTTATCCTGCCGTACGTTTTGCGGTACGTGTCGATGATCCGCTTGCACTCCTTCGAGTCAATGGTTACGCCGAACGTCTTTAGTTGTACTTGGAACCTATCAGGACCCATTCCGTACCCTGCGCCAAGGATGGTGGTCTTACCCACAAAGCGTTCTTCCTTCGTGATGTCTGCTTCGGCCTTGTTGTATATGCGAGCAGCCATAATGCGGTACACATCCTCGCCCCGATCAAACGCTTCGACCAGATCAGTTTGCCCCGCTAGCCATGCCAGCGTACGCGCTTCAATCTGGGAAGAGTCTGAGTCGAGGATGTAGTAGCCTATTGGCGCGATGATGCACTTCTTGAGCAGCGAACCCCGTGGTAGGTTTTGTAGGTTCAACTTGTCGTCGCCACCCCATCGCCCAGTATGGGCAGCGTAGTACCGTAAGGGAACGTCTTTCTCTCCCT
>Ga0181351_1000501_pt1 | contig 11336 bp, 6 predicted proteins | sample Su13VDMM15SD_FD_170485 | JGI IMG/M metagenome (GOLD analysis project Ga0181351, IMG submission 170485) | Freshwater viral communities from Lake Michigan, USA - Su13.VD.MM15.S.D | ecosystem: Environmental > Aquatic > Freshwater > Lake | place: USA: Michigan | collected 2013-07-16 | reverse complement strand
TATATTACCAAAACTATAAGAGCCGGATACTGTTTGAATCCAAAACGGGTGACCAATTGCATTAATATTGAATCTATAGGTGAATCCGCGTAGCAGGTTCAATGTTGGATTACTTGTATCGTTGATGCCATACGCACCTTTTCCTATATTTGTGACTGTGTATAATTTTGATTCTCTTACGCCAGTACTGCCTACGGTACTTGTTGAAACTTCAGTGATTGTGGTACTGTAAATCACTGGCTGTAAATAGGTACGATCAGATTTCAACCATCCGTTGGCATAACTTCCTGTGTGAGTAAATTTATAGTAACCTTGTCTTATTAATTTATTAAAAACTTTTTTGTCGAAATTATAATTAAATGAATCTATATCCCAGTCGAAATAGAATTCGATGTCGCCCACATTATCGATGTTTAGATAGCTTAGACTAAATCCTAATTCAAAATCAGCTGTGCTGTTTCCAGTTTTATAACTGACTATTTTAGTTCCTACAAAATCACTAACTAGATAAGTGTCTGTATCGCCATAACTGACACCGTTGTCATCAAACACATCAAATAACGGACTTTGATTTACTGCGGTTTTCTTTTGACTAGGCACCCAAGATACGCCGTTAAAGTGATACATTATTCCTTTGTTTAATAAGCCTCGTCTAACAAACACTCCGTCACCGATTGTAGAACTTGCATCAGCAGTTTCTACCAAATTGATTTGTCTACGATTATTGTGAATTATAAAGTTTACTGTATAAATTCTGTTGTTGGCTAATGTATCAGAATCTGCTGTGACCAATAGTCTAGCACCATTGAATAATTCTTCACCGTCAATATTATAACCGAGACTGCCTTCTATGGTTGAAAATACGTCGGTAGTGAAAGTGTCAACAAAATCAACTGGGGTCTTTGCTAGACTGCCGTGATTGAATAACTTGAGATTTGAAGTAAATTCAATGATAGGTCTTTTGGCTCTGGCTGTTTCGATTGAATCGAACTCACTATCGTTAAAGTTATGTGCCTGTTCTAGTACTGATTTATGAAACCATCTGTTGTATCGGCTCCAAGGATTTGAATCTTGACTGGCTCTATTAATTGTGATATAGTCTTTTGACTCCGGATATGTGGCAGCATCATCAAAGGGTTCTGTGTCAAATCCGCCATCGTCAAATAAAACTTCTAGACTTGTTGTACTAAGGGTTGGAGGCGACAGGTCTTGAAATCTTATCAATCTAATAGATTCACCAACACCTTCTACTATCCAAGTGTCTTTGGAATATTTTGTGGGAGTTACTGTACCAGAAAACCTAACTTTCATACCGTTGGTAAATGTAATACCATTACTACTGACATAAGTGGCTTTGCCAACAACTTCATTAGTGATATCAATTTTGGTGTTTGACTCAATGTCTGCAATTAAAAATCTACCAAATCTATTGATGTCTGTAGCACTTTGATAAAACAACACATCGGGTGCATCGAATGGCACAGTAAAAGTCAAGGTGCTGTTAGTTGCTCCTTGTCCAGTAATTCCCGTATTATAGTCCAATGCAGTAGCCTGGCTGGCAGCTTCAACATACTCCCAATCTTGGCTGTCTTCATCTATGGTACTGCCGTCAGTGACTGCAATAAAAGTTTTGGCTTTCCATAACTTGTTGTTAAACACAGCAAATTGGCCTTGTTGATATGGTAGATACGGTTTATAGATCAATGATCCGGTATCATAGGCGGTTTTAATAACAAACCCTTCACCTGGTGCATTGACCTGAAACTTGTATGTTTGTCCTCTATATAAGGTTAACGTTGGATTATTTGTTAATCCGTCTGGAAAAAATATCCAAGATGATGTTACTCCTAATCTCACTCTATAGGTGCTGGTTACGGCCTGCCTTTGTCCGAATATAGTGATAGGTGGCGGACCATCTGGTACCCAGTAGTATTCGCGGAAATTAACAAACTTGTCCCAATCTATAGGAGGATCCCAAGAATAGTGATCTTGATCTGTGATTAGATCATCTCTTTCTAGATTATTACCAAAAAACTTTAATTGATTTTTAAAATCAATGTAGTCATAAAAATTTTCTACTTTGTCTTTTTCTTTGACTGTGACGCCTGGTTCTAATTGATATCTACTTCTAAGAGTAGCATCTGTGTCTAGATATACGTCTGAACCATTATAAGTTTTACCATATCTACGACCTACATAGCCAACTGTTTTAGATAATGTACCAGGTTGAACCAATGGATCAACAACTGCAGACATAAATTTCGCATTGGTTTCAGTTTGAAAGACTTCTGGTAGAAGTTCCACAGTTCTACGTATTGGTAACTGACTTTGCGGAAAAATTTCATCTGCCATATTTTATACCCTATTTTTTTAATAACTATATCCGCCGCCACCACTTGATGATCCACCACTTGATGATCCACTACTTGATGATCCACCACTTGATGAAGTACTACTTGATGAAGTACTACTTGATGATCCACTACTACTTGATGAAGTACTGCTTGATGAAGCACCACTTGTTGCTACTGAAAGATTTGTAGATCCTATAGTGCTTGATACAACGCTAGCCACGTCAACTCTGATTTCACTGGCTGTAATGGCTGTGACAATTACTATATCATCCACTGTTGCGCCGCTGATAAAAATTTCTTCTGGTTGACTTTGTATTTCAAATAAACTACCAAATGCTTGGTCTGGTTGTCTAGGTACAATCACAAGATTACTAACATCCGGGGCAACTTCATTAGTGATGTATGTAATTAATTCTCCTAGATAAAATCTGTCTCCAAAATCCCAATTATTGATATCAAAGAAACTGTTGATTGCTGAAACTATTCTTACCTTTAGATCATTGTCGTTGATTGTTTTATAGGGATTTTTAACTACTTTAAATTGTGCTTGAAGTTTAGGATCAGCCGTACTTCCAAATAAAATTTTGTAATTTACAGGATGATAGATTAATTCATCACTAATAGATTTAATTAAATTCAACTGTTTACCAAATGCTATTCTCAATGCATCGCTAGTGGGAACTTCAGGTTGACTGATAGCTCCTGATATATACTTTCTAAATTCAGTATCGTAGGTTCTTGTTAAAAGAAAAATATCCATAATATTACTCACGCTGGGATCTATTCTTCGATCAATGTTGGCATTGTGAATATATTGAAATTTAAGATCGGCTCGACCAATTACTGCCTTGTAGTCAGATTCAATTATCAAAGTGTTAGTGCCTAGGTCAACACGTTTTATTCTGTTTTCATCACTGGCATAAAAATAAATTAGTTGGCCATCGGCATAATCAGAAATAATAATATTACTTTCAGTTTGTCTAATCAGAATAGTATCATTGCTGTTATCAACATAAGAGTAGGTTGTGTATCCAGAAACATCTGCGGTTTTGTAAAAAAATAAGTATTTTAGATCTAGATCTAGACCAACTATTTGTTCAAATGAATCAGGATTGTCAATGACACCATCATCATCACTATCGGCAAATGACAATTTTATTTCGTTGGCGCTTTGATACCCATCTTCAAATTTAATTACATCACTAACCTCAAATGTCTTGTCATTTTTCAACGCAGTAATCAAACCGCTGTCGGCATTGATGCCAAGAATATTGACTTTGTCTTTGACTGCTTTTCCAGTTTTTCTATCAAAGGTTTTTTGATTTACATCAAAATAAAATCTGTTCTGTTCTAGACTTCTAAAAATATAATCTAGTCCTCTGATTCTCACATTATAACTGTCTGCTTGTCTTACAAACGCTATAATCCAAGCTGTGTCTAAATTACTGTTATTGGTGTCTCCGGCACGACCTAGACTAAAATCATTTAATAGATCAATATTTGATGATGTAATAATTTTCCAAGAGCTTTCTATGGATTCATACCGTAGACCAAAATTCACATTCAAACTGATAAGATTAGTCATTTCATTTTCTAGAGCAGTTGGCAAATTGTTAATGAATCTAGGAACGATTCGTGTAGCAACTGCTCCTGTAGGAACAACATCATTAAACACTATAGGACCAAGTCCGTTGGCCAGTGCTCCTCGACCAGCATTGGTTCCATCTCCTGTAATTTTAACAACTTTGACCCAGATTCTATCTGTCTGTTCTACATCTGCGGCACTGATGTTCACAATCGCGCCCTTTTTAAAGGTCTTGCCGGCAGGAGGTTCAAATTTAATCAGTGCCCCTGCAAACACATATTTCAAAGAGTTAGTGGTGTATGTACCAACCTTGAACAATGACTGATCTATGTTGTTGATAAAATAGCCGGTGGATGAATTTACATCGTTGGTAGTCTGTGCCCAAAGTGTGTTTGAATCTGTAAATTGTATTTTTGTGAAATTTGTAAGATAAAAATTATAAACATCTGTGTTGGTCAACAGGGGTTCTATGTTGTTTCTAATATAATTTATAATATCAATTCTATTGGTATACTTGAAAGACTCTGTTCTTTCTGTTTGTTCTTTGTATATCACACCATCGTCAGCAAAGACATTTACACTTGAGTATTTTCCGCTGGCATCAATCACGTCAAAATTTCTACTGATGCCGCTGCTGGTTCGATTGATGGCTTTGACTTTTAAAATATCTTGACTGCTAGACAATGGGGCTAGATTATAATCTTCTCCAGTGATCATGCGATTCTGTGTGTAATAAATTGCAGGAGCACGAGCTTTGATACTGTCGATGTCTTCGGAAGCTGTTGCAGTGCTAATGGTATATTTTAAACTACAACTGATCAGTAATTCGTGACTCACGCCTGCTTTGTTTATATAAGGCACAGAAATATTAATGGCACGCATTTCGGCGGGACTAACTGTGTAACTTAGGCCGTTGCTGACTCTATAATAGGCTTTGAAAGCGCCTTGGGGCAAGTTGCCGTAGGTACCATCTGCAAATACCAAATCAATTTTATCGTCTTCTTTGGTAATAACGCTATAGATATTTCTTATGTTTGAATTGATACTGTTATAGGCAATATTGCTGCCTGTGATGCTGCTGACTTTGGTCCATTCAGATGCCTGTGTGCCGTCTGAATTTGTGGCAAACAACCAAACATCTGAATCATTTATTCCCGTAACGTCGACAGATACCACTTCATTGGTGGTAGGAACATCCACACTGAAATCAGTTAATTCTAGACTGCCCTGTTTCAACAACATAAAAAATCCAGTGTTAGCACTGGCACTGCCTTTACCGTCTTGTCTATAGACAAATCCCAACTGACTGCCCGGTATAGGCGATTCTTCATAATAATCTTCTGCGCCGATAAAGCTGGTACTTACCAATTCAAACGGCATCTTTCTACTGGCTACTATTTTTTCAAAGTTGAAAATTGGCACATCTGTAAAATTAGATCTAAATCTATACTGTTGTGAGTCAATACCTTGAATTGTGTCTGTGCCCTGACTTCTACCAAATTCAGTGTTGTCTGCCATTGCAGAATTTACAATTAGAATAAATTGCTCTAGCCAGTTTGAATTGGTAGGATCATTCCAGATAATTGTTTGGCTGGCAAGATTCTTGTTGTTGCTGTCTAATATACCTTCTGTAGTAGACACTGTGTCAAATTTAATTAATCCCTGTGCAGGAATATTTCTTCTGCTGTTATAAGAAATCAGACGTGACAGTCTCAGCACAGATTCTTTGGTTTCGGCAAGTTCTAAAAAGTTTTCTCTGCTGGCTAGATCAGTACGGAAGGCCAGACTCTGTCCTAAAAATGCCACTGCATCTATCAGTGCTAGATATTCTGAACTTTCAATGTAATCGTTGAAATCTTCTGGGTAATTTTCACGAAGATAGGTAATAATAACTCTACGCAGATTTTCAAAATCATAGCTTTTAAAGTCAGCATTTTTAAAGGTCTGATAAATTCTTTTCCAGTCCTGGTTTAAAATTAAATTATTCTGTCGAGACGTAGTTGTCATTTTCTTTCCCTATACTGATATTTATCGTAAAAATAAAATGCGCATTTTATGTTATTGTGTTATCTCTATCAAAATTCAAACGCAGTGTATCAGTGATATCAAATGGTAGTATCACTATTTCTGCTTCTATACGTATGCCCTGTTGTGTGCTGTCTATGGACACAGAGTTTACTTTCACACGTTTGTCAAAATTAATAATTTCTTCAACATCTTTGGCAATTGCTGATTTTATTTCTGGGGTAAAATTCTCAAACAGTGTATCCCAAATAATTGTTCCAAATTTAGGATTTTCTAGTTTTTCACCCTTTCTAATATAAAAATGATTGATGAGATCTTGTTTGATCAATTCTGCATCGTATAACTTGTAGTTTCGTTTAAATTCTTTAGAACTGAATCCTCTGTATCGAAAGTTGCCAGCATTTGCGTTTCCTATACTGGCTTTGTTTTTTGCAATCACTTTGTTGGTGTATATTTTTGCCATAATTTATTTCCTTAGAACGGAGTATCGCTTGGTTTTTTGTATTTGCGCCAATCACCGGGTGGCGTTCGCATACTGGTACTTTCGCCTTCGTAACGACCATCAACATCTCGATCTGTTAGATCAGGTTTGACTTTTGTGGCGTCTAAATTTTCGTGGAAGGGATACGGTTCAGCTGTGGGCATTCTTCTTACTATAACTGTTTTATCTACGTCATCTTCGTTGGGTGCTGGAAGATCAGGAAGGCTATGTGTTTTTAATATTTTTGGTAATTCTGCCGTTTCTGCCGTCGCTGCGCCTGGACCGTTCATATGAATCTGGGGGGCAGTTTCTACAATATTGCCGCCAGCTTTTGTTTCGTTAGATCCACCTGAAGTGTGTTTGATACTGCCACTAACATTAACATTGTTATTTCCATTAACTTTTATTTTGTAGCCGGCTCCAATTGTTTCATCTACTGCGTCTTTAATATGAATCTTTTGATTAGCATCTACAATTAAAATGTGATCTTTTACCACGTGAGTGTGCATTTCTCCGTTTACTTTGAGATTGAAATTACGGCCAACTTCTATATTAAAGTCTCTGTCAGCAACAAAATTAAAATCTTGTTTGGTTCTAATGTTAATGCTGTCTTCTGCGTAGATATCAATTTTACCGTCGCTGGTAAATTCAATCCAGGCTGTGCCTCTACTGTTTCCAATATAAATCAAATCTTCAGAATTGTGAAATAACAACTGATGTCCTGTTCTAGTTCGGATTCTAAAATGTTCGTTGTAGGGAATATCTTTTAGTCCTTCGGGATTTTTTACGTAGGTAGGAGCTCCATCAGTGGGCTTGGTTTCTCTATAGTATCTGTCATCGCCGTCATCCATGACAAAATGTGTTCCGCCTAGTCTTTGAACTGGAACCGGAACCGGGGTAGGACTTTCTCTATTTCCCAAAAACTTTTTCTTGCCGTTCCTATCTAAGGGGCCGGGACTGCTCATTCCAAACACCATGTTTGGCACATCTCTTCTTGACGTAGAAGCAGTGGTGCCTCTTACTTCATCTCTAGTTAGTCCTTGAGCTTTAAATCGTCTAGCAATAGGATGTACGGCTCTAGGTATTTTGTCAATTTCTAAATTCTTGTCGCCTTCATTGGCTTTTCTGTTGTGTTCAACTACTGGTAACGGGTGTTCTGCTTGCTTGTAGTCTTCGTCTGTTTTATATACTGTGGTTCCTCCAATAGCAGGAATCATGTGATTTTGAAATTTATCTTGGACATTTGCCACCCAGTATCCTTGATCTGGTTTTCCGTCTATGAACAGCACAATACCAGTTACGCCGGTATCGGGAGGAACACCCCAGAATCCATAGCTCATCTGCGAATCATCAGCTGTGACATTTTGGCCAGTAAACTCAAAAGGTGTACATCCATAAAACGGACTGGCATATTTTACAAAATAAGTTTGACTTTCATTACCTACTTGATTTCCGGAATCTCTAATAAGCACAACTTCAAGGCCTCCTTGAAACAATAGATCTGCATGCCCTATAATTTTAGCCAAATAAGGAGCGCCGGTAAGACTACCTTTTGAATTTTCTCGTTGGTCTTCTCTTTTTTCAATCATATTGCGTTCCCCGGATTGTTTATATACGTTCCAGAATCTGGTTCCGGCTTATCTGTCGTTGTTGGGAACACACCGCCACCACTACCACCTTGATCTTGAGCAGGTATTCTAAAACCTGCCACTACCTGTGTGAATAAATTGCCTTTAAATCTAGCTTCTACTTTTGTAACCTTAAACAATCCACTAAACGGGCTGGGACTTTGTCCTTCAGGAAAATAATAGCCGCCGGGAAAATTTGCTGCTGCGGCACCGGCATCTGGATCTGCGGGAGTTCTAAAATTTACCACCACCCAAATATCTGTGGCTTCGTGATTCATGGTTCCATTTTCAGTTACTTGATCGTCACTTTCACTATGAAAATTACTGTATCCGACTTCAGGAAGGAAATAGGGATCACCTAAAATTTCTAAATCTAAATTAACTTGATTTCCTATACTATTGAGATAGGCCATATAAAATTCATTGGCAATTTTTTGTTCGGTGCTGGTTTGACCTGACCCACCTTTAAACGGAAGATTTCCTGTGACCATATCAAATTTTGCAGGAGCAGCATTTCCTCCTACCGATGGGGCTGCAGCACCTGCTGTCTGTTTACTGGTCATTGTAGGGCCGGACTTTGATTGATTTACAGAATTATTTTGAACACCGCCCGAGTCTTCAACCTTGTTGGGATCAATGGCTGTGAACAACATATTTTTAATATCAATTGTAAATTTAATAATATCTGTGTTCAGACCAGTGTATATGTAGTTGTATTCTTTTTGTGCAGCACTTTTGCAGGCTGCTACTCCTTTACTTGTGCCTTCTGGCGATAGGTAAGCACTGTGATGTATTTTATAAGGCTGTACTCTAAAAGTGATATCTTTAGCATAATCCTTAAGTTTAGGATCAAGTTGCTTATCAAAAAGTTTAACATCAACATTGGTTTTCCACCAAGTTACTCTACCTTGGCTGTCAATTAGATCTTCCTTGGTTGCTCGATCTCTAGCTTCTTTGGTGCTAAGAACAACCTGATCAATGATATTTGTAATACTGGTATCTTGACTGAATTGCAGAGACTTTTCTTTGGGATTGATAGACATTTTTCCTCTAATGATTTTTCCGCTGGCTTCATCGTAGATGTCTCCTGCACGTTTGGGTTTTTCAGTTCCGCCTTGGCTTTCTGGTGTAAACTCTAGATCATTGCCGGGGCCGCGGCCATAGGGATTATCTCCTACAAATTCAATATTGTACTTGTCCGGATAGGTTTTTTTATTATCGTTTACAAGTTGGGCTTCGCGTTTATTTAGAAAGGATACCAAACTGAATTCAGGATGATCAACCAGAACCTCATTACTGTTTTTGCCCACAAGTTTTACGTCGTTAAAAACCTTGTTCATCTGTTGAGATAGTGCCACATGATTATAGGGGAAGCATTCTATCTTGTAGGTACTGCCAGCTTCATTGACTGTGAAATTTGCATTCATTAGTCTTACCAACCAATTAAACGGACCCACAGTCATAGTGGAGTCGGGTCCTGTCCAACCTTGAAATTCCAGTCTCAGCACATAGGCAGCATTATCAAGATAACTCTTGTATCCAGAATTTACTGCCGCTGCCTGGCAGCTCTGAAGAAATAGTCCCATACTGTAAGGCTCAAACAGTTCAAATTCAAGTTTTGACCAAGGTCCCGACCCTGTGCCTTTGGTAGGCACTACAAAATTTGCTATTGAAACATTGTCAATGTAGTATTCAGGAGCACCGTAGGCCGTTTGAACTCTTGCAGCACCGTCTCGACCTCCACTCGATACAATAACATTTGGTAATGGGCCGCTGCGATAAGATTGAGAATTTAGCTGTGCCGGACTAGCGCAGGAAAAAGTAAACAAACAATTGTATGATACAAATTGTTCTAAGATGTTAGGTAGCGCCATGATTAACTTCCAGCAGTGGTTGATAAGGCAGCATCAATATTGGCTCTAGCTGGACAAAAAATTGTAGTTCCGGGAGAAAAATCGTAGATGGGATCTTTTAGTATTGATCTATTTCTTTGTGCAAACACCCACCACAATTTTGCATCTTGGTAAAGATCAAATGCCAATAGATCCGGGCGGTGTCTGTATTGATTTTCAATGACATATTTAAAATCATCATCGGAAGTTGGAATTGTTCTTAGAGTCAATAATTCCAAGTAAAGTGTATTTTGTTTGGTAATATACCAAGGACTAGTTTTTTTATAAATTGCCATATATTAGAAAGGAATGTTGCCGCCGTTTTTGGCATACGCTTGGAAATCAAATCCTCTTTGAGAACTTTTACTGTATACAGGCTGGCAAGTAATTTGTATTGTGCTTAGTCTAGGTACAGATGAGCCAGCTGTAAGTATATAGTGAACATCATCTTTGAAATCAACCTGAAAAGATTTTATTACTACGGGAATATCTTTTAAAACTGCACCATATCCAGACAAGGTACAAATAGGAGGAGGATTTCCTTGAAAAGAACTGTTGCCATAAAACATTTTGGTAAGGCCTCGACCTAGAGCAATGGTACGCAGCCAATTAGCAGCGTCTTCTTCGGTTTCGACTGGAAACTCTCCGCTGATCGAAATATCGTCTGAAGTGCTGTTTTTATAAACAGGATGTGGAAAATTTGCGTGAACCAGTTCTTGATTGTTGTAGTTTGCTTTGTTTGATAGACTAAATGTTGGTGTTGTTGGAAAAACAATTTGTCCGAATACTGAATAAATTGTTATACGCCAATCACCTTCCTTACCGGGATATACCTGTACCACAGAATCTGCTTCGCCTAGTGCTAGTGTGGCTGTACTAGGAATATTTTTTGCTCTAGCGGCACTAATTAAATCAAGTCCTATATCTGCAAAATCAAAATCTTGTTGTTCTGGTCCGTTCAATAATCCAGTGGACAATCCAGCAGCACTGCCGCCTGATGCAATGTTCTCAATAACATCTTGACCAGCTGTGGCAAAACTACCTGCAACTCCTGACGCTGATGTCAAACCATTTTGTGCAAAATTTTGCACGGTTCCGGATAAATTACTAACACTAGATGAATTTAATTTGCCAGTGATACCATTTAAAGGGCTGCCAAAACCACCACTTAGCCTATTAACAGTGGCATCTAGATTTTGTTTGTCAAAATTTACACTAGGCATACTGAAATTGCCAGCAGACTGATTTGCAGCATTGGCTAGATTACCTAGACTACTGCCGATGTTTGATGCTAGATTTTTAATAGGGTTTATAGACAATGGCATAATTAATATCCGTTTTGTCTATTTATTCTTTATAAAATGTGCTATT
>Ga0181351_1000498_pt1 | contig 11349 bp, 16 predicted proteins | sample Su13VDMM15SD_FD_170485 | JGI IMG/M metagenome (GOLD analysis project Ga0181351, IMG submission 170485) | Freshwater viral communities from Lake Michigan, USA - Su13.VD.MM15.S.D | ecosystem: Environmental > Aquatic > Freshwater > Lake | place: USA: Michigan | collected 2013-07-16 | reverse complement strand
GTGGAGGATAGACTAGGTAGCCATAAGGAAGCACTGGGATAGATTCTTTTGCACAAATCATGCTAAGTACTGCCTGATCGTGTCTGTGATCTCTAAATCCTTCTCTATTGCTTAGTTCATTCTTAAATGAATACCCATCTAATGAAGCTTGTTTCCAGCGTTCAAAAATTTCTTTGCCTTTAGGATTAGTGAAATCAAATATTATAACACAAGCCATAATCTGCTTCATTGTTTCCATTTCCTCATTGGTAACACCTTGCTTCTGCTGAGCAACATCAGAACACCAATACTTTAGCGGATGCCCTAAGTTATCGAATACACAAACTCCATATTTTTTAGCGTGGTCTAGTAATTCCTGCGGATGCTTAACCATTCGTATAGTTGAATCTACCCATACTACTTGCTCATAGCCTTGTTCAATAGCTATCTGAAACATAGCAGGTTTGAACTGGTAAGGTACTTCACTATGAGCAGATGCTATGAATGCCTTTGGCTGCGGAAACTTTATTGATTCGCAAAGATTAATTTTTACTCCTAAAAATTCAGGGCAGTAGCCATCAAAAGAATATAGTAAGTAATCACCGATCCATTTGTTCTCGCATGATGCTATCATGTTAAGCATTGCTTCATTGTAATTTTCTCGCCCATGCGAACTAAAAGATATTAAACATTTTTTCATCGTGCCATTATTAAATTTTCTGCGTTCACATGAACTACTTTAAAATCTTTAAAGGTAGCAATATAATCAATATATTTCTGTGTTTCTTTGCCGTTTGTTTCAACACATACCATCGAGCATTTAACCTTGTCTAAGTCTATTTGACTAAGCACATCATAGTCTAACCCTTCGCAATCTATTGAAATAAAATCATAAGTATTATAAGGTGATATACTTTGGAAAGTTTTAAAGTCAAACACTTCCACATCAATCGGTCTGAACTCAAAATCTGTATTCTTCCAGCGTTCCATTTCACTATCAATTAACGTAGAATAATAGGTCGGATTTGCGTTAAATTCGGAAATTCCGTTTTTGTTGCCTATTGCAATTTCAAAACAGAATACTTTACTAAATTCTATACAGTTTTTTTCTAGCTGTTCGCAGATAGTTGGATGTGGTTCAACGCAACACCCTGCCCATCCTAGTTCAACTAAGGCTCTAGTGTTGGATAGTTCTTTGCCATCGTAAGCACCTAAGTCAAGGAACGTGCCTTGCTTGTCTTTAAAATGATTAAGGATATATTGTTCCTCTTGATTTTGTGAGTACATATTATTTATTTTCAAGAAATTTATAATGATAAACTGGTTCTGTTATTCTTGATTCTGTTTTTAAAACTCCTGCATCATTTATACGTTTAGCCCACTCGTAATCCTCGCCCACTGTAACATTCATAAATTTAAAATCTTTTATTAGTTCTTTTTTCATCGGTGCAATGTGATTCGGAAATCTATCAAACACCTGCAATCCGTTTAAATATTTTATACCATAGCCAAAACCCAAACCCATATCCCAAAACTTCTGACCATGCCCATTTGTACTCATGTAGCCATTTATAGGAATTACATCGGGATTGGTTTCAATAGCGTTTAAAATTAAACTAATATAATTATTACTAGGTTCGTCATCGTCATCCATGAATACAATGTACTTCCCTTTTGCATTTTCAATTAGTCTGTTTCGCTTGGCTCCAGTTGTAGCTTCCCTGTTATCTTCGTCAATTAATATCTCTACCATTCCGAATGCTTGACAGTCTTTTATTTGCTTGTTTAAAATTGAAACAACATTCAGTAATTGATTGGTCCTGCTCTTTAAAGTAGGTATTAAAATAGAGAGTTTAAAGTCCATAGTTCATTGCTTTACGTTTAAAATATGTTGCTTGGTCAATGGGATGGAAGCTCTCAGTGTACCGGTATTGTTCGTCATTAAACGCATTCCCATTAGCAGGATGCAAATGTACAAAAATATTTTCATTAATAAATTTATAGCACTTCAAAATCTTTGCAACATCCATTGTTTCATTGTCGCAATATACAGAATAATAATCAGGATGGTAAATGTAATTAAATCGGGAATAATATTCCATTCCTAATATTGACAATGAAATAAGCTTATCCCCTGTTGTGCCATCAGGGAAGTGAATACATTGATCCCAATTATTCCCAATAGCATTCATAATGTCGCTGTCAAATCCTTTTTTGGTAAACATCATATCGTCTGACATATTTACAATAATATCTGCATTGCTATTTAAAATGTATTGGTGTCCCCTGTTGATAGCATCTACCTTGCTTTTAGATTCGCCTAATAAAACAGTGCATCCCTCAAAATTATATTCCTTTAATGTTAGGTCATTATCATCCACAATAGCCAGTATTTCAAAGTTAGCTGAATCAGAATTTTCAATAATAGATTCTACACCTCTGCGGAATAGCGCAGGTCTTGATCGGGATGGATAGTTATATAATATTTTCATAAATGTATGTATGTTTTTTTATGTTCTTTAAAGAATTTATCCCAATTATTTTTAACGTGGATTTGCTTTTCTGCATCCGTTATGCTTGATGTGTTATATGTAGCATAGTCTAAGGAATACAAATATTTATGTGTATCTGTTAGTGATGTATATTGATGTACAGTAATCCCTGCCTTATGTATTCTTATGCTATAATCAGCGTGTTCAAAGCCATACATTCCATACTTCTCATCAAATGCACCAACAGCATCAATACATTCTTTAGTCATAAACATAAATACACCTCCACAATTCGCATAAACAATGCCATCTCCATTGAATCCTAAAGCATCGTGTTGGTTGTTTAAATATAGTAAATGCTTAAATCCACTATTAATAAAGAACTCCATCCATCCTTTCTTTATTGGGAAACAGTCGTCATCAAATAGGAATACATAATCGCAATCTTTCAAAGCCCTTAGACATTCGTTTTTACGTGCTGCAATCCCTTTTCTGTCTAGGTCTGTATCTTCGGCAATATACAACTTGATATTATCACCTTGCGTATATTTTAAATAATTTTCTAACCAAAGTTTTTTTATCTTCGGTCTGTTGTACGTTGTTACGCCTATCCCTATTGACATATTGATTTGTATAATTGATTTCTAATTTTATTCACGTTATCCATGTTGTATTTATCTTTAACAGTTTCATGCAAGGATTCTGCTAGTTCCTCCACCCTGTTAGGATTCAATATTAAAGACTTCATAGCTACTCCCCAGCCTTCATTACGTTTGTTAGGACTGATTAAAATAGAGTTGTTGCGTTTGCAATCAATAGTATAGGGCATAACGTTTGAAACTATTACAGCCTTCTTAAAGAATCCTGCTTCTATTATTTTGATTTGACTTTTAAAGCTGTTAAAATTATGTTCTACTAATGGCACCAGTGCAACATCAATCTCATTGTATAATGTTCCGTATTGGAATACTGATTTTCCCCATAAACGCTTGTATGGTTGCTCGTTTGCAATCTCGTTGCCTTGTTCTATGTATTCAGATAGATACTTTTTGTAAAGTTCTGATTTAATGTTTTTGTATTCGTTTGTAAATATTACTTCTAAAAATTGATAGACTTGATTAGCACCGAATCCGCCTAGACATAATTGAAACTTATCACTTTTTACACCTTTGAAAACTTCATTAAAGCCTTCGTACATTAGTCTAATATCTTTGTGATGGTATATTCCACCTATCCAACCTAAGCGCAACCTATCTGCGTTTATAGGCTTGTTTTCAAATTGTAATTCTGTTGTATCAATAGAGTTTGAAAGTACTTCTACATTGCTATTATGTTGCTTTATTCTATCAGCAAAATGTTCAGTAGTGCATGTAACGTAGTCTGCAAGTTCTAAGCCTGTAACCGTTTGCTCGGCTATTTTATTATCTTCGTATGCTTTAAAAAGTTCGTGTGTTGGGTGTAACTTCCAGTAATCGTCAATATCAATTAGTACCTTGCATCCTGCATTTTTGCAGCGTAGAATAATATCCTGCGTTTTAAATTGATAGTCTATTATTCTTAGAAATGATACTATTTGAAAGTCTTTTAACTGCTCATCCGTAACTAAATTAATATCATGGCAGGGTATTACTTCGTATTCACCAGGATAGTTCCTTTCTAAATTAGTGTGCGGAATCAACTGTCGATGGTATGTCAAACCAGTATGATTAATTTGTGTTACTAATAGTATTCTTATCATTTATATTTCTTATTATTTTTTCTCTTAGTGTGATAATATGCTTCCGTACTGTCTTGTATGGTATTTTAGTTCTATTTGCTACTTCCTGATACGATCCACATTCAGCATATATTTCAAGTAATTTAGCAGATGCAGGATAAATATTCTTTGAGTTACAATAGATTACTTCCTTCCTTAATTCCTCCTCCACATCTATAAAAATAGTTTCGTCAATTAGTTCGTATTCAAACATATCAGCATACACTACTCTGTCTTTATATTGCTTATTAAACTCGCTGCGTTCACTCTTTGCATTGATGTAAATAATTCTAGCCACATACATTCTAAGCCCTCCCGATTCACTTAATGCAATCAACTTCTCCTCATTCATTTCCATTAAATAAAGAACTACGTATTGGAATAAGTCTTTGTAAATATCCCCTATGCCACAAACCTGCTTACAATAGTTAAGGTATTGTTTATCTTTGTAAATACCTTCTATTATTTTGTTGCGTTTCATTTCGCAAAATTAATTTATTATTTCGAATGATGAATAACTTTTAATATATTCCTCTGAAAAGAATGCTACAAAGTATGTCATTGTTTTTTTATTAGCTACTAAAAACACATTGCGTAAGCTCTTATCCCTAACTTTTATTTGATATTCTTTTTTTGCTTTATCATAACTGGATTGATTTATCCGTTCGATACTGATTTCAGTTTGTTGGTTCATATTATTTATTTTTAAGGATTAATATTTCTGCTAACAATTTTTTATTTAAAAAATCTAACTTAATTTGCTCTTTTGTAATTTGCTCAACAAATTCATGAAGCTTGTAAATGTGAGTTATTATTCCATCTGCAATATTTATTTTATTTTCAGCATCGGGATAATTGCCATGCAGGTTCTTTTCTTTTGCTTGGTTCAACTTTAGTTCCATCTCCGAACGTAAGTACTCCATGTCGTATAATATTGTTCTATCTACTATCATTTTAAAATGGGAATTGCTCTATTGGTTCACTTTTTACTGATTCAGTCCAGTCATTACTCGGCTGTAATTTACTTTCGGTTATTCCTTTTGGTAAAAAATCGTTCATTGTTTCACAAGAATATAACTGTTGATTACCTTCAAAACAGTAGTATCTATTCTTTTGCCAGTCCCAAAATATTGATGCTTTGCCAGTTTTACCTACTCCTTTTGGCTTTGATTTCTGTATGATTACATGACCTTCATTGTGTGCGTAGTTCATTCCGTTGATATCCTTTTGCCAAATATAAGGCTTATAAATTAATATCATTGTGAATGCTCTGCGCCACCATGTCCTACCACCTGCCCATTGTGTTGGTAATGCAGGTGGTAAATAACTATGTCCTGTATCTTTATCCTGTTTTGGCATTACATCAGCAACGTGATTAATTAAAATATCAATTCTTTGATGCTTTTTACTTGAAATGCGGACTTGCTTTAAAGCATAAGCTAAGTATTTATCCTCCCTTCCTCCAAAGGCTGTAACATCGTCTTTTATATCGTTAAACGGATCAAAGGTGGTGGTATCAAATTTTATCATTAACTCATCCTCGCATTGTTCAACTAATGAATAGAACTCATCAATACTAAAATCTTTATCATGGTCTGCAATGATAAAATGCTCTGAAATAAAATACTCTGCTTTTATTTTTTCCGATTCACTAGCCCATTTGTAAGGCTTCTGTAAGTACTTATGCAATAATTCATGATAAATATGCTCTATGTTGCCACCTTCACCGCAATAAATAAAATGCTTCCATCCGTATTTTATACTGGTATTCATCAATATTTCAAAGCAGAACTCTGTTTTACCTGCGCCAGGATTACCTGCAATGAACAATGGATAGCCTTTCTTTAGCATAAATAACGAATCTAAGCATACTAATCCTGTTGATTTAAGGTTTTCCAATCCGTTCTCAGAAAATGCCTTTAATTCGTTTATTTTATTTTCTAGTCTAAAGTAGCCCATCGGTGTACGTATTTATTTTATTCATTTTTTGATATGCTATAAAAATATTCTGTATCCCTTTTTTGCTATCATAAGCAATATGTCCCATCTTCATTTTGTCAATTATTTCCTTTAGTAGATAACTGCTCATACCGGGAGCTAGTTCTATTAAACATTTAGCCCAACCCTCTAGCATACTATCTGATATTGGATAGGCAACCAAATAATTGACATGATATAATTCTTTAATTAAATTAGTTGTGGTATTTGCTAATTGGCTTTCCGTTGCTGTCCTTGTTAGTTCCATTTTGATTGTTTTTAAGTTCAAATATTCCTTGCCATCCATTTGCCATAGACTGGTTAATTATTTCGATTGCAGTTTCATTATTATTATTTGATAGCTTTATTAATTTGTTTTTTAGTGCTTCCTTAGAAGTTTCTAAAATTGGTTTCTTTAGTTCTTTCCTAAATTTATAAAAATTATTCAAAGCAATTTCTAAAGGTGTAATATTATTATTTAATAATATTATCTCACTATCACTATCACTATCACTATCGGGTTGTTTGGGTTTCTTTGGGTTCGTAATTAACCCACTGGGTTCTTTGGGTTGTTTTGGGTTCTTTGGTCTGCCACCCTTTAATCCATTAATACCATTACGATTGCAGATGTTTTCATACTTTATTAAATCCCTTTTCAATGACTGCTTTATAGGTTCAAAAGTCAAATTAATAATTAAATTTTCAGATTCAGGGTTTTTATCATTAACATATTTTAGGATGTGTAAGAATAACTCCCCTGCTAAATCCTTCGGCATTTGTTCAATCGTATGTATTAAGTCGCAATAAAGCAAAAATGATTTTTTATTTTCAGCCATAAATAATTAGTATAAAAACGAAAAGCCCCTTAAATGCTGGTTAGAGCAAATAAAGGGCTTCGTTGTGCCTAAATTTAATTAGGCAGTATTGAATATCATTCTAACCAATGATGTAATAATAATTTTAAGAACGTGCAAAGATAATAAAATAATTGAAAAAACAAGTTTATTTTTAAAATAGTTTTACCTTCGCTTTGAACGTGCGGAAGATTAGAATAGCTGCATAATAGATTCTTTTTCTTCAACAAATGATTTATGATTATTTGCATTCAGATTAAAATAGCTTTCTTTTAATTCAATTGAAATACTTTTACGGTTCATTTTTATAGCAGTGCAACCCTCCGAACCAATGCCACCAAATGGACTTAAAACTGTTTCACCTTCATTTGAATATAAATGTAATATCCGTTCAATGGTATCTAATTGCAAAGGGCAAATGTGCTTTTCATCATTCCCATCACGACCTGATCTGTATTGAAGCGTTCTGCTATAGTCTATGTCCATCCAAACAGGAGATGCGTATTTTTGCCATAAATCAACTGGTAAATAATTACCTTTTGATTCGTCTTTATCTTGGTGAGTTATTGGAGTTTCATTTACACCTTCGTTACGAAAAAATAATACGTAGTCAGGAATACCAACTCTAGACATTACACTATCCTTTTTAATGGTTTTATGAAGTAATCCCAATGCTTTAGTTCTTTGCATTTCGGTAACTGGATTTTTCCATAATGTTACTTTTGCATGATAAATAAATCCGTTATCTTGAAACCATTTAATTAACATTCCGCTAAAATCCCTCAACCCAATATACCCTTCTTTACCTTTTTGAATAGGCAAATCCATACAGTGAATTGCGCATATCCTACCTGCCTTTAAAGTTCTTTTTAATTCAGGAATAAGAAACTGAAAATGTTCTTCAAATTGCTTGTAATTCGACACGTTGCCCATATCCTCCTCTTTATCAGAATATACATACAACTCTGCGAAAGGTGGCGAAAACACAATTAAATCAGCACAATTATCAGGAAGTGATTTAGTTTCCTTTACACAATCTCCATTTATCAAATGGTAGTTTTCTGTTTTAATTTCTTTATTTTTTATCATAACTTTCGATTTTTGTTTTTTATAATTAGTTTCTGCTGAATATTTACTCATTTCTGAAATGCGCTCAAAGTGTTGTTTTTCTTTTGCAAGTATTGTGTTGCGAACATTTAACTGGCTTTCAGGTATTAAAATATGAACACTAACCTTGTTTGTTTGTCCGAACCGATAGCAACGTCTAACAGCCTGATAAAACGCTTCAAACTTAAAATCATAAGACATGAATACCATTTGATTACATTGTTGATAGTTCATTCCAAATGATGCAATTGATGTTTTTGTAATAAGCGTTTTAAACTCTTTTTTTGCAAATCCGTTCAGGTGTTTAGCTTTATATTCTGGAGTGTTATTACCTTGTACGTTTATGCTATTAGGAAGTAATTTAGCAATGGTATCAGTTTCATTATTTTTCAAGCCCCAAACTATCCATTGATCTGAATTAGAATTTACCAATTCAACAGCCTTTTGTAATCTACCATCAAATGAACGATTCAAGTCTTTGTGTAAGTCAGTAGCCGAAACAGCAACATCACCAAATAGATTTTCAGATTTATTTTCAACTGAAATGATATGTTCTATGTACTCAATTTCTGGCAAATCATATCCTTCGCTTTCAAAACCTAATGATTTAGGATTATCAATAGCCATTGACCAACTTGAAACGTACTTCCAAAATGGATCTTGAGCGTGTTTTCTTAATCTCCATTTACTTGTTTCACCGCCATCGTGAACAAAGAACATTGCTAACATTTCTAAATAGCTCATAGCCCCTAAAAACTCTGAATGCTGCCCTAATTCCATGTGATCGTTAGGGCTTGGTGTCGCAGTACAGCACAACTTATAAGGAGTAGATTTAAACGATTCAATAATTAAACTGCTTAATTTACCATCCTTACCCTTTAAAATACTGCTTTCATCTAATACAACACCTGAATATAAAGAACAATCAATATTCTTCAATTGATCGTAATTCGTAATATCAAAACAATCTGAATTAACTCCAAATTTTACAGCCTCTAATTTCGTTTGCTCAACTACTGCCAATGGTGCAAGGATCAAAACCTTTTTATTTGTAAACTCAAATACCTGCTTCGCCCATTCTAACTGACAGAATGTTTTACCCAATCCGCAATCAAAAAAGAATGCAAATTTGCCTTTTAATAAAGCTGTTTTAACTCCGAAATTTTGGAAGTCTTTTAATAATTTATTTAAGTCCGATTCCGATATTTCAAATCCGCTTTCTAAAAAAGTCTTACGCTTTGTTTCTAAAAATTTATTATATTCCATATTTTAAAATAGTTTAGTTTGTTTTATTTTAAGTTTATAAATAATTATTTTTTCTTTAATCTCAGGAATTGTAAGTTTCAAATCAAAATGCCTTGTATTGTCTAGCACCTCAACTCTATCTATTCCTATCTTGTTAATTAATGCAGGTCGGTATTCTAGTAAGTTACCTGATTTCATCATGTTGCAGAACTTATTGCATTGTTTATGGACATTGTCCTCATTAAAGCGTAAATATTGATACGTAGTAGGGTAAAAATGTCCTGCTGCATACTCAACTTTACTTTGTGTTCCACAAGTTATGCAGGGCAGATTATCATCACGCAACCGAATAAATTTATTAAAAATATTTTGCAGAAGTTTTAAATAATCGGAATGTGAAAGCAGCTTTTCTTTCATTACTGCCTTCTTAATCTTCCAGTCTGCAATGTCTTTATTAATCTTTAATTTAATAGCGTATTTTGCTCCGCAGTCATAAGAACAATAAGGTCGCAATGTATTAAATAACTGCATTTTATTTTGACATACCTTGCATTTTATTGTTTTAATTTTCATAAACTTACTTCTAATTGTTCAGATGGATAAGGTAGAACTATGCTAAAATAATCTGCTGCCCAGCGTATGATGTTTTCAATAAATAGATTTAATTCGGTCTTTGTCATTTCACTGGTGCCTTTAATTCTTTGACCAATAATTTCTCCAGTTTCTACATTCATAACATCAACTAATAAAAACTTTGCCTTACATAATTCCTTAACCTCATCCATCGTAAAATCATTTCCTAATTCATTCAAAGACTCTGTAAATATTGTAAATAATAAATGCAGGTAGGCATTTTGCTGTAAACTTCGCTTTGCCGATACCTTTTCAAGCGTTACACGAACTCTCTTACCTTCTAAGCCTGATAATACCTTTAAGATATTATTCGTTGTGCTAGGCTGTAATTTGCCATCTTTGATGATGGATATAAATTCTTGTTTCAAAACTATTTATTTTTATTTAGTATTTTACCTTTTTGTTCTTGTTGCGCTTAATAATTATTAAATCCTGAATTAAATCAACCTCTTGCATAGCAACTCTTATTATCTTATATAAATTTTCATTATTCATAATAACTTTTGCAAATGGCTTAGCCATATCTTCTATTGTTTTTGCACTTTCATCTAATTCAATAACATATTTTATCGCATCAAAATCAGTATAATCCAATTCTATTTTAATTTTTTTTTCCATTTTTTTTAGTCGGTTTACCGATATACCGAAAGATTTTAGAATTTTATTACTTTATTTGTAAATTTTGATTAACCTGCAATACAGCACCCAGTACATTTATTCCTGCCTTTATATCCTCTTTTATTTTGACCTTATTTGCAGTAACAGAAACCTTCTCAACTTTATAAGTCGCATCTAACAAATCAAGATTATCAATTTCAACTGATTCACTCTTGCGAAAATTAAGCTTTAATGTGGCAGTCTTAACTTCGCTTATTTCAAACAGTTGCATCGCATTACTAACTGTTTCTTTAAGCCTGTCAATAGTTTTGTTCCGTGCTGATTTCATAGCGGATAACCTCTTAATCTGCGCATCAATCTGTTCAACCTCTGATTCAAGGTCTAGGACTACGTAGCCATAACTCCTTGCTTTCGTTTCTAAGTCCGTTTTATTGATTTGCAGAGCTGTTTCCATTCCATCGGTTAATTCTCCACCTGCTTCTATCAAAGTGTCAGCTAAAAGCCTGTATTGTGATTCTATTTCAAATAATGATAAATTTCCCATGTTTTTTAGATTTAGCTTATTAATAATAATTTAACTGATTCGGATAGTTGATATTTTTTCTCAATCTGTTCCAGTGTACCACCATCGGAAATATATTTCAATGCTTCCTGAAATTGTGGGCTGTTTTCATTTAGATAGGTTTTT
>Ga0181351_1000496_pt1 | contig 11351 bp, 5 predicted proteins | sample Su13VDMM15SD_FD_170485 | JGI IMG/M metagenome (GOLD analysis project Ga0181351, IMG submission 170485) | Freshwater viral communities from Lake Michigan, USA - Su13.VD.MM15.S.D | ecosystem: Environmental > Aquatic > Freshwater > Lake | place: USA: Michigan | collected 2013-07-16 | reverse complement strand
GTGCTGGTACATTTTCCGATGATTTAGTTGGTTTCCAATTAGTTCAAGGAGGTGGTTTAACGCAGGGGAATTTTGAATTTACAACATCAATTACTGAAAAGAACAACAGGACATTTAACACTGGTAATTTTTCAGAACCAATTAATTTGGACGGGCTTGGGATTAGTAGTATTGCTCAATCTAGATTAATATTTGAGAATAATTTTAAGGTATATCCGAATTTTGACCTTACCCAAGTAACAAATTTTACTCAATATGGGTCAATGGTTAAAAGAATTTCAACATCTGTTGAGACTATTATTGGTAAATTCCCTGCAGGATTAGAGGTAACTTTAATGGATGAGAATTATGTAACTGGTGTAACGGCATCAAATATTGTTTATCTTGGTTCTGATGATGAAACTAGTTTTGAACTAAATGTTTCTAGAATTAGAAATCCTTTTGATGTTGATTTTACGGTTAATTCCACAAGAAATTTACAATTAAGGGAAGTTCAAGTGTCTGTGTTGAGAGATATGACAATGCAGTGTGCGAAGTATTCGTTATATTATAAGAATAATGGGTTTGATTTAACGGCGATAATCCCAACAACATCATTATCTTCAGGAACATTAAAAATATATGTTAAAGGTAATCCATTTTCGGGACAATCTATTACTTATGATGATTTAGTTATTAGACCTAATGATTCTGAAGTTAATCAAGTGTTTAATGAAAGTTTAGATGAGGTTCAAAGATTTTTATTAAATAGAAATGTTGTACCAAAGTACACAGCAACATTTCAAGTACCGGCAGATGCTGATGATGGTACGTATTATGTTTTAAATCAAAATGTTACTTGGCCTTTATATGGTAGTTGGAATCTTGATATTATAACGCCAGCCTTCACCAACTATTTAACAACATTAAATGGTTTAAGTGAATCATTTGATTTATATAAAACAAATTTAATCTCAAGATTTTTAACGACAGGTGCCTTTAAGGACTTTGATACTATAGGTCAAAAGATGGAGTCTGTTCTACAAATATATGGTAGAAGTTTTGACGAAACAAAAAAATTCATAGATGCTTTAGCATATATGAATTCGGTTAATTATAATGTGGGTAATGATATCCCATCTCAATTATTAAAAAATTTAGCACAAACTTTAGGGTGGAACACTAATATATCACCAATAACAAATGATGAATTTTTAACATCAGTTTTTGGTGAAAAAAATAAAAATGTGCCGGAATTTGAGGGAACTAGCGACCAACAAACACCAGATGAATTAAATTATCAATATTATAGGAATTTAATTCTTAATTCGGCTTATTTGTTTAAATCTAAAGGAACGAGAAAATCTGTTGAGATATTATTAAGATTGATTGGTGCTCCGGATGCGTTAGTTGATTTTAACGAATACATCTACTTGGCAGACCAAAGAATTAGTGTAAGTGATTTTAATTCTAGTTATGCTGCAATATCTGGAGGGACATATGTTAAAAATGTCCCAACAATCGAGGCTGGCAACACATATAGTTTTCAGGGTGAAGTATTTACAGGATTTACCTCAACAACAATAATTAAAGATGTTAATGTTTCATTAAGTGAATATCCTATTGATAGTGAAGGGTACCCATCAGCTCCACCAAATACGGAAGAGTATTATTATGAAAAAGGTAGCGGTTGGTTTGAATCAACACCTCAACATAGAGCGCCAGAAGAAGTTAATCTTACCAATAGTGTTTTTACTGGTTCAAATCCTGATTATCAGACAATATTAAGTCCATATACTTATGGTGCGGAATATTTGGATAGATATGTTAAATTTCCGTTTATGTCATTAGGGTATAACATTACCCAAACAATTGATAATAATAAAAGTTGGGTTGATACTGAAATTGGTTTACGACAAAATTTGGACGGTAATTATAATGCGAGATATTATACAGAAAGTGATAAATTAGTTTTAAACGCTAAAAATACTGATTTATTCTTAAATCCTGGTCAAGGATTATCATACGATGTTTGGGCTATGTCAAGAAAATATAATTTCCCGATACCAAATGAGGGGTTAAATTATGTTGCCCCAACTTATTGCAACCCAACCCCTGTGTCAAATTATCCGGATAGGGGTGGTATTGATAATACGGTTATTAATCCACAACCAAAGAATAAAACATTTTTTGAGTTTGCTCAAACTTTTTGGTTAAATACAATTAATGTTAGAAATAGACAATATATTAGTGATGGTAAAACAATGGGATATCCAACATTAGAGTCTATTTATTGGAAATATTTAGAATCGGAAAAACTTGTTGGATTGGAGAATGATAATTTTAATTATCAAACGATGATTCAGTATGTTAATGGTCTTGGTGATTATTGGGTTAGATTAGTTGAACAAATGATACCGGCAACAACCATATGGAATACGGGTGTTAGATATGAAAATTCTATTTTTCATAGACAAAAGTTTGTATGGAGAAGACAAGGAGGTGGTAATTTCATTCCTGTTATTTGTAGACCTTGTTCTCTAACGTCAAATATTTTTACATATGATTGTCCGATTCAATCGGTGTCTTGTGATGCGTATCCAAATGAAACTTTTGGTGGAGTTTTAAGTAGTGCATTAAATACTTATTTATCTGGTACCGCTTACGAATTAAATAATTGTTTGTATGAAAATTTAAAAAGTGTTTGGTATGTTGAAATGAATCTTAATGGTAATGATATTGTAAAAGACTCATTTTTTGTAGGGTCAGGACTTACCACAAGTATAAGTGTACCTAGTGATAATGAATGGACGGTGGCTTTAGTAAATAGTTTAAAAAGTTTACTAAATTATGGTTATGCTTATTATTTTAGTAGAAATAATATTATCGTAGAAGAAGGTGAACCATTTAACCAAATAGTGGTTTATAATACGATATGTTCTCTAAACTCAACTGGCGTTAATTTTGAATTAAATGTCGGAATAAATTTTGAAATTTTATGTAATTAATGGCTTGTAGTTTATCATATATATCGAGTATAACTGGAGATTGTTCTAATCTCTCATTAGGAGGTTTTTCAATAGAAATTCAGGGGTTTGCTCCTGACTATACAATAGAATGGTTATCACCTGAAGAGTATGGGACAATACCGTTAGGTGAGGGGGTGAAGAAGTATACCATTAATGGTTTATTGGAGGGAACATATACGTTTAATATTCTTGATTCGTGTAATGACCCAGGTGTGACAGTACTTCCGGTAAATATTAATATATCGAACGGTACTTGTGTTAGTATAATAAACCAACAAAATACTACTTGTAATTTTAATAATGGTTCAATAACGGCTCAAACAGAAAATGATTATGGTATTGTAAGTTACTATTTATATGAAAGTAATAGTGGATATTTATCTTCAGGGGATACAGAAAATCGTGAATATTCTTTTTATTCTTTATCAGCCGGAACTTATTATGTTATTGCCGACGATGGTGGTGGATGTTCAGGTAAATCACAGACTTGTATAATTAAATCGTCAACCAATTTAGATTATGATTTTTATGTTGTTAATGATGCTGGTTGTAATGTTAGTTCAGGTAAGATATTTATAACAGGATTAACAGGGAACCCCCCATATACTTATCTATGGTCTAATGGTGGTACATTATCGTCTATTACGGGATTAACAAATGGGTCTTACAGTGTTGCCGTAGCAGATAGTACAGGCTGTGTAATATCTAAAAGTGTTAGTGTTGTTAAAGTACCTCAAATAGGATTAGGGGGATTTCAATCTATTAGTCCAAGTTGTGCAGAAAACAATGGTGAGTTAACGGTTTTTGTGACTGGAGGTACAGCACCGTATTATTATTCAGGGTCAACTGGAGAATCAAATATTTCGTTTGATTCTGAATACAAATTCACTAATATCCCTGGTGGAACTTTTTCAGTATATGTCCAAGATGCTGGTTTATGTAGTTTTGTTGCGTCAACAACATTACAAACACCTTCAGGGTTTAATGTAACAAAGATTACTCTAACTAATTCAAAATGTTCGAATAAGGATGGAAATATATCCATAGAGTTATTTGGTACTAATGGTAACATTATCTATAGATTGACAAATTTGGATACATTTGATTTTGATGAAAGAACTACAGGTAGTTTAAATACTCAATTTGCTGGATTGGAATCTGGTCCATATCTTTTAACCATTACAAATCGTACGTGTGTTTATAATAGAACAATCACAGTAATAAATGAGTCCTTATATACAATTAATGTTTTAACTACAGGAACTACTTGTAATGGTCTTAATGGTTCTGTTAATGTTGAGGTAGTGGGGGGAATACCGCCATATACAATTGACATAGGTTCTCAATCAATAATAGATACACCATTAAGTTCCGTAACTTTTACTAATTTAGTTTCCGGTTCATATACTGTTCAGGTAAGAGATTCTAGCCTAAATCCGTGTAGACAAACTAAAGATTTTGAGATAGACTCATCCGAGGGTGTTGGGTTTATATTAGTTAAAACGGATTCAACAAATGGGACTGATGGAACAATTAATGTATTAATAACGGGAGGTACACCAACATTTGATTTAGAATGGAGTCCTAATGTGAATGGACAAACCGGTTATAGTATAACTAATTTAGATGCTGGTACATATACATTAACTGTGACTGATTCAAATAATTGTGTTAAAGAAAGTTCAATAACAATTTATGGGTATGATAAATTATCATCTTATGAGTCTTACACTATTTGTGATAGTAATTTTGAGGATATTGGAATAGGCGAATATGGGATATATCAAATGTATTCTGATGGGTATTATACTTTAGTGTCGGGGTTTACTAATTGTGTTTTAGATATGGCTATTTTTACCTTAATTGTAACAATTGGTGATGAGGAAAAAGTTAACGATTTTTATACTAGTTATTTATTAAATGATTATCCATATGATGATTATTTTTATGACGAATTAAAGGGGATGGTGGATAGTTTTGACCAAATTGGGCAAACAATAATCGACCCTATTGATAATCAAATTAAAATTATAACTAAATGTGATGAGGAATCTTTAGTTCCAAATCATGTTGTTATTGAGCTACGTATTAGTTATACTATTTCGTGTCAATATTGTGGTTTGTTGGCAACACCTACACCAACACCAACACCTACACTAACTAAAACATCTAGTCCAACTAGAACACCAACAAAAACACCAACTAACACACCAACACCAACTAACACACTAACACCTGGATTATCACCAAGCTTAACACCAACAAATACTCCAACACCAACTAAAACACCAACTAAAACACCAACTAAAACACCGACTAACACGCCAACTAAAACCGTGACACCAACTAAAACACCAACACCAACGGTTACACCATCATCACCAAAAAAATACTATGTATATAGAAATTGTTCTAACACTAATCAATACGTTGTTCAAGGATTACCAGGATTTACAATTGTTCCTGGTCAAATTTTAAGAAAAACTGATAATAATACTTGTTGGGAATTTATGTACATATCTAATGGTTATCCATTATTAAACCCATTATTTACTGTAATAAATAATTCTGGAAATTATTTCACACCAGTTTTAAATCAGATATTCGTGGTTTGTATTGATTGTATAAATTATAGACCCTAATGTTGTGGTGCAAGCACTTGATATAGAGCTTGGTGGTGTATATTGCAACAGTAGTGTTTGTTATCTTGATGGAACGATAACTAACCAAGTGGAAGGTACTACATATATAAGATAATAAAATAAAAAAAACCCACCATAAAGGTGGTTTTTTTTTACCAAATATTTTCTTGATTCATATGACCTAAAACACAAGCATAAGCGTCGGTTTGGTCAAAATTCTCTTTTTTAAGTGTGTTGTTTTTGGTATATAACCATTGTATTTGAGGTTCTCTTTTTGCTACTAAATCCCAAATAATTTGTTTTTTATCACAATCTTTAGGGAGACCACCAAATAAAACAAATTTGTTTTTATCGTTTTGTTTAACAAGTTCCGGAAAAGCGAATTTACGAGAGTTGTAAGTTGAAATATATTCAGGAACAATACCTAATACATCATAAATTTCTTTAGTGATTAAAGTATTAAATCTTAATAAAGTTTGAATTGTATATACATTATTAGAATTTAATAGTGGTTCCTCAATAATAACTTTAGTTATGCCTAAATCTTTATATTGAATAAGTTTTGATTTAAAGATTTCACTTTTAAGTAATAACTCTTTAATTTTATTTTCTTCTTTTGGTTTAGGGACTGGAGATATGTGTGTTAGTTCTAATAGTTCTCTACTTTGTATATCAAATAACGCCCATCCAATTGTTCGGGTCGATACATCAAGACCTAAAACTTTAGGACTTTCTTTTAGTGTTTTTTTCATATTTAATTAAAAATCAAATTTAATTAAAAACTGTTGTAATCCTTGTCTTAAAACAGGTGATTGTAGCTTTGATATAATCATAAGATTATCTTCAGTATCGTAAAGACCTATTTCTGAAATATATGATTTTACGGTACTTGACCATGTAGGGTTAGAACTCGCTTGAAATTCAGTGGAACTTAGATTTACTTTATATTTCATTTCATAAATTGTGGCTTGAATATCGGTTTCTAATGCTCCATAAAAATAATATTCATCACCAAAATTTAACGAAGTGCCGGTAGAATTTTTACTCGGTATTGAAAGATAATCTAAAGTATAATTGTTGTTTTCGGCGTTATCATAATCGTCGGATGTAATAACAAATGTTGTTCCTGTTAAACCTTCTACGGTAATGTATCCATTAATTGTTGTTGCGCTGACCATCGATGTAAAATCAATCACTCTCCACTCTGAAGGGTCTGGTCTAACATCCCCTATTACTTTCTGACATATTATTTCAAATGTGTCGGCAACGAATCCATTGTTAAGGATTGGTGATTGAGGTATTTGATTTAAATATGGAAATTCATTACCAAATCTAATACCTACATTATTAGTGATAAAATTAGTTGGTGTAATTGCTGTTCCTTGTATTTTTGAATAGTAATTACAATGTAATGAATTTGTGAATAATTCACTATTACCTAATCTATATGTGACATACATATATTCTGATGAACCAGATAAAACACCATCTACAGATATTGACCCATTATTTATTTCACAAGTGTTAGGTGCGATTAAAGATATTCTTGGTGATGGTAATGTCCAGTTTCTATTTGACTTATAAGATAAAGCTGCAATAATTTCCTCATCGTCAATAACAATAATTTTTTGGTCAGGAAATACTTTACCAACTCTATTAGGGTATCCATTATTATATTCGTTGGCGTTCGTGTCCCATAAATTATAATATCTAATACCGGGTTGATTCATTTCAGGATTTTTAGTTGATTGAATATAGTGAACTTCAAATAATCCTTTATTATCAAATCCAGGTGGGTCAACCCAAAAAGTTTGTCCAATACAAAAGGGTTGTGATTTATGCCACATTAATGTTGGTATGTGTAATTTAAAGTTTCTAGCCTCACCTGTTGTATTATCAGGGGTTGTATTGTCGTATGGTTCTAACGCAAATTTTTCACCATAAAATAAATCTATACTTTGATTAGTATAATGAATTATTGAAATCGCCTTTTGGTCTTTAGGTGGTACAATGATAACATCACCAAGTGAGTTGACATAATTAACCGTGTTGTTAATGGTTTGTCCACTATTTGACATATAACCTAAATATTCTTTTGTACCTAAATAAGATGTTGAACCAAATTTTTTGTAATCTTTAACTAATGCGGAATTTAATCCAGCAGGACTTTCAGACCAAGGGATGTTCATGTTCCAAATTTTAACATTAAATTCATCTGTATTACAAATGGATTCAAAATTAATGACATCATTACGCCAATGTTGAGAAGGTGTGATACTATCATATAATGATGTCATGTTTGGTGGGTAGATTAATGTTCTGGCGTAATAACAATCTTCATTTAACCAATCAAAATTAGGTAAAGGTCTGTCTACAGTTAATACAAAATTACAAATATCAACAATTTTATATGTTAATATTGTATAACCACATGAAACAGACATAACACATTCCGTTATTGGTTCAGGACCACAACTTGGTGTTGGTGTTAAACAACAAGTGGATGATGGTGTTGGTGTTGGATATATAGCACACTCATCATAAGATGGTGTAACGGTGGGTGTCGGTGTCGGTGTTGGTGTAATTGGGGTGCCTAAATCACAAGAACAATTATTGTATCCATTTCCATCGTAATAAATTGTTATAAAATCTCCAATAGAGGGTTGTCTAACTATATTGGTGTTACAACCGGAATATTTAATGGATACTGTGTTATTACCTATTAATGAAAACATATCAATAACATAATTCGAATTAACTACGTGTTGGTTGTCTGTTAACGCACTCCAACTACTTATAGTTTCATTTGTGGTGTCACCAGTGAAAAAACCTCTCATTGTTGCACTGTTATATATAGGGCTAACATCAGAAGCCATATAAGGTATTCCGTATGTATTACCTTCGGTTCCGTCTACATAGTAAGGATATTTAATGTTTTGTTTATTTTTTTGAGGAGAGCCGGTTTTATTTTGAGAATTAAAATTTGGTTCTAATATATTAAGACTTGATAAATTTAACTCACCAAAAGCGTTATAGGTTATTTCGCTATCACCTATTTGAAAATAAGAGATGTTAAAATTACCTTGTGAAAGTTTTTGTCTTGCGGCGTCTGTTAATCTAGTGTTAATTAACCCTGATGTATTTTTTAATATGAATCCCATGTATTATAAATATTGTGATTATTAATTTATTTGTTAATCTTGCTGAAAACTCAAGTATTATATAGAAAGGTTAGATGTAAGTAATATTATTTTTTTTATTACACTTTTATTTATGTTATTGTTAACTCTTGGTTACAATAATCACAACCATCTTGATTACTAAATCCAAAAGGACCATCAATCAATTCAATATCATAACCACCTAAAATAGTGTCGCTCTTTTCATAATATGAAATACACATTATGAATCCATCTATTATGGCTAAATAAACTTGATATTTTGTTAATGATATATCTCCTATTGAACTTGTAAGATTTGTTGTTGAATATATGTCACCATTATCACAACTTTTAAATAAATAACTTTGAGGGCATATTATATTATCATCGATGATATTATAGGTTATTGGTGATGCAAAACTGCAATCCCTCCCTATTATAGATGAGGATGTTGGAGTTGGGTTTGGAGTTGGGGTTGGAGTTGGTGAAATAGCCTCAATTGTTGCGTCAATATTGTTTGTTAAACACGAATTTAGAGGTGGTGTAACGGTTGGTGTTGGTGTTGGAGTTGGTGTAGGTGATGAACTTGGTGGTGATGGGGGTTCACATTCTAATATGGCTACAAAATCCAACGAACTACAATTATTGTTTGTTGGTGATGGAGTTGGTGTTAAACACATTCCTGATGAGTAATATCTATCACATAAGTCGGGACATTCGCTAAAACAAGAAGATTTTCCGGATAATAAACAAGTCCCATCTAATGCTGATGATAAACACCATTGAACATTTTCTGTTGAGTAATAAATAAATAACCCATTTGATTGACCTACCCAATAAAGATTTGAGTTATGTGTTCCACCACTGATATAGTTATCGTCATACGTGATATTACCGGTATTGCTTATACAATATGTTGAATTACAAGCCATATTATTTTATTTGTGTGTTAATTGTTTTTATATTATATTTTATTTGTAGGTGTGTCTTTTATTAGTATAGTTATGTAATTAAAAAGACCGAACACCACGAACTGGGTCTTCAACTAATTTATTGTTACCCATGGAAGTTCCATCATAGAAATTAACGGTGTATGCGTAGGTATTGGTACTTTCGGTACTGCTCCAATAGAACCTTTCAACAAAACCTCCAATTGCAACTCTGTTTATGTAAAGTTTAGATAACTCATCCTTGCTTGGTAAATACCAATCGTTGTAACCACCTTCATTCAATTCACCACAAAGTCTTGCGGCAATACCACTATCTGAACAGTCATTCATTATATCAATAGTGTTTTGTTGTCCTGTACCATATGAAGTTCCATCTGCTCCTGTAATTACTGTTCCAACACAACCCCATGTCACATCTGTTGCTATATCTGCCACTGTCGCTACAAGTCCATGTTGTACATTTTCGTCATAACCAAGGTCGCCTGGTTCTAATATGTACGCTATTGTACCCCCTAATGCTGATTGACCTATTGTGTAAAAAATAGGTGGTATTTCGGATGGTGTTTGATAAGATATACAACCATTATTGTCTATAACTTTTAAACTGACAGACGATTGTTCTGATATTATAGATGGAACATTAAACGAATATGGAAATGATGTTATGGTATCTTCATATATACATATTGTAATAGGATTATCGCATATATAGATATTGAATGGTGATGCACCGGTGATATTGTTAATCGTTATTTGTGTTGGCATTTTTTTTATGATATATTTTATAAATATAAAGGGTTTATAAAACTTTTGTAGTTTGGATATTATAAAATTTATTATTATCTTTGTCTTTATGTCAGACGATGCGGAAATTTTAATAGAATTATTACGAGAAATACTTGGAGACGAGAAACAACACTATGGACATAAGGGTCAAATATCGTTTGATTGTGTTAATTGTGATGAAGGACAACACAAAGGTAATTTGGAGGTAAATTATTTTCAGCATGTTTATAAGTGCTGGTCTTGCGGGGATGTGGACAATACCAAAGGTCCTTTAGGTAAATTATTTGACTTATATGGTAATAAAAAACAAAAGAAAATTTATAATGTTCTCCAACCGGAAGAGTATAAACCAAGAGAAGAAAAAAAGAAAAGGTTAGTCCTTCCAGAAGGATTTACTTTATTCAAGGATAGTAGTCCAAGATATCCAATTAGGAATCAAGCCTACAATTATCTTAAAATTCGTGGTATTGGTGATGATATTATTGAAAAGTATGGTATTGGTTTTTGTGATAAGGGTAGTTTCGGTGGTAGAGTTATCATACCTTCATATAATGAAAAAGGTTATTTAAATTATTTTATTGCTAGAAGTTGGGACCCGAATAGTCGAGCAAAATATAAAAACCCTGAAACACCAAAGGATGAAATTATATTTAATGAAAAGTTAATCGATTGGTTTAAACCCATTTTTATTGTTGAGGGCGTATTTGATGGGTTATTCTTACCCAATAGTATTCCTATGTTAGGAAAACATATGTCAGAATTATTATTTGAAACATTATATGAGAAAGCAATTAATGATATTAC
>Ga0181351_1000492_pt1 | contig 11369 bp, 10 predicted proteins | sample Su13VDMM15SD_FD_170485 | JGI IMG/M metagenome (GOLD analysis project Ga0181351, IMG submission 170485) | Freshwater viral communities from Lake Michigan, USA - Su13.VD.MM15.S.D | ecosystem: Environmental > Aquatic > Freshwater > Lake | place: USA: Michigan | collected 2013-07-16 | reverse complement strand
GAACAACTCAGGGATGTTATGAAGTAGTTGATACTGCGGAGCCAGGAACGGGTTCGGATTATGTTGCGACCATGTCAACAAATTATGGTGATTGCTCAACTTGTTTTTCTGCGAATCCAACACCAACTCCAACACCTACTTTAACTCAAACACCAACTAAAACACCAACACCGTCGGTGACTGCAACACAAACAAATACTCCAACCGTAACAACAACCAAGACACCAACAAATACTCCTACTGTCACTAAGACACCAACCAATACTCCATCGGTGACCGCAACTAATACACCTACTAACACACCATCGGTGACTCCAACTAAAACACCAACACCATCGGTGACTCCAACTAAAACACCAACACCATCGGTGACTGCAACACAAACAAATACTCCGTCAGTAACGGCAACCAAGACACCAACTCAAACAAATACTCCGTCAGTAACAACAACAAAAACTCCAACACCAACAAAAACTCCAACTCAAACACCAACACCAACAAGTACACCAACACCAACACCAAGTCCATGGCCGTTGTCAGGAATTAGTGTTAATAATCAATACGCGTATACAATCGAAATATTAGGTGATTTTAGTGGTGGAACTGCTCCGGTAGGTGCAATTGCCCCTCACCCTATTTTTACAGATGCTGATGGTGTTCCATATGCACAATTAAACGCAATTACCTTGGGAGGGGTTAATGGACTAAATAATTAAAAACAAAAACAAATTAATATACAATGAGAAATTTAAAACCAATTGGTAGTGAAAAACTAACAGGGGACCAAAAACTTAAAAGAATAATGGAAATTGCTCGTTTTAACGAAGTAATACCAAACCGTATAAATGAAACTGCGAAATCAGAATATTCTATTGGTCTAGCAGATGGTAATAAATATGAAATTGTTAAAGAGAGACAAGGATATATTATTAAAAAAACAATTTCGGAATCTGAAACTGATTATATTGAGCCAATGAGAAATAGAAAATACTATTCTTCGTATTCACAAGCATTCAAGAGATTAAACTTAGTTGCGGGTGAATTAAACAGACTTAACGAAAATGAGGAAGGTTTGTCTCTTTATGGTGAACAAAAAAAATTCACATTAAAAACTCCAAAACCTAAAATGAATATGCCAGTACCGGCAGAAGTTCCTTCGGCTCCACCAGCAGTTCCAACACCGGAATTACCACCATCACCAATGGATGATATGGGTACAGAAGATACAGGTATGGATGATATGGGTACAGAAGATACAGGTATGGATGATATGGGTATGGAAGATACAGGTATGGAAGATACAGGTATGGAAACTGAAGTTGATGTGGAAGATGAAGGAGGTTCTAACGAACAAGTGACTTTCAAAACAATTCAAAAGTTAACGGGTAAATTAACTCAAAAAATTAGAACATTAGATTCTGAAGAAGGAATGACTTCTGAGAATATGAAATACGTTATTAATATGGTGTTATCTTCATTTGATTTAAATGAATTATCCGAAGAAGATAGAGAAGATATTTTATCTAAATTTGAAGATGAAACTGAAGATTTAGGTGGTGACGATATGGATGGTGAAGACTTAACTGACGATAGTGAAGTCGAAGATATCCAAGCTGACATGGACATTCCAATGGAAGGGGATATGGAAGAAGGATATGAGTATGACGATGTTGATGAGATTAACCCTGATGACATTTTTGATGACGAAGAATTTGAAAAACATAGCAGACATTCAAAATTTAAGAGAAGCAGTTCTGTTCATGGTAACGGGGCAATCTTTGATAGTATTTTTGGAGAATCAAAAGTAGATAAAGTTTTATCAAAATATTTTGAAGTTTCTAAAAAAGAAATTGTTGAAAACCGACAAAAAATCGCAGAACAAAAAACAAAATCAATTACTGAAGTTAGAAGACAAATGAAATCAGTTGTTAAATTAACAGAAACTATTGAACAAGAATTGGCGTCTCAAAAATTTTTAGAAGAAAATGTAGACGCTAAAGTTATTGGTAAAACCAATAAAAATAATTTAATTTTTGAAAATAAAGGAAAAGAAATTAAAATTACACCTGAAGGGTTATTAGTATGAGTTATTTGATTTACGTAAATGGTTTAGGCCCTAATTATAAAGGGGATAATCTTTACGAATTTATATTCTCAGATAGTTTGGATGTGTGGGGTGAATCGTGGGATAATCGTCCATCTAATGGATATCCGCAACCACCCGATTTAAAATATATTAAAAAAGTAGGAGTTTTGAGAGATACTGATGTAAAATTGGAATTAATTCAAAACTCTGATTTTTTTTCAGTAATGGATGCAATGGATGATGTTATTGCATTAGCATGGGAATCTGAAGATGAGGACACTAAAAAAAGAATGGTATTTAGATTCGGAATTCCGGAACAAGAAATAAAAGACAAACTCTATGAAAGAGATTTGGTATTAGAATTTGAAAAGAAAGTTATTTATGAAAATTAACATTAAAGCATTAGAACTAATTGAAAAGGGTTTATCATCAAAAACAGTTGGGAAACTAACAGAATCTCAAATTGATGTATTACACGGTAAACTTGTTAGAGAACAAGTTACTGAAGTACCTAATAAAAAAACATATAAAGTAGGACCTAAAGGTGGTGAGGTTGATGGAGTTGTTATAACTCAAAACCCTTCAACAAAAGAAGTTATGGTAACAACTAAAGAAGGTGAGATGTCTGAAGATGATGATTTTGATTTAGATGCCGACCAATCATATACAGGTCAACAAGGTTCTCACGATGAATACCAAGCAGCAGATGATGGTATGGATGATGATACATCTCCAGAAAATCACGATAGTAAAATGATTGGTATGTCCGAAGAAGAAAAAGAAAAATCAAATCCATGGGCTATTTGTCACGCGCAAGTTGGACCAAAAAAAACAAGAAAATTTGAAAGATGTGTTCAATCCGTAAAAAAACAATTGAAGGAAGGAAAAAATGTTGTATCTTTGTTTCTTGAAAACGAAATTATGAGAATAGTAGAAAGAAATTTACCACCAAGAATTACAAAAGGTGAACTTATAAAGTATTTGACTGAGGCAGAAACTGAGACAGCACCAACAAGAACAAAACCAACAACAAAACCGGGAACAAGACCAAATCATCCGGGTAAGAATCCAAACCCGGGAGTTAATCCGGCTCCAAAGGCAGATGATACTAAGGTAGCACCAACAAGAACAAAACCAACAACAAAACCTGGTACAAGACCAAGTCACCCGGGTAAAAATCCAAACCCTGGTGTTAATCCAGCTCCAAAGGCGAATAGACCATCACCTGAGGAAGCTAAGGATAAAATTATGAATGTAATTATGCAAATCTTAGAAAAATAATAATGGCAAAGAAAATTAAAGAACAATTAGATTACGGGAATAGACCTGAAAGAATGGACCCAAATTTGGAAAGAAAACTTGCAAGTCCTGAAAATTTATATGCTCAGAATCCTGCAATGAGAAAAAAAGAGGCAGATGTTCAAAGGTTAGTTAGTAATCGTTTTCAAAAAGTTGCTGAGAAATTAAGTCAAGTAACAGGTAGAGAAGATTTAAGTTCTCAACAAGTTCAAGGAATGATATTTCAAGAAATGATGAGAAAATTACCTAATATTATGAATATTGAGTCTAGACATAAAGATGAGCTAGAACAATTGGCAATTGAAGCAGCTTTAGAAGAATCTGAAGTACCAAGTGATTGGTATGAAATTGAGGCGATTTTAGGACAGGGAATTAATACGTCAGATTTTCGAATGAAACCTGAAGACAAAAAGGATAAAGAGGATGATGAGGAAGAAGACGAATTAGAAATACCATCATTTGATATTGATGATTTAACTGACGAAGAAATCTTTGAATTAGAAAAACATAAAAGAAATATTATTAATGCATTAATTCAAGGTGCTGCTAAGAAAGGTCATTATATTTTTCAAAAACCGGATATTAAAGCAAAACTTGACGAAATTGACCCATCTCTTTATAATGATTATTTAGGGATAATGGCAATCAATGACTTTTTATATTTTAGTATGGAACAAATGATTGAAATGATGAGTCAATCGGGACAAGGAGTTGCAGGAAAAGTTAAATTAAAAGATAATGATGAGGAAGAGGGTGATGATGATGAAAGTGGCGAAGAAAAACCTGACACAGTTATTGAAGCTCAAGGATTAATTTTCCCTATTTTATGCCACGAAATTATTAAAGGATTAGAAGAGGCTAAAGGTAGACATGGTTTACCTAAAGACCCTGAATTGGCTCAAAAAGTTATGGGTCAAACAGATACTTTGGAAAATGAACCAATGCAATTAAGAATTGGACCTGAAATAGTTGAAAGAATTAGGTTTTCATTACCTGACGAAATATACAAACCTGAAAATAAAGGTTTAATAAACTGGTTTCATACTGTTTTATACCAAATTGAAGCCCAAGAGTTTTTAGAAATAATTGGAAATGCAATCTCTGAAGATTCTTCAAAAGTGTCTAAAGCCAAATCAAGATTTAACGAAATCATGAAAGAGGCGATGAAGTTAAAAGAAGAATTTGAAGATTACAAAGAAGATGAAGGATTTGATTCAGATGATGAAGACGAAGACGATGGATTAGATGATTTCTTGGGTAGTTTAGGTATATCGAGGCCTAAATAACCAAAAAACATCTTTTGAATAAAGAACAATTAATAATTGAAGTGACGAAGTGCATGAGGAATACTCCTTACGCACTTCGTACTTATTTACAGACATATGATAATACGGTTTCAAAATATGTTCCATTAGATTTATTCCCCGACCAAATTACCCTTATTGAGGATTACGATACTCATAACGAAAATGTTGCTTTAAAGTATCGACAAGCAGGGGTAACAACCGTAACTGCGGCTTGGGCATCAAAAAGATTAGTATTCGCAAAAAAAACTAAACCTGAAAAAATATTAATTATTGCCAACAAGTTGGACACTGCGGTGGAGATGGCAAATAAAGTTAGAGGATTTACCGAACAATGGCCTTCCTGGGTCGGAGTCGGATTCTCCCAAGAAAAAAATGCTCAACGACATTTTAAATTAACTAACGGATGTGAAGTTAAAGCAGTTGCAACATCACGAGATGCTCTTAGGGGATACACCCCAACCATCCTGATATTTGATGAGGCAGCGTATATTGAGGCTGATGGAGATTTTTGGGCTGCGTGTATGGCGTCCTTATCCACAGGGGGTAAGGTTATTGTGGTTTCTACTCCTAATGGTTACGACCCAATTTACTACGAAATTTATGACCAATCACTTAGAGGAATGAATGACTTTAAAGTGACTGAAATGTTTTGGCATCGTGACCCACGATATACAAAAGATTTATACATGGTTAAAACAAATGATTTAATCCATTTCTTATTAAATCGAGAAGAGTATAATCTCGATGAAGTCGTTGTTAATTTATCTATACCAAACCCATTTGAAAGAGACCACTCAATTGTGACCGATTATATTGAACAAGGGTATAAACCATGTTCTTCATGGTTTGAAGGAATGGTTAAAAAATTAAAATATGATAGGCGTAAAGTTGCTCAAGAATTAGAATGTAATTTCTTGGGTTCCGGAGATAATGTATTTGATTCGGATATGATGCAAGATATTTCTAAAAATCAAGTTAAAGACCCACAGGCTAAAATGATGGGAGGAGGTCTTTGGATATGGAAAGAACCGGAAAATGGTCATAAATATGTTATGGGTGTCGATGTATCTCGAGGAGATTCTGAAGATTTCTCAAGTATTGAAATAATTGATTTTGATGCTCGTGAACAAGTATTGGAATATGTTGGTAAAATACCTCCAGATGTTTTAGCAGAAGTTGCTTATAAGTGGGGAACAATGTATAGTGCATTTTGTGTTGTTGATTTAACAGGTGGTATGGGAGTTGCGACAGCAAGAAAACTCCAAGAAATGAATTACCAAGGTGGATTATATGTTGATGGTGTTGATATGACCAATAAATGGAAATATGACCCGAAGATAAATGAAAAAATTCCGGGGATTAATTTTAACTCAAAAAGAGTACAAATTATCGCATCTTTTGAGGAGGCGATGAGACATAAATTTAGAATCTATTCCAGTCGTTTATATAATGAAATGAACACATTTGTATATATAAATGGACGACCTGACCATCAAAAAATGCATCATGATGATTGTATTATGAGTATTGCTATGGCAATTTATGTTGCGGAAAAATCATTTCAATCATTAGAAAAAGTTACTAATCATACAAGAGCAATGTTAAACTCTTGGTCGACTGCGGTTAGTGAAAATAAAAACTCTTCAGAATTCTTTAATCCAATGGTATCTCAAATGGGTAGACAACAACCAATAAATCAAGGTCCAACCAGAGAAGACTACCAAAAATATGGGTGGTTATTCGGTAAATAATACTATTTATATTACTGAGGAAACAAGTAAATTTAAATCATGAGTGAACAACAAAATAATATGACAGTATGGCAGAGATTATCTCAAACATTTGGGCCTAATTCTCAATTAAATCAAAATTATCCAACTTTTAAGTTCGATAAGAAGGAATTACTTCGTACTAAGAGTAAAGAAGAATATGAAAAAGAAAAGTTACAGGCACAACAAACCTTTTACTTAACTAATCAATGGGCGAAAGTTGAAAATAATTTATATTCCCAAGCCATTTATTATGAACCTTCAAGATTATCCGCACAATATGATTATGAATCTATGGAATACACTCCTGAAATATCAGCAGCGTTAGACATTTATGCGGAAGAATCAACCACAACAAATGAAGATGGTTTTATCTTACAGATTTATTCTGAATCAAAAAGGATAAAAGGGGTATTGGCGGATTTATTTAATAACTCACTAGATATTAACACGAACCTACCAATGTGGACCAGAAACACCTGTAAGTATGGGGACAACTTTATTTTTTTAAAGTTAGACCCGGAAAAAGGAATAGTAGGTGTACAACAATTACCTACCATTGAAATCGAAAGACATGAGGTTGGGGTAAGTGCAAAAATATCGACAGATATCTCTCATGAAATTGATAAGGATAAAAAATCTCTTCATTTCACTTGGAAAAATAAAAACATGGAATTCCAATCATGGGAAATTGGTCATTTTAGATTATTAGGTGATGATAGAAAACTTCCTTATGGTACATCAATGTTAGAAAAAGCGAGAAGAATTTGGAAACAATTATTACTATCAGAAGATGCAATGTTAATTTATCGTACCTCAAGAGCACCTGAAAGAAGAATGTTTAAAGTCTTTGTTGGGAATATGAATGATGATGATGTTGAGGCTTATGTACAACGAGTTGCCAATAAGTTTAAAAGAGAACAAGTTGTTGATAATAAAACAGGTAATGTTGATATGAGGTTTAACCAAATGGCGGTTGACCAAGATTACTTTATTCCTGTTAGAGACCCATCAGCACCGGACCCAATTACCACATTACCGGGAGCAACTAACCTTTCGGAAATTGCCGATATTGAATACATACAAAAGAAATTATTAACAGCCCTTCGAGTACCTAAAGCGTTTTTAGGTTTTGAGGAAGTTGTTGGGGATGGTAAAAATTTATCTTTACAAGATATTCGTTTTGCTAGAACAATTAATAGAATCCAAAAAAGTATGATTGCAGAATTGAATAAAATTGCAATCGTACACTTATTTTTATTAGGGTTTGAAGATGAATTAGATAATTTTACATTAGGACTAAGTAATCCATCAACACAAGCCGATTTATTAAAAATTGATGTTTGGAAAGAAAAAGTTCTATTATATAAAGATTTAGTTGCTGACCCGGGCAATGGAATTCAAGCAACATCTTCAACATGGGCGAAAAAACACATTTTTGGATGGTCAGACGAAGAAGTTCGTTTAGATTTACAACAACAAAGAATTGAGAGAGCAGTTGGTGAAGAACTTAAAGCAACCGCGACTGTGATAACTAAAACAGGTTTATTTGACAATATTGATAAACTTTACTCAAGTTCGTCAGGAGGTACCGTAACTGCGTCAACTGAAACATCTGAACCATCATTTGGTGGGGGTGGATTTGAAACCGCTGATTTAGGTGGTGGTGAATTACCACCAGCAGGTGAAGAAACAGTTGCACCACCACCGGCGGGGGAAGCGGCGGAAGTTACACCTGAATCTCGAATAAATAACTTAAATATGTTAGTTGAAAATAACTTAATTGATGGGGCTCAAATGATTAATTTAGGTCATGGGCAAGATTCTTTAGGAGAAATTTCAAAAGAATTGAATAAGTTACTGAATTCCTAATATTTATTTAATAAAATAAAGTGTAATGACCTTCGGAAACCTAAAATCCATAATCGAAAAAAATCTACTCGAGTCGTATAATAACGAGAAAGATTTCAAAAAGTCTCTAAGAGAATTCAAACATAATGTGTTGAATAATAAATCTATGTCAAAAGCCTATGCTTTATATGACCAATTAAGTACTCCCCAAGGTTTATCCGAACAGGACGCTAAAGAATTCTTAGAAGAAGGTATTAGTCTATTACATAAAATTTTACCTACAATAAAATTACCTAAGTCATTATCGGAATCGGTTAAAAATAATTATGAAAATTTAGATACTTTACTTTACAGTAATAAATTAGATTTACTTGAAAGAGTAACCTCTAAGAAACAAATAATTAAAGTATTAAAAGAAAATAAAAAAGTAGTTAAAGAATCTATTAATATACCAATAAAATCAATGGTTAGTATTGCTAACCGAACATTAAATGAATATATTGAAAACTTAGATGAAAACTCTAAAAAAGAGTTCTTCCAACTAATATCTGAAGACACTGAAACACTTGAAACTAAATTTGAAGTATTAAGAGAAGCAACAATTAATAAATTAAAAGTAATTTTAGATAAAGAACAGGAATCTGATATAAAGACAAAAATCTCTGAAACAATTGGTAGATTAAAAAATGAAAAGTTTGACCAAATGAATTTTTTAAAACTTAAAAGTTTAGAAAAATCTATTTAATTTAACTTATTTAAAATAAAAATAAAAGTGTTTTAACTATCTAATTAGTAAAAACACTTTTTTTTTTGACATCATACATTAATTCATTTATATTTTCAGTATAATCAATAAACATTTATAATGAAAAACATTAATGAAAAAAGGAAAAAGTGTAAAATTAAATTTATACAATCCAATTAAAACGGTCTACGGAACTGTAGACTCAAAAAAATTAAAATCAATATACATAAACATTCAATCATGGGTAACCCCTAAAGACGAACATGATAATTGGAATCGAGTAGTTTCTAACTTAAGTAGAGAAATTAAACACTCCGTGTATGACTCAATTAACTCCAACATCTTTCAAAACAAAAGTATTGTTGATTTAGACTTAAGAACAAGTGGTATTTCTCACGGAAAAAAATCATTTTTTAATTTAGAAATAAATTTATATATCACAAATGAATTGGATTTTAAATCAATAGAAATTAAAGATTCTGTGAAAGATATAGTCCAATCAGTTTTTCATCATAATATTACTACCAATAAATATTTTGATTTTTCTACCACAAAAAAAGAGGAAACCTTGTAAAGTATCATAATTGATATATTTATCTTAAAAGAATTAATGAAACAATTAAGAATATTAGAAGCAACCGAAACCGGACATGGTATATTAGTTGAAGCAGATGCAGGTTGGGTATCTCCTAAAGACAAACATAATAAAAAGGTTTTGCAAGAGGCCAAAGATATGGATTATAGAAACCCATTTGAATTCTATGCTGTTTTACAGAAATACGATACCCCAAATAGGAATGGTCGTTCATACCCTGAAAAGATATTAAGAAGAGAGGCAGACAATTATAAAAAGATAATCGATAAAGGTTTGTCAACATCCGAATTAAATCACCCTGAATCATCTTTAATTGATTTAGACCGAGTATCACATATCATCACTGAAATATGGTGGGACCGAAATATTTTAATGGGAAAACTAAAATTATTAACTTCTCCGGGTTTTCATGAAACAGGTGTTGTATCAACAAAAGGAGATATTGCGGCAAACTTAATGAGACAAGGAGTAACCTTAGGTATATCATCAAGAGGTGTAGGGTCATTAAAAAAAGTTGGTGAAAGAAATGAAGTTCAAGAAGATTTTGAATTAATATGTTTTGATTTAGTATCTTCACCATCTACACCAGGTGCTTATCTATTTTCAAATGCGGATGATAGAGAAAAATATGAAGAAAACTTAGAAGAAGAAAAAAAATACAAACAAAAAGACGATTATATTGAGAAGTCAGTTGACTTAATGAAAAAATTAAACGACTTTTTAGGAAAATAAAAAACACATGGAAGAAAAGTATTTCGTAGCAAAAATTCAGTATGACTTACCTGATGATAAAACAGGTAAAATTAAAAAAATTAGAGAAGAAAAACTTGTAGAGGGTTATTCAGTAACAGATGTTGAAGCCAAAGTTACAAAAAAATATGAGGGGTTTGTACATGAGTGGAGAATCACCTCAGTCTCTGAAAGTAAAATTGATGAGGTAATTCAATAATTTTTAAATTAAGTAAATTAAAAAGTGTTCTAATTAGTCCACTTTTTTTTTGGTACATATTAAAGTTTATTTTGTCTAATGTTAGATAAAATAGACTTTTTTTGTTTTAGGTAATATTTATTATGAAAACAACAATAATTTTTCATGCAAGAAAATAACAAATTAGTACAGGAGGCACTTATTCAAATGAAACAAGTTGAAGAAGCAATAGCCGAAAATGCAAAAGGAATACTTGCTTCAACTATGAAGCAAGAAATCAATCAGCTAGTAAAAGAATCTCTTTCTGAACAAGAAGAAGACGAGATTGAATTAGATATGGATATGGAAGATGATATGGATTCTGATGAAGAAGACATTGACTTAGATATGGACATTGATAATGAAGACGAAGATGAGATGGACATGGATTTTGACATGGACATGGATTCTGACGAAAGTCCAATTGATTTAACAGGAGCTTCTGACGAAGAAATTCTTAAAGTGTTTAAAGCTATGGGTGAAAAAGATGGTATTATTGTTCAAAAAGACGGTAATGACATTCATTTAACTGATAACGATAATGACTCTGAGTATCTTGTTAAACTTGGTGAATCTCAACACGATATGTATGAGTATGGTATGGATGAAGAAATGGATTTTGAAATGGAAGAAGAAATGGATTTTGAAATGGAAGAAGAAATGGATGACCAAACTACAGATGACGTACTTGATGCAATTTTTGCAGGTGGTAGCACTGATGACATCGATTTAGACCAAGATAAAGAAGAT
>Ga0181351_1000489_pt1 | contig 11389 bp, 18 predicted proteins | sample Su13VDMM15SD_FD_170485 | JGI IMG/M metagenome (GOLD analysis project Ga0181351, IMG submission 170485) | Freshwater viral communities from Lake Michigan, USA - Su13.VD.MM15.S.D | ecosystem: Environmental > Aquatic > Freshwater > Lake | place: USA: Michigan | collected 2013-07-16 | reverse complement strand
GGGCAATATGTATACTTTTACTACCACCACCAATAATGCATATATATTTATTAACTCCCAATATGTCTTTTGTTCCAATAAACTCTGCATATATAGTCCCTTCAGTCTGCCCTATTAAAGTAGTTGCACTTGTATTATAAGTAGCATCAGCATTACGAGTAAATGGAATTGATGTTGTAGGCATATATGATGTTGCTGTTGATGCTGCTTCAACTTGAGCTCCCCAAAGAAAAATGCCATCAGTTACATTAACTGGTTGAAAACCACCTCCACCTCTTCCATAAATATGAGCAGTTGTTCCAGGTGTTGAATCATAAACTGAACATCTATACCACCCATTGGGGTAGGGTTCAATTGTTGCTGATGTTGCAGTTTTTAGGATAATTGTTCCTGTTGATAAATTAAATTCAGCCCTTGCTGATATACTTGCATTTCTCAACCACAGTGAAAAAGTAGTTTCACCACCTGCTTTTGCAAAAACAGAAAATGTATAAGCATTTGATGCTAATCCAGTTTTTTCAATAAAGTGGACGCTGTTAGCAGCATCAGGTATAAACTTATCAGCAGTTAATGTATTGCTTGGTGAATTAGTAGCATTAGCACTAATTGTTGCATTTACTTTAGTCCAATAAATATTATCAAACTCTTCACTATATAAAATCTCATTAGTCCTTGCAGGCTCTGACAATATACTTGGACATCCACCTAATGGAGGATAGTCTATTCTTGGGATGTTTGCACCATAAGGGCCATCTTGTGTGATGCCTGCAAACTTTGTTCTAGCTACTGTAGTAGTGGGGATGTAATCTGTTGCAACTGCATTACTTTGTTCTAATTGAGCACCCCATACATCAAGGATTTCTCCTGCTGCAATAGAAGTACCTGATGCCCCAGTATAAAGTCCAACCCCAACAGATCCTGTAGTGTTTAAACTTGCACTTGTAAATTCAAAACGTGTCCAAGTTTCTGTAACTGTAAAAGTAAGAGAATTTGCAGTAAAAATATTTACATCACTAATAGAAAGCCTTATTGTACGACTTCCTGAACCAAGTGGTCTTTTTAACCATATAGAAAATGTATTTGAATTTTGAGATATTGCCGATACAGGTTGTGATAAATAAGCAAATGCTGTAGTTGATCCTGCCCAAGTATAAGCATCTGCAGTTAAAGTACCAATTGGTGAAATAACTGAATTAGGTGAAATACTTCCTCCTGTTCCTTTATTCCAAGCAACATTATCAAACTCTTCACTTCTTAAAAGCAAATTAGTCTTTGCTATCTCAATAAGCCCTGCACTATTTACCCTTGTTGCACTTAATGCTCTTGAAACATCCATGTCTCCCAAATTTGTGTTTGGAATAACAGAATATAACTTGCCTGCCTTATAGGCGTTGGGTGTTACAATTAAACTTGCTTCTGTTAATAAACTCATTGTATATTATTTAATGCTGTTAATTGATTAAGTAAGCAAGTTTCTGCTTCAAATACTCCATTATCATTAATTACTCTGGTCTTGAAAGCATTGATCAATTGAATTATTAAGCCAATTAAAATATTTGTACCATTGGGTACTCCAAGCCGTTTAATAAAATTTATATTAGTAGGCATATTACACTATTGTAATAATTAAAAACTCTGTACTTGATGCAACATAAGCTATTGCATCTAAGGTGTTATTAAGGGCTCCTGCATCAAAACTTATAGTTTCTCCTGGTTTTAAAATAACAGTTTTTACAAAACCATTAGCTGCACCTACATTAGCAATTGATACACTTTTTGCTCCTGCTGGTATTGTTGCTGCTCCTGTAGGTCTACTAATTGAAGTTGTTCTAGTTTTTGGAGCAAGAAATGAACTTGTTGAACTTGTAAATGCAGAAAGAAGGGCATCTATCCCTTGGAGCATTTTTAATTGCCAAGGAAAGTTAGTTCCTTTGCTACCGTAATCTTGTAAATTTCCTATTGACATGTTTTCTTGTTTTAATGTTTATTTTTAATATACTTTAGTTAATACAAAGTTTTGAGATTGAATTTTGTCAGAAGTAGTTGCTGCTCCCCATTGAGCTGTAACAGATAAAGTATTAACAATAGTAGTGTTAAATGTATTATTATTAACTGAAGCAAAGTTATTTCCTGATAGGTCACCTTGTGAATCATGATTATAACTATACTGACCATTTGTAAATAACTCAGCAACTCCTGCTACTCCTATTTTAGTAATTGTAAAATCTAAATTAAGTTCAAAAAACTTATTTGTTGTTATTTTCATAGCAAATACACCTGCATCTCCTATAACAGTACCATTGGACTTTACTCTAAAATGAATTGTTGCAGCATTTGCACAAGATAAATATCCACATATTCTAGCAGTAAAACTATCTCCTACCTTAAATGTATTAGGTGGTACTGATAAAGTACCTACTCCTGCTCCTATTAATGAAGATTCTACAGTAGTATTAGTAATAAGTGTTCCTAGTGCAGTTTGAGCATATAAACCTGATTTTGTTTGATTAAGAAAATCTGAAATAGTCATTCCATAACTTTGATATGAATCTCCTTTTGTATTAAAACCAACATCAGCACCTAATACAAGTAAATCTGTACTGGAATTATTAAATGTAGTTTTAATAAGGTTTTTACTTTTTAAGTAAATCCAGTTTAGGATATCCATGATATATTATTAAGCAACAATAAAGAAGTGAACTTTAACAACTCCATTCATTGCAGTTGCCATAGGATTAGCTATTGTAATTTGAAATGAGCCAGCAGAAATACTATCAATATATACAAGTGGAGCACCAGCAGTTGGATATTGAGCAGAAACTAAAATTACAGAAGAAGCAGTAACTAAACTATTATTTACTGGAAATATATTTTTATTTCCTTGAGTAAGAGATTGTGAAACAGTAGTAATAACTCCAGAAGCTGTATTTAAAGTTACCGCTGTACTAGGACCACTAATTTGTGTTACAGTTCCTTTATTATATAATGGTTTTAGTCCATCAGCATTTAAAGCTAAAGATAACCAAGCATCATCTCTTTTTGGATCTTTAGCTCCAATAACTAATAAACTTGGTACGTCTGTTGGTATTGTTGCTCTGTAATTACTAGATTTAATCCAGCTAATAAAATTTAAGATATCCATTTTGTTTGTTTTTTAAGTATTAATAATATATATATATAATATACAAAAAATATTTAACTCAAACAAATGTATTTACCAAAATAACAATGTTCTCCAAACAAAAACACTATTGCTTTGACCTATGTATAAGAATGATAGGTTATCTGGTGTAGTAACAATACACATTCTATTACCAATAAAAGCTGTACTCATTGCTCCAGGAATTTTTGAACCAAGGTCTGCTATACGTGTTTTAACATCAAGTTGATACAAAGATCCGGTATTACTATTTTGAATATAAATATTATCTTTTCCATCATATGCATAAGTAGTACCTGTTGTTAAACCATCAGTTAAAAAACCTGTAATCATAAAACCAAAGTCACATATTTGATTATTTATGTTTAATCTTTGCCATAAAGTTGTACCAAGTCCTGTACTTGTCCATAAATAATTATCATTATCATTACCCCATGTCCAAAGAAGTCCACAACCAGCTCCTCTTGCAGGTGGATCCATTATTACATAATTACTTAAACTATCTATTGCTGTTGTTGCAGCAAATGTTAAAGTAGTAGCAGTATTTGCTGTAATTGCTAATTCTATACCTTGTGCTGCACCTCCTGTAATTCTTAAACGTTTACCAATCCATTGACTAGGAACCCAGTTTTTAAAAGTATCTACAAGAGTGGTGGTACTACCTGAAGTTGCTGTACCATAACTATCCATAATTTCATAACGAGTAGTAGTATCAGGAGTAAAGGTAGCAACACCAAATACAAGAGTAGTAGCATTATTTGCAGTAATAGTAAGTTCTGCTCCTAAGCCTGTACCTGCATTTACTCTAACAATCATACCTACCCAATTCCCTCTAATCCAGTTTTTAGTAGTATCTTCAATTGTTGTAGTAGTTCCTGATGTAGCATATCCAAATGGATACATATCTTTTGCTTGGAATTTAGTAGATCTTCCATAAGAAGCAGGATCAAGTATAATATATCTTGTTGTACCACTAACAGGAGTAACTGTTGTTAAAGGAGGTACACTTATTGTATTAGCTGTATTAGTTGCAATTCTTCTTACTTGTGTAGCTGGAGTAAAACCTACTTGCACTACAAGAATAAATTTTCCTAAGTGTTCATTTGGATCCCATGATTCATTAGCATCAACAAGAAGTGTAGTTGTTGTTGTAGATGTTACTGCTAAGGTAGCTGTAGCAGTTATTAAAACATCAAATGTAGTAACACCAAAAACACCTAAAATAGTATATGTAACATTCCATAATGCTTCAGTTGCACCAGATATTGTTATAACATCACCTGTTTTTAACATGTTATTTATTGTAGTTGTAACAGTACCAACTGTACCAACTGTAAGTACATTAATTGTACAACCTGTACCTGTACCTAAAGTAGTAGTTGCTTTTACTCCTATAATATAACCTGTACCACAACGTCTTAGTTCTACATTAGTTACACCACCTAAAGTGTCTGTAGCAGTAACATAACATTGAGCAGTAGCACTACCCGTAGCAATTGTTAATACATCACCTACTATATAACCTGATCCTGCAGCACTAACTGCAATACTAGTAACACCTGTAACTGCTCTAGTTGCACTAGCAATACCATATCCTACATCACCATCTTTTTTTACTATACTATTACCAAGCACACCATAATCAAAATAAGGACCTGTAATCCACATATCTGCTTCCATATGGTAAGCAAAAGTTGCAGCATTAGCATTACCTATAAAGTATACAAGATTATCATCAGGATAAACTTCATATTCAGAAGTATTATCAGGTATAGGTAACCATTTTGAATCAACTTCAAAGTAATTTGACTTATTTCCTATAATTCTTCTATCTTGTCCAGCACCTGTACCTTTTATAATTCTAATACTATAGTTTCTGTATCTATCTGTTTCTAAAGTTAAAGTAGAATCTGTAATACTTCTTGCTGCACCTGATGTTGCTGTGCCAGCAACTAATGGTCCTGTTATATCACTTGTTGACTCAATTTGTACTTCAGTACCTATAGCAGCAGTAAACAAACTTTGATTCATTGTTTTCTGATACCAAGTATTGGTCAAAATATCATACATTTGAAATGTAAAAAATGGTGCAGCTGCTGCAGAAGACACTAGCCAAATAATACCTGTTTTTACCATAAATCTACTGTTTGCAGTAGGTGTAACATTAAATGCAGTATTTATCTCAACAATCTGAGAACTAATTTCATAAGTAGCATTAGTACTGGGTGTTGCTCTAAATCCTTGATTATCCCAAGGTTCATATTGTTGAAGATTGCTATCTACAAAAGTTAATGTAGTTTCTGTATTGTAAAGAATGTTTCTTTGTTCCATCTGGTTATTACCAGAAATAATTCTACAAGTATAGCCAACCCATTGGTTTACTTTCCATTTTTTATTAGTATCAGTAATAATAGTAGTTGCACCTGTTGTTATAATACCACTGTCATGTGTTGTTGCATCTTCAGAAACAATTATTTTTCTAGTTTCTTGAGCTCCTGGTCCATAAGTAATACGGATTTCTTCACCTACAAGAGCTGTTCCTCCTGCCAAATAAGGTAACCTAAATTTTGTAGTACTGATTGTTTCTAGTATTCTACCTCTTGTACCTTGTGATAGTTGACAATGCATTGCTGAAACAGTAACTGGAACATAATAAGTAGGACCTAGAAGAGTTTGCCAAACATTAGAATATGTATCATATCTATAAAAACTAGTAGTTCTTATATAGTATATGTATCTACCTTTTCCACTTTGTGAAGTAGTCCAACCATTTGCAGCATCACTTGCTGAAATAGGCATATTCTGCATCCATTCCCATACAGGCTGGTCTAATACAGGTTTTAAATTATTTGTAACAGGCATAATTATGTGATTATAATATTAGATCTAATTCCGGTATTATAGGCAGTTCTTGCCCAATCTCTAACTTGTTCCAGTGATGCTACACCACCTATAGCACTAATTGATGTAGAACTATCTGATCCAGATATATTTACTTTTAAATAGCCATTAGTATCTCTTGGCCCTAATGACTGAGCCATAAATAATAGTCTTCTTAATAAAACTACAGATTCTTCTTCTGCAGGATTAATTATTTGATCATTTTCATCTAAGAGTTTTACCTCTTTTACATCAATATAGCTCATATTATATACCAATTAGTTGTTGTGTGTACTAAATTTAATGACGTGTAAGCATTTTTAATATTTATTTCTATTTGTTCATCAATAAGTTCTGGAGATAAAGGTACAATTTTTACTGTATTATCTCCAATATTTTTTATATTATATCCATTAGGATTAGATAAAGCTATACTAGGCAAATTAATAATACATGGAGTTAACATATCTACATATATATAATATTCACCTACTGTAGGAGTAAAGGGACTTGTAGAAACTACAATAACTGTACCTCCACTTCCACCGCCACCTCCAGGTCCCTTTGGTTTACCATCTGGTCCAATGATCTCTAAACCATTCCAACCATATACATTTCCGTTTATATCTACTACTTGCATTAGTATGTTATTCCGTATGTATAATAACTAGTTCCTACTATATTTGAATAGGCAATTATTTGATCACCCTTATTTAAAGCATAAGTTAAATTATCTGTTAATGTATCACCAGCTGATAAAGTTAAATTATATATTAAAGTTGTTGTTATTGTAAGAGCATCATATCTATATAGTTGGACATCATATGCTAATTGATTATTAAATCTAATAATAGTTAATTTATTTAAACCTCCTGCATTTGAGCCACCTGTTAATAAAACAGTACCTGTAATAGATAAGTCTCCTTGATTACTAAACTCTGCCATACTATAATATACAAAAATTTTATGACAAAAAAAATCCCTATGTTTAATAGGGATTAATAACTGATGTTACATTAATGTTCCTGCTATAAAAATTAACAGCAAAACTGTTATAATAAAATAAGATCCAATGATATTGTTTTTTTCATCTAACTCATATGCATCTTTATTTTTATTATATATTGGTTTTTGAAGTGAAGCTCCAATAATCCAAAGTATTAAAGAAATAGCTAAGATAAATAACATTATTAAATAATTCATAAGGTGTCAATTCTACGTTGTAAATATACTAATGCTTTTTCTAAATCTTCTTTATTGTTAAAAGTTTTTTTACCAGCTCTAGCTAAATATTTTATTACATTTCCTAAGTAAAAATCTTTATCTAATTTCCAAGCCTCTAACACATTAAAAACTTCATATGTTGAATCTTTTCCACCATAGTATTTAGGACGTGCTTCAAAGGGTGGAATATTTTTTCTAAAGTCATGAATATTATTATGTTCTAAATTTAAAGTATTTTTAGTTCTTTTATCTATATCTTCTTTAGATAGTTCTTTAGAATTAATTTTATCAGTACTTGTTTTTCCAGAAAAGTATGGAAGATCATCTGTTATGTTTACCATATTATTGCTATATCCATTTCATTAAACATTAGCTTTACACTACCATCAATGTCAACTTTTTCTGCATGTTCTAATTGTCCAGTTGGAATATATACTGAATCTCCAACAGCAATCTCTTCTACTTTATCACCTATGGCATATACAGTTAACCTGTTCCATTGCTTCATTGCTTCATACATTAAAGCATCTTCATCTTTTTCAGATAATTTAATTGATGATTCTTTTCTTACAGGAACCTCAATAAGTATCCGTCTTCCTCTTAATGTTTTAAATTGTGTGTTCATTTTATTATTTATTAGATTATCAAATTTAATTCTTGCTTCTAAGTTAGTCTCTGACTCTGATGTTAATTTTTGCCATATGCCTAACTCATGCTTTGTCATTCTAGTTATGTTTTAAAGTTATCACTTTAAATTTAATAATTTTGACACAGCAGTCTGTGCACTAATTAATTCTCCTATAGCATGATCAAAAATAAGACTTTTAGAAGGTGACTTAGTTTCATGATTATAATGATCTTTTAAAATATTTACAATATCAGCAATATTTTTCTTTACTGTATAATCTGAAGAATCTTCTTCTGTACTAAAGTCAATACCAATTAATTCTTCACCAAAGGTTAGAATTTTAGTTTCATTGATAGCAATAATACCATTTGGGATGGGTGTAGTTCCTGAACTCATAGTGTTGGTTTTTTAAATATTATTTACAAATATATAATTATTTATAAATAAAAACAAATATATTAAAATTATTTTCCTTGACCTCGGTATAACTTTTTATAATTCTTAGAAGACTTAAGTTTAGATCTTTTAGTTTTTGCATGAACACCAGTCCTAGAAACCTTTGGTTTATCTAACTTAGTAAATGTATCTTTAATTTTTGCCATGATTATACTTATAAAGTATGTATTCTTACAGCACGCACAACGTTGAGGGTGGTCTTAGTGCTGTTGGTCTGGAGGCCATTGGAGAAATCCTGACTCCACGCATTGCTGGCATTGACCTCCGTAGAACTCCAATAGTTGCCAGTAGCACTAAAACCATTAGAACTTCCTAGAACTTTATTTACAATAGCTGCTGCATTGTAACACATATTTAATTCCCATTGTGCAGGTAAATACCAATCTGAAAAAGAACCACCTGTAAAAAGACGAGCTATTCCTGCCGCATAAGCTGTAGTTACAGGAGCTGCTGTTTGTGCTATAATTGCATTAGTATTTGTAAGACCATCATAATAATTTGTAGAAGCTAATGCAGTACTTACTGGTGACCAAGCAAGAGCTGTAGATAAATTAGTTAAACTTGCAACAAGAGCTTTATGAACTCCATTTTCAATCCATTCACTTACAACTATTCCTCCTCCCATAAGTTTACCTATATTAGTTTGTAAAGCAGATATAGGAACAGTAGCTGGTAAATATGCATCTCCTCTTGTTGTATTAGGAACACCAATTACAGTAACTGCATCAATTGGTGCAGTTGTGCTATATTTTCCTGCTTTAAGCCAAGAAATAAAATTTAGAATATCCATTTTTATATTTTTAAGTTATACTATAATATACAAATAATTTATTACTAAAACAAATATAGATAACATCTTTGACATCACCAATACATAAATCTTATAGTAGGTGATTATTCCCCCGGGTATGTTCTACCACAGATGTATCCCCCCAGGATGTCAGGTTTGTTGCACCAAAAACTGGACAAAGGGATATGGTTTTTTAATATATAAGGGAGGAAGGAGGGTCCCTATATACCACCTCCCCCCACTCTCAGCCAGCCGGGGTACCCCCCATTGTTTTATACAGCTTCATACTAATCAGAAATTATTTTCTAAAATAAATTCTACCAGGAAATAGTTTTAGTATTACTATGAAGTACATAGTACTCATGCTATGCTATGTAGTATAGTATTGTATAGTATATACTAGAGGATGTCAAAGGTCTTGGCTCACCACACTATATATATAGTATCATTAGTATATTCTATACTATATATAAAGCCTTCGGCAAATACAGCTTTAAACTGTTAGGAATATTAATTTAAAATTTAAAGTTATGTGGTATAATAGAATTGTAATGGATGAGAATAATAATGTTATTATTAAAGAAAGAATATTTATAGTAAATGAGTATGGTTATAAAGATTCATTTGGTATGGATGTATTAGGAAATTGGGTTGAAGAATGGTGGGATTAATATAAGGGGTAAAACCCTTATATTTTCTTTCTTTTAGCCTGCGGCAGCTACAGCTTTATACTAATACTAACTTTAAATTATATACTATGTATCCATTAAAAAGATTTCACATTAAACTTACCAAAGATAGCCTTTGGATAATAGAATTAGGTTATTCACTTACAGAAGTTATGGCTAACATAACAAGTTGGGATGATGAACCATACTGTTATTTTGTAACAGAATATTAAGGGAAGAGATTCCCTTTTCTTTTTGCTTATGCCTGCGGCAGCTACAACTTTATACTGTTATGGAATATATCTTCTAGGTGGGTGGTAGGTAGCTCTGAAAGAATAGAGCTTATAGAAGATATATTCATTTTTAATTTACATAAGCCTTCGGCAGCTTTAGATACAGCTTCATACTAATACTAAACTATATATTATGAGAACAAACACTTTAAAAGAAATGCTTGCCTTAGTTGAGGCAAGAATTAAAATGTATGAAAAAGCACCTGCTAATGACCCTTTTTATAAAGGGGCTCTGGTAGCACTTAGAAGTTTAAGTGAAGAAATTTATGAAAACATATATGTGGTTAAAGAAGGGGAGTAATCCCCTTTTTTACAACAGCCTGCGGCAGCCTATTATACAGCTTTAGACTATTAAGAATTAATATAGTATTTGTTGCAACAGATATTATATTAAGAAAACCATTCCTATTGACTATGTAGGAATTTGCAGGTAAGAGTCCTGATAAATAATGCACCATTCTCACTTCCCAAGGGTGAGCAGTTGTAATAAATAAACTTTTGTTTCTGCTTTAAGATGCAGTTTTTTAAGAGTTGAATAGTAGATGCTACTTGTATTGGATAAAACTTATACAAACAAAAAACACTAATCTTCTAATTTATTACAACTGAGTGCAGAGGGGTTATTACCCTTTTTTAAAAAGCCTGCGGCAGCCTTAGATACAACTTTGGACTGTTAGGGATAGTAATTATTATTAATCCATTAAAAAACTTAAAGTTATGGAAAAAGTTAAAGTACAAGCAACATTAGTGAATGTTGCAAACAATGCATTATCATTTGTTAATGCAGAAGGTAAAACTACATATTACCGTAGATGTGTAGTTAATTTCAATAATGCAGATTATTTTGCAAAGATTTGGGAAAAGTCTTATCAAAGTGGAGTAGTTATTGGAAATGAATACACTGTTGAAATACAAATGGACGGTGAAAATTATTGGCTTACTGTACTTAATGGTACACAAGCAAAGGTTGCAACAGCAGAAGACTTTGCACACCTGTTTAGTTTTGCAGTATAAGACAAACCACACAAAGCACACCCTTAATTGGGTGTGTTTTGTTTATAAAGCCTACGGCAGTCTTAATACAGCTTAAAACTAAAAGGTTTGCAAGATTACAATCACTGTTATGTGTAGCAAATGTTTTTATAAAAACTGTTTGCAAGATATAATTATCTGTTATTTGTAGCAAGTCTCCACCGTGTGTAACAATGTGACTTTGATACTGTAAATCAAGTAGTTATATTTTTGAAAATAGTGAGAAAGAGGGTGAAAGTGGTGTGAAGTCTCTTCTTT
>Ga0181351_1000488_pt1 | contig 11395 bp, 20 predicted proteins | sample Su13VDMM15SD_FD_170485 | JGI IMG/M metagenome (GOLD analysis project Ga0181351, IMG submission 170485) | Freshwater viral communities from Lake Michigan, USA - Su13.VD.MM15.S.D | ecosystem: Environmental > Aquatic > Freshwater > Lake | place: USA: Michigan | collected 2013-07-16 | reverse complement strand
ACGAATGAATGTGCGAATAGAGCAATAAGAATATTAAATACATAAAAAATGATAACAAAAGAAAATTACTTAAATCACATTAGCTATCAAGAAACTTTAGAAACCCGAGCTTATGAGGTTGCAAATTTATTAAATAGATTAAATTCTAAAATGTGGCCTATGTTTGCCGAATCCGGAGAATTCTATTTCTATGAAGATTCTGTTTCATTAAATACTCACGACTATTTTAGAGGTAGTTATGATTCAACTTCTATGGATTTTAATCCGTTATATTTAAACATGACTCCAGAAGAAATTATTAATGACGCCAATAGGATAATTGAAGAAGCCAAAGAAAAGGCTAAACAAATTCAGGATGCCAAAGACAAATTAGCAATAGAAAAGGCAGAAGAAAAAGAGAAGGCAGAATATGAACGATTAAAATCTAAATATGATAACTCTAATTAATCGGAAAATTAAAATGAAAACATACACAAAAGGAAACGTAATAGTTGAGGAGATTAAAGTTGGTGATATTCATTATGAATATGATTGTGGAATGGGAATTAAATGTGTGGTATTATCAGTACCAACATTAAATGAATCCGGACAATATGAGTGGAGAAGTAAAAATACGAATAGTGGTAAAGAAATTAATTATTTAGTTGACCCAAAATATTCACATTACTCCGCAAATCTATATAATTACGAAGCGTATAAAGTTAATACCTACATATAAGATGCAAAACACATTTACAATAGACGAGATTAGAAAGTATATCCTATCACAGGATAGTTTGGGAGATGTCCTTTATAATTTAAAGGCATCAAAAATAATTGAGGCAAATGAACCTGAAGATGAGGAGGATGAAGAAAATTGGGACGAGTTGGATGATGATGAAATTAGAGAAAAATATCAATAATGAAAACACCTGAACAATTACAAGAAGGGTGGGTTAAATTCAGTAGAGTTCCCTGTGTAGAAGGGTGTATTGATGTATGGTATGGTGATTGTGCTCATAACCCGAATAGTGAAATTAAACCTCAGTGGAATTTAAATAGTTTTGTGGTCTTTATTAGATTAGATGGTAAAGGTGAATGGATAAGTGGATATAGAGGTGTGAAAAGTTTTGTTATGGAAATGGGTGAAGTATCTACATCACAAAAAATTTGGGACGAAATAAGTAAATATAACGAATAATGAAAGGAATAATTAAAATTAGAAATTTTGATTCATTAAAAAAATTGAATTACAAACGAGCAAAAGGAAAGAGTATAAACATTAAATCGTTGAATAGTTTAACCGACCGGACAATCGTTACCTTAGAGAAATTGGGTCTTTTAACACCCGAGTTATTATGGGATTTAGTTGAAAGACGAAAATATCTCTGTATTGAGGAACATAAATTAGAATGGTTGATATATCGTAGAAAAAATAACCTACCTTTGTCTCCTGAAGGAATGGAAGATTATATTAGCCATTTTTCGGATGTTAGATTGGCGGTTTTAAGGATTCCGTATGAAATAAGAATAATACCTGAGTATAAAAATTATATTTGGAAAAGAGAAATAGATGGAAACTAAAAAAATTTTATTTTTGGATTTAGACGGCACGATATGTCTCTCCAACAATTGGGGTGGGAGAGCAAAAAAATGGAAGAAGTATAGAAAACTTAATCCTGATGCAACCAGCGACACAACCGCGCCAGTTGAGGTAAGATTTGACGATTTTGATAAGAAAGCCGTTAAGGTATTGAATGAGGTGTTGGAAGAAACCGGAGCTGAAATCGTTGTTTCCTCTGATTGGAGATTATTTGCGACATTAGAAGAACTTGGTGAATATTTTTTATCAAAAGGAATTATCAAAAAACCAATCGCCTTCACCAAACGATACATTGGTTGTGATAAACCTGATGAATTTGAATGGGTTAGAAGAATGATGTATGAACAACAAAGATGTATTGAAGTTAGACAATATCTAACCGACCATCCCGAAATCACACATTGGGCTTGTATCGATGATTTGGTGTTAGGTGAAAAGGATGATTGCAATAGAGAACAAAAGTGGGGATTATCCAACTTCGTTCATACACCGAGAGAAAATGAGGGAATCAAACAATCCGGTGTTAAAGAAAAATTGTTACAATACCTGAATGACTGATATTTATCAGTATGGTTCAATACTTCAGTCAAATCCTTAAAACATTTTCAACAGCCCAACGTATTTGGGCTTTGATTATTTTATGTATATCCGTATTTTTTATAACATTTGGTTCAGATATTATTGACACATTAAAACCTGACCCCACCCAACAGAATTTAGTAGTTCAGAGACAGAAAAAAGAAATTGTATCTCTAAACACACAATTGGATAGTTTGACCCTTAAAGTTGGTTATTTGACTCAGGAAGTGATTAACGGACAATCGGAATGTTCCAATAAAAGGATTCAAAGAGAAAAAGAAATTATTACTCAAATTGATGAATTACAAAATATGTTGAGAAGTAGTAGTGATAGACCAAAAGCGATGGTAAAAGAACCTGAAGACAATGGGCTTGCCCGAGATGAGGTTAAAGTAATTCAAATTGATAATACAGATATTGTTATATCAGCGTTGGGTGAATTAAAAAATAAAATTAAAAGTAAAAAATGAAAATAGAAATAACTGAAGACCAATTAGATAAAATCAAGATTGCTAATTTTTCGGATTTAACCAATAGTGGTATTTGGGACCCAAACATAATGACTAAAGTTGGTTTGGGTAAAGAACCATACGTATTTATTGATGGTGAGTTTATTAAACAAAGTGATTCACCAAGAATAAGAACTAATAAGGTTGTTTATTTGTCAGAAAAAACAGCTGAAAGATTTAATAAATTGGTAAATAAAGCTAATGAATTACGTGAAGAATCCATTAGACTAAAGAATCAATCAAAAAATATATTAGATTACATATCTCAACAAGTAGGTCGAGAAATAAAATAAAAACCCCCCTTATACAGGAGGGTTTTCGTTAGATTCGTTTTTTTTCTCTTTTTGAATTTGACTAACAATGTAACCCGCAATCGCAAATTCCAAAGATGCCCACATAATCACATCGGACATTCCCAATGTTTCATACTTTTTAGCTAAAAAGAAAATCATACCAATTTGTCCAACACCAAAAGCAATTCCGGACTCTATTCTTTTTTTTGAGAAAAAAGAATCTGAATTACCGTATTGTTTCCCAATCTCGGTGATAAACCATTTAATGTTGGTCCATCCGAAAAAATACTTTTTATTTTTCATAACAATGTTTTATAATAAGTATTTACTTTTATGAAATAAAAAAAGGAGAGGTAGCGACACTTCTCCTTTTATTTTGTTACCATCACTGATAACGGTCCTAAATGTCCCCAATCAGAGTGGGGTTTATTTTTCCTTAACTAAGATTAGACATCTTTTAAGGTATTCTTTAGCTCTTGAGGAGGGGTCTTTATGTGCCAACACCTTTTCAATGTCTTTAACAAGGTCTTCACCGTGTTCATTTTCTTTGTATAACTCAATAACTTTATCCATAGCTTTTTGACACTCATTATTTGTTTCATCAAAATAGTGTTTGTTTCTAAAAGTGTTAATATGGTTCATTAAGTTATATGCCAAGTGTTCTCCTCTATCGTCGATACCGTTGTGTAATCTCAACGTTCTCAATACGTCTAATGTATCCACCATTCCGTTAATACCACCATCACGTTTCAACACACTTGAAGTGTAGTTACTGAAATTATCTGATGGTCCAACCATAGTATCTAAAGGAATTATGTTACCGGCAACACATCTTGGTTTTTGGTCTTTTTCAGAGTCCTGTTCAATTAAATGTTTTCTAATTGATTGTTTAAGTTCTCTTTCGTTAATTACTATCTTTTTCATAAATGAAATGTTTTATTCTATAAATATAGTGATAATTACATTTATTTACTTAGTTCAATTAAGTTCTCTATTTTTTTTCTACCTTTATCTCCAATAGGAATAGAGTTTCCACCTTCGTCAATCATAACGAATTTGATATTTGTTCTTAAAACGATTATTTGATTACCGGTGTAAACATTATGAGCTCTTGCCTCCATATATAAGGTAACGGATGTTGTCCCAATTGCGGATGGGTAACCATAAATTTTTAATATTTGACCTTCTCTAGCTGGTTTTTCAAAAAAACACTTATCAATCGCGACGGTAACCATTCTTGGTGAGTCACATAATTGCATAGCGTATCCAGCGGCTCCTGAGTCTATAAATTTTAATAATGTTCCACCGAAGAGGTTTCCGTGAAATCCTAAATCGGATTTTTTAATCGGGTGCGTTGATATTAATTCCATACGGCAAATATAATAAATTTTTAGTTATAAAACACATTAATACATTATAAAAGTATTTATTATTATGATAAGTGAGAAACAAGTAAAATTAATAAATAAAATTGTGTCTAAAGAGACATTCAAATACACGGGTAAGATAATTCACAATGTTGACCAACCTGCGAATATTGATTATAAATTTCAAATAACCGGTCATAAAAAACTGATGAGCGTTGGAGAATATTATGATTACCTATTACTTAAAGTTGTAATTACAGGAGCTAACGACCCTGTAAGTAAATTAATATTTACACCTGAACCAACGGACACAGGTAAAACGGTTGCTAGAATGTTTGAGAGTCAATTATATGGATTTTACTCAAGTTTAAATCAAGAAATTCAGGATTATCTAATGTATTTTAATGATTCCGGAGAAAAATTTATAAGAACAACAATTGATGATTTAACTTTTAATTTTCAAACACCTGAAAACAACTCAAAATTAAATTTGGAAAACAATGAAAAATCTCGTATATTTGCAACTAATGTATTAGAATCTAAAATGAGTAGAATTAGTAAAATCGCAGTTAGAACTACAGTAAAAGATATTGTTAATGTATTGAAGGAAGAATCCTCAGGGACTTTTTATTTATCCAACAAAAATAGTGACGTATATAGTTTTACAAATCTACCTTTTGATTATTCTGTGGAATTAGTGCTTGAAATTGATAATAATTCAGATGGGTTTCAAATAGATGGTAATTTTGTTTTAGATGAAGACGTTATTGAGGTAATTGCTAGATATAACCCAAAAACATTAAGAAAAAATTTCTACAATATAATTAGTGAATTAAACGATGTTGTTGCTCACGAATTAGAACACGGATTTCAGTATATTACCGAGGGGATGGAACATCAAAAACCACCAACAGAGTCATTTGGGTATTATACTCAACCTCACGAAATAGATGCTCAAAGAGTTGGGTTTAGACGAGTGGCTAAATTAAGAAAATTACCATTTAATGGTGTAGTTAAAGATTGGTTTGAAGACCATAAAGACGTTCACGGATTAACTGACGATGAAGTGAAAAAAGTGATTCATATTATTATTAATGGAAAATAGTGGTCAAATAAGAGGTATTGTATCATATCTAACTAAACTAACTCACACTGTTGATGAGTTTAGAATTAAGTTTATTAATGTTGAGGTTGGTAAGGAAAATAGACATATTATTGGTGATGTTAAACCACAACCAACGTTTGTGATTAAATATGATTTAGAGATAACATCAAAACAATCGGATATTCCATATTTGTGGAATTTTTTTAGTTGTAAATCAAAACACATCATAGAAGATGGGTGTGGAATGGTTAGTATTAATTACTCAAAGATTTTTCCCGAAATTAAGGATATCTATTACAACGGTAAAAAAATAAATAGGTATGGTGGATATATACCCCAATCATTTATTAAAAAAATATTAAAAGACATAAAACAATTAGGCCCAAAACAAATAAAAACACACTTTTTTTGTGGGAATGAGAGAAAAATATTAACTTTAAATGTTGAATATGAATTATCAGATGTTTATGTGGATGACGGTATAACAACAGATGTGTCAGTTTATTGTAGTCAAGTTTTAGTCGATAATGAACCTCTTGAAAATATAACACAAGACCTTGCGGAAACTATTGTTGGGTATATGAGTGAAATTGACGACCTTAGAGAGCCGTTAGATGGTATTGTTTGGGATAATATTACTCAGTATATGTGTTTAGGTGATTGTGATATATGGACACACACTTATACATATCTTAGAAACATTGGAGATATTGATATTGATGATTTTAATTATACAAATCATTCAACATTTTCAAGTAAACTATGTGATTTTATTTCCGGAGATTATTAACCTTTAAATCTCTTAATTAGTTTAACCATAATCTCTTTTAAGGTTGAACTTGAAATTGTGATAACCCCATATGATAATATTATTGTAACAATCTTATTAATATCCATAATTGATAATTTTCCTTCGGAAATTTGATGGATATAAGGTAATAACGGTATTAAAAACGCAAATCCTAATACATTACTTATTCTAAATAAAGTAATGTTAAGACTTTCCATAAACTCAAAGAATGTCTCTTTTAATTCATTAGTTTTAGATAATGTCACATCAAATTCAGATTCTAAATTTTGTTCCTTGATTTTAGATTTAACCCTTTCAACTAATTTTGGGCTATTGTAGAAGAATGTCGCAATTGCCCCGGTAAGTAATAAACTAATTTCAATATCATTCATTGATGGGTATTTTCCCTCAAGGAAATCACCAACAGGACCCATAAGACCACCGATAGATGCTCCAAATGTTAATAAGGCCGCTTTATCACCACCCATTATTTCTTTAATTTGAGAGGTAATTAATTTACCTACATCACTATTTCGTTTTAAAATGCTACCAAATTCACGTCCAATTGATTCATTAAGAATCATTCTTTCTTGAGATTCGGTAATTAATATATTCATTTCCATAACAATAAATACTTTAATTATATTTATTGTTATATAACATTTAAAAAAATATGAATCCAGAATTAAAAAAAGGTGATAGAATAACTCTACTATATATGAGAGACGAAAGTTCTATGTTTCCCGGAGATAGTGGGACAGTAACTAGTGTTGATGTTGTCTTTGGTGATAAACAATATGGTGTGCATTGGGATAGCGGAAGTAAATTAGCCTTATTGGCGGATACCGACGCTTGGAAATTAGAAAAAAAACAAATTAAAGAAGATGAAGTAGAACGAATGAATGTGTTATTTCAAAATATCGATGTATTTAAATTTTTTAAGATGGGATTTTTATACAAATACTTATTATTAGTTAAAAAGGCCAGTATTGTTAATATGTTTGGTGCGGGGGATTACCTATGGATGGGTAGTGAAAGAATTAAGCATGAATTTAAATATAGGGATATTCATAACGAAGAAGCGTTTGATGCAATGGTTGATATGTCAGACCGAGCTCAAGCTGAAATGATTAATGGTGTGATAGATTATTTAGAAAGTGAAGGTATTGAAGAAACTATGGATAATATTAACAAATACTTAAAAAGATTTGCAACTAAAATAGTTCAGAACTATATGTTCATCGGATAATTCAATAAACAAATATATTTATATACAAAACAAACAATATGAACGCATATTTTTTTAAAATGACAAACGAGGAAAAAACTAACATCCTTGACCAACATAAAGAGATTTATGATGGATACGTAACAAGTTACGCACAACCAGCGAAAGAACAACCGTTATATACCCAAAGTTACGCTAACGATAAAGAAGGTCTTACCGTAAACAATAAAGGTGTTGTAACGGCTTATAAAAATATGGGTATCAATGAAATGAGACACGATGGTAAATCTACCGGATTATTTTCTGAGGAAGAACCAAAGGAAGGTCACATATCTCCGGGTAGCCAATTTGAACCTGAAGAATCTTTTGAATCTGAAGATAAAGATGATGAATACTATGTTTCATTAGGAGAACAATTAGATATGATTGGTGATGGAGATGATGATTTGGAACACGGAGTATTTGGACACGATGATGAATCAGATATGGTTTTAGTTAGTCCTGAAATTGATTTTGATGATGAAGATGACTATGGGTCACCATCAGATGATTATAAAGACAGAAGTATGTATAATCCATACTATGGTGATGAAGATGGAGATGAATTAGTGTTTAACCTTGGTGATAAAATATTTGACGATGAATCTGATATTGATGATGAAGAAGTTGAAGGATTATTTGATGATTTAAGAGAATCATTAGATATGTTTAAACGATTTACAAAATATAACTAAGATGAGAAAAGTAATTAAACTAAAAGAAAGTGACTTAATGAATATCGTTAAACGTGTCATTAAAGAACAATCGTCTAACTTAGAATCTAAGTTAAGAACTAACGGATATACCGACGCAAAAAATAGAAACGGTAAAACGGTTCTAACTAAAAAAATTGAGGGATACGGAAATTTCTTTTTTGAATTAAATGGGGGTAGTTGTATTTTAAATGTTCTAAACCCAACTAGTAAGGTAATATCTAAATTTAATTTAAAACGAATTGGTAAAAATAAAATAGGTGAGTGGTATACGGTAGGTTCTAAACCTGATGTTGAATGTGAAAGACTTATGGACACAATTAATTCAATGACCACAAATGTTAGAACTAATAAACCAACAACTTTTAATAAAGACGCATCACCATTCCCAATGGATGAGGAAAGAATGAATTTTAAAGATATGTCCGACGAAGAATTACATTCATTACATCCGGAAATTAAAAAACACCCAAGACATTTCAAAGATTTTAAACCAACTTCGGAGTATTTAGGTTGGAGAGGTGAAGTTTCTAATAGAAATATTTATAAACACGGTGGAAAATTCCATAACGCTTTTGATAAAAAAACAGAAAAATAGAATAAAATGGAAATTAAAGAGTTAGAGTCATTTTATGTGAATGAAACATCTCAAACTTTAGATGTAACATTTAGGATTTTATCCGATAATGACGACGAAATAAGAACTGACCAAATTGATTTACAAGAATCAAAAACATTTGGTTATAATTTTTTTACAAAAGAAAATGATGAGGCGTGGGACGATGAGGATGATGAAGATTATTTTGATACCTATAACGAAGAATATGGTACGGATGAAGAAGAAATAATATCGTTTTTAAATGAATATTATTTAATCTACCCAAATCAATTACCTGACCCCCAATTATTTTAAAAATTAACCCCACCCTCAAGTGGGGTTTTACTTTATAAAAGATATTTATAAATTATGAGAACAGATATTGATTATATTATTTCCTTAATGAAGGAATATACCCCAAAAACTGATGGTGAGTTGGGTGAACAAGAATCCGCACCGGATTCCGGAGGTGGTGGAAATACAAACGCTAGAGGTAGAAAATGGGAAACCGGACTAACAAGAGGTAAAGCGAATATGTTGGGATTAAAAGGTGAAAAGTGGGGAAGCGGTTTAATTCGGGGACACGCAAATCCCGTTCCTTAAAAATAATTATCAATTTACTTATATTTATAGAATATGAATACAACTTATACACTTACCGAAGGAAATGACGCTTTAAATAGGGTTCTTCTTATGATGCGTTATGACTTGGGAAAGACATTAGATGAGAATGTTATTTTGGAACAATCTGACAGTAGATTTGAAACTCAATATAATAAAGACTTAATGAAAAAATATAACCTTCCGTCAAAAACAATGACTCTTGATGAGTTTATGGAAGATTTTAGAGAGTCATTAACTAATCCTTTTATGATTGGATTAGAAGTTGCGTTAACATCAACCGGTGTTGGTGTAACCGCTGTTGTTGCGGCATATACCGCACTTTTAACTTATGACGTATACAAAGGTGTTACTAAAGGAGAATGGGGTTGGTTAGACATAATTTTTGATGTTTTAGGTATTGTTAGCTCAGGGGTTTTATCATCAACTATAAGACCAATAATTCAAGGAGCTAAAGGTCTTAAATTAAATAGTTTAGGTAAAGTATTAGAATATTTATCGAAAACTAAAATTTGGACAAAAATTAAACCTGCTCTTGAGGGGGGTATTGCTTTACTAAAAAATATATCAAAAGGTATATGGAAAACACTTGCGTGGATAAGTGAAAAAACAGGTTTCAAACAACTAAAAGTTGCTGGTAATAAAGTTGAGACAACTATTCATCTTCTAATAGATAAAATCGAACAATTTCTTAAAAATTCAGCAAAAAAAACTGTTAAATTTTTAGAACCGGGAGCTAAGGTTGGAACTAAAAAGGCTGTTACAAGGGGCACCGTAGCCTCAGGAGGTGTTTATGGTGTTAGTAAAGGAATTGAAAAAGGTGGTGAAATGTATACTAATTACCAAACAAAAAAGTTAGAAAAAGGAATAAATAAAATTGATTTAAATCAAATAGATAATTATTAAATAAAATATGGAAACAAAAATATTAAACGAAATTTCAAAATTCAGATTATATTCAAATTATAACTCTAGTTATACTTTAACTGAAAATTTTAATGTAATTCAAGAGCAACTTGGGCCTGAAATTAAAAAATTATTTGCAACTATTACAAAGACCGGAAAGGATGACCTGAAATCGTTTTTTAAAGGTAAATCATTATCAGATACTTTAGGTAATGAATTAAAGACAGTTGATGATTTATTAAAAGCAATCGATAATGAAGTGTTATCTGAACAATCATTGAAAGAAATTAAAACTTTTTTTATAAACAACTCAAAAAACAAAACATATGTTGATACATTAATTAATAATATGGTTATATCGGATGGGTTTATAAAAAAATATAGTAAACTTACTGTTGACGAGGCAAAAAAAGAATTAATTAAAAAAGGGTATACTGCAGAAAAAACACAACAAATTGTAAATAAATTTGTTGAGAACAATTATAAATTTAAAAAACCGGCGACAGAGTTAATTCAAACGGAAATTAAGGCAATTCAAGATGCTTTAGGTGAATTAGATAAAAGTTTTGGAAAAGAAATTTCACGAGATAAAAGATTGAGAAGTTTTTTGGATTCCGCTAAAGAGGGAATTAAAAAGTTAGATAAAAATACAATAAAAGAACTTTCATTGTCTCAACAAAACGAAATAAAAGCGATGGAAGCGGCCTTAAAACAAAAAAGTCCTGGTCTTTGGAATGAAGTGACGAAATACACATATAAATTACCTAAACCGGTTAAAGTAATAGGTACTATTATTTCAGTTTTGGTTATTGGTTCAACAACAATTGGTTGGGACAATGCGGGTAAATTAGTTGGTTATCTGTTGAGTATGGCAGGTTCGGCAGTTAAAGAATTTTTTGCGGGGGCTAAAGAGCAAATATCGGGAAATAAAACAACACCTGAGAATACCAATGATGATATGAATAAATTTAAAAATTTTATTATAAGTGATTGGAAATCTGATTACAGAGAAGGGTATGTTTCATTTAAAAAAGAAGGGAATTATTATGTCGCCAATGACAGTCT
>Ga0181351_1000484_pt1 | contig 11427 bp, 1 predicted proteins | sample Su13VDMM15SD_FD_170485 | JGI IMG/M metagenome (GOLD analysis project Ga0181351, IMG submission 170485) | Freshwater viral communities from Lake Michigan, USA - Su13.VD.MM15.S.D | ecosystem: Environmental > Aquatic > Freshwater > Lake | place: USA: Michigan | collected 2013-07-16 | reverse complement strand
AAAGCCCGTCACTACATGCAGAAACTCCGCGAAGTGCAGGGTGACGACATCTATGAACGAGCCTTGGGGCCGTGTGGCAAGTAATGCACAGCAAGAACTTAAACAAGACGGATCGCCTCCACCTCGCAGCCATTAAGGAAATGAACTGCGGGGTGTGTGGGGCATCAGGCCCAAGCGATGCTCACCACATAGAGCAGCGTTTACATTACACCTGCATACCACTATGCAAGGACTGCCACCAAGGCACGAACGGGTGGCATGGGACTAAAGCCCTATGGCGCATCAAGAAGGTGGATGAGTTGGACGTTTTAAACCAAACCATCCACCGCTTGATGTACGCTAGGGATTGAACTCGCGTTTAAGTTCCTGCATGTTGGCGGTCATGTCGTTTTCTATTTGCTGAATCTCCAGCAGCGCATCCCGCTTTTCCTCCGCAGAATCATCTGATGCGCGGATCATGACTTTTGCTTTTGCCAAGTCCTTCATTTCGGACGCCAGAGCATTGATGTAGTCCTTGGAAGCCAGCAAGTCTTGGTTGGCTTCAATGTACTTGTCGTACACATCTGGATCACCACGCTCCAGCACATTGATTGTCTTGACCACGGCATCCACCTTATCTTTAAGTTCAAAGAACGAGGTTACGGAACCACGGGCTTCTGGATCGACGGCAAATCGTTTAATCAATGGCAGTTGCTCGAAGCGTTTGGCTGGGCGCTCGATGGTGCTGTTGGCTTCATATATGGCATCCAAGGCAGACACCAAGTACATGCCCATCTGCCCTGTGTACCCTTGGATGGCGTGCTCCAGTTTAATCGGAGAGAGACCAGTAGCCTTGCCGAAGTCTGCCATCAGGCTAGAGGTAGATGCTGCCGTCTGATACCCAGCCTCCAAATCTGCTGTGCCCGGACTCACGATGTCGCGGCCAGTGTAGAACGAGTGGTTGGTGATGTTCTCCACGATAGGGATGATCGCTTGTGGAATCGGGTTGAAGTTCAACGTCGAGATCACCTGATTAGTCATTGACTTGCGGAAGTCTTTAAACGAATCATCCCCAAAGGCCAGAGCCATGATGCGCTCAGGAACAACCTTAAACAGCACACCAATTTCAAATGGGATCGGAATCTTGATGCCCAAAGACGGGAACAACCAATGGTTGTCCTTGGTGTCCTGCTCCTGCTTTTTGTACTCCTCATCATCGCTGGTCAGCGCCCAGTACAGACTGGACAGGGCAGCCATCGTTACTCCGCGCACCAAGAACTTGTGCTGGAGTTCCTTCTCTCTGGCTGACGCAGACTGCCCCGGCATACTTGGCTGTATTGCGGAACGATACAAAATGTCCAGACCCTGCATCCGAGCGTTTAAGAACGGAACAACCGCCGTAAGAACTCTTACGGCTGCACTACGCCCCTTACGGTTGAAGTTCATCACCTCAAGAGACTTAAACAGTGCCTCGGTTTCATTCCCGGTTTCAGCCAGAGTGCGCTTGTAAATCTCAATGCGGGTTGCCGCATCTGAGGCTTCACTGCCCTTCTCAAGGAATTGCCACACGCCAGTGACTGGGGAGGCAGCAAGTTCACCAGCCCGTTTAAGCCCCGTGGACTTGACGTTAGCCTTCTTGAGTTTTTCTCCCAGCCTACGTCCGCTTGTTTCAACGCCTTGGGCAAACTCATATCCACCCACAATACCTGCGCGGCGCAGAACATCATACTGAGGAGACTTACCTGCCATTGACATGGCAAAGTTCTTGGCAGTGTCGATCACAGGGGTCATCTTGACACCAGAGGTGACATAGGAGGACAACGAGTCACGCAGCATATTTGCCAGCATGAAGGTTGGCTCTTTGGTAACCGCAGCACGAAGGAAGTTTGCGGGCATCGACAAGATGCTCAGGAAAGGAATGTCAGACATTCCCAAACTCTTCATGGCGTTTATAAAGGCCACATCCCCGCAGGAGTAGTACGTTGGTACGCCGTTCTCATGCACTACCACCGTTGTAGGCATCCCGTCGTTCTGTGGCAGTTTAGAAGCCAGACCAACGTCTTTGGCGGCCTCTACTGCCCGTTGAGCGGCCACGTTCTTAACCCCTGCCTGAATGGCCGACTGCGTGTTCCGAACTATCGTTTCAAGGAAGTCATCCAGACGGGCCTCTCCACCCTTCAATGCCTTGGGTGGCTTAACTCCAGAGATGGATGCAAAGATTTTTGGGCCAGCGGTCGCTTGACCTTCCATCTGACGGTAGAACGGCAGGTAGTCGGCGTGCTCTGTATAAATCTGGCCGCGCTCTGGAGACAGAACCCCTGTGTCCACCATGTAATCAACGAGTTTGTTGTTGTACTTGATGAAGTCCTTTTGGACTTGTACAAACATGGGGTACTTCTTCTCCAAGAACTGGGCATGGGCCTGATCTGCTGGGGTCAGCAGTTCTTCTCTGCCTTCTTTGGTCAACCGTTTACCGCGCTTGGCTGCCGCCCAGAATTGGTAAAGTTGATAGATCATTGGGTCGTTTACAGCCGCCAATGGGGCAAAGATCGCCAGAGGCCCCCTCACATCACCGTTAAAGTTAACAACGGATGTGTGCCCACCAGAACGAACTTCACCGCCGGGGCCAGCCGAAGCCTGTGCCAGCGCCCGAGTTTTGTATCGGCGTGGGAGGATTTGTCCGTTACGCACAACGTAAAAACTCTGGACGTAAACAGGAGCACCACCCACCTTGTCATGTACACCAAGGGCAGATGCTGTAATGCCAGCGCCCAAGTCAGACAACAAGGCAGCCGACTCAGCAGAGATATCTGCCATAGCCGCAGCACCACCCATCTTCTTAACACGCATCTTGTCGATGACGCTAAGTTGGTTGTACCTGTTTAGCAGTTCTGCCCTGATGGATGTGTGATCGCCGGGGCTGATGGCTTTCAGGATGCGGCTAATGAAGCCTTTGTCTTCACGGGCAACTGTGGTTTGATCAACGCGCTGAATGAGCGCAGCGGGGAGGGTAGACCGGAGACTCTTCCTGATGTCAGGATTGTTGATGTCGAAGGTGCCCTGATTGCCAGTGGCAGACTTAATCTGCTCAGGGTTGTAAACAGCAAGGTTCTTGATGCCGCCTTCTTCTACATAGAAGCCGTCAAATCCAGATTCACGAATAGCCTTCTGTACGCCATCACTTTCAATGACTGACCACAGGCCGTTCTGAATGGCATTGCGAGGCAGACTGCCATTCTCATTGGCGCGGAAGGTTGGCTCGATTTTGGCAAGATGCTCTGGGTTCTCATAATCAAACGGATTCTCTGACTTAACGAACACAGGCAGGATGTTGGCTCCCCTTGGAACCTCCCCGACGTAAACATCAATCAGGGCTTCCCGAGCAAAGTCCTTTACGTCGCTATCTGCATCTTCATCGCCCGTCTTCAGGAATGCAATGACGCGCTTGTTGAAATCCTTGGATGACTTTGGGAGCCCCTTGTTTTGCTCTTGCAGAGACTCAATGACTTGACGTCTAGCGTCTGCCTTTTCTTCTGGAGTAAAGAAGTCGGCCTCATTCTTAGCCATCCAGTCAGCACTTGCATACGCATAGTTCTCAGCAAGCGTTGGCTCTTCTGTGATGAAGATGGCGTTTGCTTGCTTGGCGCGGAATGCGGTGATGTCACGGGCTGTGCCGTGATACATGACCTTGGGATTGCCCTCGGCGTCAACAATTGTGCTTCTACCGAACCACTGTTTAAACTCTTTGGTGTTTGGGGCGCGGATGCTGAACTTGGCTGTGGTGGCTGGGCCAATCTTACTGACCAGTGGGCTTTTCTCGGAAAGGCTGCCCAGTTGCTGTTTAGGTGTCAGGGTATTGATGAACTCCAGCATAGGAGCATCAATGTCTGCCTTGCCCGTTAGGGCAAACTGAACCGGGGGCAACGCCGCTTTTTGCAGGGCATACGGACGTTCAGCCAGCGGAATGTTTTCCACGCCCGGACGGAAGTTTTGCCAAGCATTTTGCAGACGAGTTTCTGCCGTGATGACCCATCGAGCCAGCGGACTCATGGTGGTCGCCATATGGTTTAACCATGCCGTGGCTTCACCGACAGGGCCAAACTCTGCGGGTGTTACTCCATGTGCGTAGTAATCATGCACAGCCCGCAGCATATCGTTGTACAGCAACGGTACTTTGTTGATGTCTTTGAACTCCGACATCTCCAGCAAAGGATGATCCGACATCGGAACACCTTCAGGGCCAAATGAACCTGCTTGTGTCTTGAGGATTTTCAGCACATTGTTGTTGCTGACATCCTTACGCATCTCTGCGCTATTGGCATAAGGCTCCTGCCTTTGTTTGATCTTGTCTACATCAATGGCTTGCTGTTTAAGTTGTTCGCGGGCTTCTGCTTCATCCTTGGCAACAATCTCGCCCTTGGCCGGTGTGCCAGATTTGTAAGTGCCATCGTAGTAGAAGGTTCCGGGCTTGTCAGTAATGTCAACAACCTCAACCTTGACAGGAAGGGCAGCAAATTGTTTTGCTAGTTCAACATTGGCAGCGTTGTAAGCCTTTCGGACAAGTGGCTTTTTCAAGTCATTGACAGGCAAAGCCTCTTGCACAGAAGCAAGCAGTTTTTGACTCAGAACTTGGAACTTGTTTAACTTCTTGGGCGGCACAACCGTGCCCGCGCCACCCCGAATGTAATCAGCAATTACTCTTGGGGTTTCTGTATCCGCGCCTTGCTTGGGTGAAACGTCGCCACGAATTCGCCCGTAGGTGTGGGTTGATCGTTCGTCATCGTCTGCGTAGACGAAGAGGCGTTCAATTGTTTTTCTAGGCTTCTTACCTGCGACTCCAACCAACTTGGCGGCTTTCGTGAGGTTGGCTTTGAACTGTTTGAAATCATCTTCCTGCTCCTCTTGGGGTTTGCTATTAAGTTTGCACCAATAGGCAACCAATTGATTAACGATGCCTTTTGGCGTTTTGGTTGGAACAACAGTAAACGCTTCTAGATTGGTCTCAGTCAAAACCTGACCAATTTCCTCATTGGTTAAGTTCTTTTGAAGGTCAATGGTAAACACGGCAGTTGCATACGAACCGTCGTCAAACTCAGTACCCAATGGGTACGCTGTGCCCTGTCTAACGTGAACGGCATACTGGTTATAGTTGCTGGCAAAGCGTTCAAGAGCCGCCAGAACTGCTGGGCGATCCTCTTCACTAAAGGCAACTTTTGCCGCAATAGAAGGCTCACGGTCAGACAGATATACGCCTTTGGCGTAGTCAACAGTGATTCGTGCCGACGTTCCACTAAGCAGATATCTAAGCGAACTTTCTGCTGCCTTCTGCAAGGTACTATACGCCGCCTGATCTCCAGACATGGCTTTTTGGTACAAATCTTTAAGGCCGGGAATTGAGTTGGTAACAGCAGACAAGTTAAACGTCAACTTCTCGCGCAGCACACTTTCGTTACGCAATCGAACGCCACCCGCTGGGACAAAGTCCTTGTCGTAACTTGCGCCTCCATCGGCCACGGTTTGTCCGGGGCCTGAGTCAATCCAGTCTGGGTTTCGCCAGTCTTCATCCCGATTCTTGCTGGCAATTTCAACAATAGCATCACGCGCTTCGTTAAACGATTGTTCACCAGCCTTGTACTTTTCCCACTCAGCACGGACATCAGATTTGATGCCGCTTTTGAGTTCTTCCGTAAACAAGCCGCGAATGGCTTCCCAAGTAATCGATTGCATCTCACGGGCTTGTACACCTCGCGCTTTGGCTGCCTCACGATATGCATCTGCAATGATGCCGTAAGTGCCGCCAACTCCCAAGAGGTTTGTCCCCCCTGTAGAGCCAAAGTTTTCAGCCACAGGCTTGTCGCTACCAGCCAAAGCCTCAAACAGGCCAGCGGCCACCGCATGGGTGTCAATCGTTACATGGTCAATGTCGGCATTGGGGGCGGCGATGTTGTTGTAGAAGGAACGAATCTTGTGCTCTTCACCCAACTGTTCGCTAATGTTTTTACGACTGGGGTCTCTGAAAATGCTGACTGCTTTTTCAATAGGGCCATACGTTGACCATGTCATGATGGCTGGGTCACCATCCTTCTTGTTGACCAGACCAGCAAATCCACCTTCAGGCGTGACTATGCGATATTGACGCGAGTTATATGCTTCGTCAAAGGCGCGGATAAACGCAGCAGCGTTTTCAATGTCCATGTCCTTGAGAGCGGTCTGATCTTCACTGGTTTGGCGAATGTTTTTATCAAAGAAGATTTGACGCTTTTCCCGCTCTTTGCGATCCTTGGGTTCGCGGATGTAACTCTCCGCATACTTCAACATATTGTCGTCCCAAGTGGCATCCCCTTGGTTGGTCAAGATGTCAATAGCGCGTTCGCCCATTGACACGTTCTGGAACCAATCTTTCTGTGGAGACATGGCAGCAAAAATGCCAGCCACCTGCTCCATCTTCATGTCGTACTGCTTTGCCATCTCTTTGGCAATGATGTGCGCCCCGTCGTACCAAAGTTTGCTGCGATTAGCGATGTCTTTAGGAACGGCGTCATGCAAGAAAAGCAGATTGTTTACGATGTTCTTCTTGAACACCGAAATGGCGTCTTCGCGCTTGGTATCTGGCGGGATAAAGCCATAACGCAAGATTGCATCTGTAATTGAGTCGTACAACTCTGGGTTGAGTTCCATCGCCTCTTCGACCGCCTTCTGGTCGATAGACAACATCTGCTCAATTGGGTCGTATCTGCGGTTAACCGCCTGTGGGTTCTGAGTGGAAATCTCAGTTTCGTCTGGAACGGCTGCGCGGCGCAGACTTGCTTTAGGTTCTTCCGGTTCTTCGGGTTGTTCGACTTCTTTAGGTGCGTTACGTTCTACACCCCTGCCTTGCAACTTGCCCTTCTCAGCCCGCTGAAGAATTTGCTCCGCAGTCTCAGTGCCGCCGAATGCGGACTTGATGGCTGCAAACATGTTCTGCATCCGTTTAAGGATGGCAGACATTAGGCCAGCAGGAGCGCCGCGCAGATCAAATTCACCAAAGGCATCCGCGATGGCTTCTTCAATCATCGCCTCATTGGCATCGGCATCAGACAAGCCTTGATCTTTAAACAGTTTCTGGTACTGCTCAAAGCGGCTGCCCTTACCCTCACCAAGGAACTGTTTAATCCACTTGGTACTTGCTTCTTTCCTCAGAGTCTCCCACTGCTGGGGACTGAAGAGTCCCATAGCCTTCATGGCGTGGATGGACTCATGCCGCAGAACACGAACCGGGCTATCAACGTTTAACGCAAGCGTGATCAGTTGGTTGGCGTACTCGCCTTCCGCTTCCATGTTGTCAATTAACTTCAGACCAACATCACGCAGCCCCATGCCGCTCATAATTCTGAGCATGATGGCTTGCAGTTGCTTCTTCTTCAGGGCAATCTGTTTATCTACTGCCTCATCTTCAACCTCGGGCTCTGGCTCTGTAGTCGTCGCAGCAAGTGACTTCTTCAGTGCAGGGGGTTGCTTTGCCTTTCTGCCAGCAGCACCGCCAGCATCTGGCTTAGGTACTCCCACTCCTCCACCTTCAGGCGCTCCAGCCCCTGCGGTGGTGGGTTGAACTCCTTGTCCACCAACCACAGGAACGCTTGCTCCACCTGCTGTACCGACATTTGCATTTGCTTTGGCCGCTTGTTCCTGCTGAATTGCCGCATCCGTAGCCTCCGGGACGTTAAGATTGTTTACGTTACTTGGGCTTCGGGTCTTGGTTGGAGTCCCTGCGCCACCCCTGATGGCGGATGAAAGCCCCGTTGTGGATTTAGGAAGCAACGGGGTGGCGGGGCCTTGTGCCGTTGTTGCAGATGGTTTTCCTGCTGCTGCTTGGGTTGCCGCAGCCAAACCTGCTTGTTGCACCGGGGGCAATAGTGGAGTGGCAAACCCTTGTTCTGTGCTGGTAGTTGGAATACCTGCTGCCGCTTGAATAGCAGCAAGCAATCCTGCCTCTTGTGCTTTAGGCGGGGCCTTAGGCAGCAAGGGGGTTGCGGGACCTTGTTCGCCAGATGCCTTGGAAGGTTTCCCTTCCGCGCTCTTCATAATTGCATTCAAGCCAGCCTCAAAAGACGGGGCAACTTCTGGCAGCAATGGAGTGGCTGGGCCTTGCTCACTAGATGTAGATGGTTGACCTGCGGCGGCCTTGATGGCGGCAGCAATTCCAGTTTCTAACGCCGGGTCTTGCGACATCAAACGATTAAACGCAGGTTCTCCAGTAGGGACCGGGCGAGAAGGCAAGGTAGATTCAATGCCGCCCAAAGCGGCGCTTAACCCAACAGGCGCTGAGTACGGATTGGCGCTCTGGGCCAGCAATTCATTAAACTCTGGGGCGCCTTCAACTGCTGGCCGGGAGAATCCCGTAGGCTCAGTCCCACCCAACAATGTTTGTATGCCAATTGGCGCAGGTGTAGGGGCTGCCCTATCAGTTGGAACCATCAATGAATCAACAGCAGCACGACCTTGTGTTGATGATGGGGAAAACCCTTGATTTGCAGCCGCCGCCATAATGTTGGCAATACCAGCGGGGCCAGCCTGTTCTTCGGGAGTGGTTGCCAGCAAGTTGTTAAACGCTACTTCTTCAGCAGATCGACGGGGAGGCGGCCTAAGCGGGGTTTCTCCCGGCAGCGGCATCTTGGCTGTCATCGCCGCGCCGAGCCCAGTTTGCAGGGCTTCTGCATCTTGCTGGGCTTGAATAGCTTTCAGCCCTTGCAGGTCATTGATTTCCTGCTGTAAACGCTCTGCGGATTGGCGGGCAGTTTCACCAGCCATCTGCCCTTCCATCAACTCAGGAGGAACGGCTGCACCACCAAAGACTCCACCCAAGGCGCCACCGCCAAGAGCGCCAAGACCAGCCGCCGAACCAACGCCCTGCAAGAGTTCGCGGGTTGGATCAATAGGTTGCAAGGCGACGTTCTTACCGAACTGACCGCCGCCTTCTTCAATAATTTCCTGACCAGACTCGCCCAAAGCACTCTTAATGCGCCCCACCCCGGGCATTCCTGCTAGACGCCTTTCAATTGCTTGAGCCCCGGGCAGAGCCATTGACAGGCCAGACGCAGCAAGGCCAATAGCACCCGCTTTTCGTGCAGCGTTAAGCGCAATATCCCTGCGCTGCTCTTCTGAAAGTTCTGGACGGTTCTCCGCCAGATATGCCATTGCTTCGTCAAATGTGTCGGAACTTACGTCCGCACCTTGCATGGCTGCGCCAGTGCCCATAGCGGCACGGTTTGCGGTGACGTTGGCTGCCTTCTGCGCGGCCAGACCAGCAATGCCTTCTCCAGCAGCAGCAACTTTTGATGCCGTGGCTAAACGGGCAACTTTAACTGCGGCAGCAGGGCCAATCAGTTGTGGAAGTTGTTCAGCAAAAAATGTAGAAAGAAGGGCAGGGTCTTTAATTGTTTCTGTGATTGCGGTAGCAAATCCAGACAACAAGCCTTCTTTATCAGCCGCAGACACTGCCTTGTCTCGCAGGGCTTCGCGTACTAGCAAGCCTTGAGACTTCAGTCCTTTGGCAAAATCAGCAATAGCCCCTCCGGGCTTGGCAAGAGCCGAGCCCACACCATACAGCCCCGGAACCAGTTGGGTCAGTTGACCCGGAACTTGCAGAACGCTACCAATGCCCCCAAGGACGCTGGCACCAACGTCTGCAAAAGCCTCTCCAGTTGTCCGCGATTTGTCGGATTTGTCGGCATACTGAGGAAACTTCTTAATTATCTTTGCTTTTGCATCCTCTGGCTTTACATCATCAGGGATGTCAGTAACGACTGCTCCATCGGGCAAAGTAATTGAGTAGGCCATGTTTGCTCTTTATTTGATGCTATCAAACGTGTAACTCTTACCCGAAGCGTTTGGGGCGTTAGATTGCAGGAATGCCAAAGCTTCGGGCGGGACGGGACGACCGCTTGCCTTTGCTTGCGCGACGGCATTTTTCATAAACGTTTTGGTAAGTTCAATATATTTAGCGGGGTCATTTCCAATATCCCGTTTTGCGGTGAAGTTACCCTCTAAAAATCCTTTGACCTGCCTATCAACATCATCGCGCAGTTCATTCCACAACTTGGACTCTGGCGGATTGGCCGATTGTCTCAGCTCCAATTCACGAATCAAGCCTTTCATGCGTTCTGCGGCAATTTCTTCCCGGGAATTTGCGTTTATGTTGGCGGTTGCAATCCCAGCTTGACTAGAGTACATATTGGCCGCAAGGTTTGCCGCAAGCTTTTGGTAATCTTGTTGGGCTGCAACAATTTCTGCATTAGCCTTTTGTAGCGCATCCACATCGCCAACTTGACGAGCATATTCTGCCTGTTTAGCTGCGTCAACCAACCTTAAATACGCTGCGTCACGGGCTGCAACAGCCTTCTCATGGTTCGCAGTAACACTGGCAACACGCGCACCCCCGCCGCGAATCAACGGACGAGCAGCCATTTGCGCCAATTGGCGCTGCCGATCATCTTGGGCTTGAGCCATCTCTTGGATTTTGGTGGCTGTGGCAATATCTTGAGCGCCAAAATCTGGGCGCCCCTCAAGCATTTTTCTTTTGGCAGCGTACAGCCTATTTGCTTCCGAAAGATCGGGTGGGGTAAACCCTGCGTTTTTCATTTCAGTCATGATGCTCGCCAACCCCGGCCCTGCGCTAGGGGCTTCGCTGTTGGATGGAGCCATAACATTACGAACTGCTTGAGTGGCGCCAGACTTAGATGTTTTTGAGGGAACAAGGGCTTGGAGCCCCTCAAGGGCGGAACGCAATGAGTCTTTGTCTGTGTAATTGGATGCCCCATCCATTCCAGAACGCAAGGCACCAATCAATTTGTTTAAATTTGGATTGAGTTCCGACGTTTGGGTTGCTGGTTTTACCCCGGCTTTTTTCTGCTGCGCTAGTTTTTCTTGAGCGGCCAAAAACGCTTCCTCTCGCGGATGCGATGGAATCCTGCGGGTTGGGGAAAAGATATTTATCTCTTCCGGAATCATTGATGACAAATCCGGAATTTCTGGGATCATCGATGACAACCCGCTATAGATTGTCTCTCCCAACGTGCGACCACCCTCGGCATAACCAATTACGCCACCCTCGGCAAACTCACCAATGTCTACAGGCAATCCGGCAAGCCCACCTTCAGCCATGTTCTGCGTGGGTTGTTGATCTTGTTTTTGCACTATTTGGGCAGCCTGTTGAGCAAGTTGTTGCTGCTGGGCTTGCTGCTGGTTCTGAGCCACACTCGGCCCAGTTTGCTGGGCTTGTTTAAGCTGGTCAAGAATACCAGCCAACCCCTCTTGCCCTGCTTCTGGGGTAACCGGAGGGACTCCACCTTGTTGTGGTTGTTGTGGTTGTTGGGGAGGAATGATCCCCGCGCTCTGAGCCGCTTGCGCCGCAACAGTTGGCTGGCCGTTAGGGGCTTGTAACTTGGCTCCCGCCTTGAGCAAATCCAATCC
>Ga0181351_1000482_pt1 | contig 11448 bp, 11 predicted proteins | sample Su13VDMM15SD_FD_170485 | JGI IMG/M metagenome (GOLD analysis project Ga0181351, IMG submission 170485) | Freshwater viral communities from Lake Michigan, USA - Su13.VD.MM15.S.D | ecosystem: Environmental > Aquatic > Freshwater > Lake | place: USA: Michigan | collected 2013-07-16 | reverse complement strand
CCCGTTTTGCTACGACGAAAACTTTTTCGATGGTCAGTTTTTCGATGGATCGTTTTTTGATGCCGTCTGCACGATACCGGAAACCACGGTAGAAACAAGGCCGCGACCAGATGACGGGCCGATTAAAAAGCGCAAGTCGATTTACAAGCCGACCGGACTGCCGCCGATACGAGACAAGGCGGTGGAACGGCGCGTCGTCGAGTCCGAGCAGATTCAGGCGGAGGTTCGCACTGAACTCCAGCAGAAAATTGAGGCGCTGGCCGAGCAGCCAAAGGCACTGGACGACACGATTGCGGAAATGTCGCTGGTGTCACTGGCCGATATGTCGTCAGCCGAAATTGATTTTGAAATTGGCGTCCTGTTGGCTAAAAAGTTCAGGACAGATGAAGAAGAAGCGTTGTTGATGATTTTAGCGGTCGCTGCAACTTAGCCATTCGGCTAACCTGTCACCGAGGATCGGGTGGAAAAAGGAGATAAACATGCCTGAAGAAAATCTAGCCAGTATTTTGAATGACGACCCTGTTGAACGCGCTGAACCGGCTTCACAGTCTGAAAGCGCACCAGCACCAGAACCAAAGGCTGAAGCAGCGCCCGCGCCGGAACCGAAGGTTGAGGCTGCACCGGCACCAGAACCGAAGGCTGAAGAACGACCCAGGGATGAATCTGGTAAATTTGCCGCAAAAACTGATGCAGAGCAGCATAAGTCAGAAACGCAGGTAAAACAAGAACTTACGGCAAAAGAAAAGGCGTTTCTTGCTACGGCGCAAGAAGAACGGCGCAAACGGCAGGATCTGGAGCGCCGGATGTCGGAACTGGAGGCTGCGCGACAACAGCCGCAGGGAGAGAAAAAAACGTTTTGGGACGATCCAGAGGCTGCGCTGCAAAACTTCCAGAATCAGTTGCACCAGCAAACCAACAAGGTTGCGACGGAAACCCGCCTGCAAACCACGGAAATGCTGGCGCGGTCGCGTTACAACGATTTTGATGAAAAAGTGCAGGGATTCAGTGAGTTGATGGAGAATACTCCTGGACTTTATCAACAATGGATTGCAGCGCCAGATCCGGCTGAATTTGCCTACAAAACCGCAAAAACGCACATGGAACTGAAGCGCGTCGGTGACATCGACAACTTGCGATCCAGCATCGAAAAAGAACTCAGGGCAAAACTAGAGCAGGAAATGGTGGAAAAAGAGCGTGCGCGGAAACAGGAAATAGACAGCCTGCCGCGTTCGTTGTCTGACGTGGGAACGGGTCAACCAAGCCGTCCGGTTTGGAATGGCCCTCCCACGCTTGACGACATACTGCATTCATAGTATAAATGCTCAACCTTCCCGTCGCCGCGATGATACGGCGGCGGGAAATGCTGTAACCGTCGCCAGGTTAAGGGCGTAAAAACAACAGTCGCCAGTATTGGGCGTGTAGTGCGTTTTTACGAAAATTCTTAACTTTAATTTAGGAGACTGTTATGGCTTATACCACCGCAGCTTCCGGCCTTACCCCGCAGCAGTGGGATAGCGACTTTTTTCGCAGCTACGTTCGTAGTTCGCGTTACAAGCGTTACATGGGCACGGATGAATCGTCCATCATTCAACTGAATGAGGATCTGACGAAAAAGAAGGGCGACAGCATCACTTTCGCTCTGGTCAATGAACTTACTGGTGGCGGCGTTACCGGCAGCAGCACGCTGAAGGGCAACGAAGAACGCCTCAATTCCCGTTCGCACAAACTGACCGTTGACGTTCTGCGTCACGCGGTTGCTGTTGACGATTGGGATCAGCAGAAGTCCGCGATTGATCTGCGTAATGCTTGCAAAACGCAGCTTCGTGAGTGGGCGCAGAAGAAAATGCGCGACGACATCACTACCGCGCTCGGCCAGATAGACGGCGTGAACTACTCCGTTGCCAGCGCAGCGCAGCGTAATACCTGGTGGGCGAACAACGCCGACCGCGTGCTGTGCGGAACTGTTGCGGCCAACTACGCTGGCGCTGCGTTTGCGACTGACATCGCCAAAATCGGTTCCGGTGAGCAACTGTCGCCCACCCTGCTGTCCGCGATGAAGCGTAAAGCGCAACTGTCATCCCCGAAAGTGCGTCCGGTGATGGTTAAGGAAATGGATCAAGAGTGGTATGTTTGCTTCGTCGGCCCGTATGCTTGGCGCGATCTGACCGAAGATAACCCGACCACCAACGTCCTGACCCTGGCAAACCGCGATGCACGTATCCGTGGTGTTGATAACCCCCTGTTCACTGGCGATTCGCTGGTGTGGGACGGCATCATCATCCGTGAAATCCCCGAAATCGAAGGCTTGGCCGACATTTCTGGTTCTGGCGGTGCGCGTATCGAGCCGGTGTATCTGTGCGGCGCTCAAGCGATTGGCGTTGGTTTTGCACAGCGCACTAAATCGACGGTTGACGTGGATGACTACGAGTTTGTGCATGGCGTAGGTGTTCAGGAAATCCGTCGGATTGAAAAACTGCGTTTTGGCACCGATCCGAGTGCGGATTTGACCACGCCGAAAGATCACGGCGTTGTTACCGCTTTCGTCGCCGCTGCCACCGACTAAGGAGACTGAATAATGGCTACTAAAACCGCAGCAGCTTGCGCCTCGACCGTCCAGCCCCGCGCTACACGCGTGGGTCTGACGACCATTACCGAGGTTTTCAGCCTGACCACCACGCTGTCCGCTGGTGACGTGATTCAGATGGTCAAAGTGCCGAAAGGCGCTACGCCCGTCTACGTCGCTGTCACTGGCGCGTCCACTGGTGTTACGACCGTTACGGTTGGCGACGGAGAAGATCCGAACCGCTACATCGACGGCTATTCCACGTCCGCCAATGCTGTGCAGCAAGCGATCAACGTGGGCTACGTGCCTTATACCTACACGGCAGACGATACCATCGACATCAAAGTGTCGGCGGCTTCGGTTGCTACTGTTGGTGGCTACGTTACGCTGACGGCCATTTTCACGATGGACGCTTCGTAATTTACTGCCACTAATAAGGCAGATGATGTTCACTGCGGGGGCAATCGGAGCAATCTGGTTGCCCCTCTTTTTTAACCATCGGGAGACAGCATGAGTGAATTGGCTACGGGAGTGGATATTTTTGAACAAGCAAATGCTTACAATGTTGCTGGCGAGTATGACAAAGCCGAAGCGTTGTATGACCAGTTGCTGACACAGAATCACGATAATCCTGGGTTGCTGGCGACACTTGGGACGATGTATTTGATGATGAAAAAGCCTGGAATGGCAATGGTATTACTGCACGCCAGCTTGGATAAATCGAAGAAAAAAGCGCCTGAAGTCCTGACGAATTTGGGATTGGCGTATAAGTTTTCCGGTTTTCCTGACAAGGCACTGAAATACATGCGGCAGGCAATCAACGACAAAAATGCGATGCCTGAGTCGTATGCGACGTATTCCGCAATGTTTGTAGAGAATGGCGATCCTGACGAAGCGATCAAGATCTGCAAACAGGCGATCAACAAAGACCCTGAACTGGCACTGGCGCACTGGAATATGTCACTGGCGCTGCTGGAAAAAGGCGAGTGGGAAACAGCATGGGACGAATACGATTGGGGATTCGCTGCTAAAACCCGCGTAGACCGGCTGTATGAGGATATTCCGGTATGGGACGGTAGCCCGAATAAGACGGTTTGGGTGTATGGCGAACAGGGTATAGGCGACGAGATTATGTTCGCGTCGATGCTGCCGGATATGATGAAAACGAACACGGTGATTCTGGAGTCGCACCGTAGACTGGTAACGCTGTTTGAAAACTCGTTTGGCGTAACTTGCTACGGCACCCGCGAAGAAGCCGTAATTGACTGGCCGAAAAACCATAAAATTGATGCCAGGATTAGCATCGGTTCGCTTGGTAAGTTTTACCGCAGGAGCCGTGAAGCGTTTAACGGAATGCCGTATATCAAGGCAGATCCGTTGCTGCCGATGGGCGATAAACTGCGGGTTGGTATTTCGTGGACTGGCGGCAAAAAGGCATCGCGGGTTCAGCGTAGGACGATCCCGCTGTCGTGGTGGAAAAGCATACTGACGAACGAATCTAATGGTGTTGAATTTGTCAGCCTGCAATACACGGATTCTGAGGATGAAATTAAGCAAGTCAATGACATGGGATTCCATATTAAGGAATATCCTCAGTCGAAGGCTGACGACTACGCTGAAACGGCGCGACTGGTAAAATCGTGCGACTTGGTAATTAGTTGCTGCACGTCGGTTGTGCATCTGGCCGGTTCGATGGGCGTGCCGACGTGGGTGATGGTTCCGGCAGCACCGGCATGGCGTTACCAGCAGAAAGGCCCGATGCCGTGGTATAGAAGCGTCAGGTTGTATCGCCAGCCGTCCAGGGATGGCGATGCTTGGATACCAGTCGTGCAGCGGATTGGGTGCGATCTGGAGGAACTTGTGAAGCAAAGCAAACAGGAGGCAGCATGAGCAGCCCGACCGTAGAAACCAGAATTATCGTAAAGCCGGTGTATTTTAAATGCAAAACGGATTATGCAGTCGTCGATGGTGTGACTTTTATGTGGAAACATCCAAAAAAAGTCGAAAACAAAATGACCATCGAAAAACTGCGTAAAAACAAGAATTTTGTCGAAATTGGCGAGAAACTGCCTGAAGTCGTGGAGCCGGTAAAAGTTGCCGCACCGCGCCGACAAAGCCGACAAGAAAAGCAGTCATTCCTGTAAGGTGATTAAATGAGTTTTTCCTTCACTCGCACCAGAGAACAAATCCGAAACATGGTTTTGGGCAAGCTAACCGTGCTTGACCCAGGCGAAACGCCGAGTGCCGCAGACAGCACCCGCGTTTACGAGGCAATGGATCTGCGCTTGAAGGAAATGCCGCACATGCTTGGGATTATGTGGCGCAAGGTAAATCCTGTGCCGCTGTCGTTTAACGTATCTGCTGGCGTTGTTACAGCAAGTGCTACGACGGCGGTGCAGTTCCCGATTGCCCTGCATATTGTGGATAACTCACAAGACGAGCCGGTGGAAATCATCAGTCCAGTCGAATACGCGGCAATTTTCGATAAAACTGAAACCGGAACACCGACGAAAGCCATGTGGGAAGATGGCACGTCGCCGCAGCATTTCCGGTTCTGGCCGGTGCCGGATCGCAACACCACTGCAAAACTGACGTATCAGGCTATTCCGACCGACACCACGGCATCAGCAGCGCCGGATATTTCAGTGGCGATGATGCGTGCGTTCAGCGTGATTGTTGCGTATGACTTGGCCGACGACTTTGGTTTGCCGGAAGGTAAAATTCAGCGGCTCAAGGATGAATGCAAGGACGCAAAAAAAATGCTACGCAAGATAAACGCGCCGCGTATCAGTTATGCCGCCGTCGCCGTAGACGATTGGGGCAACAGGAATAAAAACGACTTTTATAAAGATACGGATTACGAGCGATGAATTCTGGCAGGGTTAATCTCGCTTTTTCTATTGAAAGCCGTGACGGAACCACGGATAGCGAGACTCGCCTTGTAAACGCATACATGGAGGTTGATGGGCGCATTCGCAGGGTTGTTAAACGGCCTGCGCTGGTAAATACATACAGCGTATCAGCGGGACACGCAACAGCACCACTTAATGTCCGTGGGCAAGGATTGCTATCGTTTTCTACAGAAAGCGCACCTGGCATCCCTGGAACCATTCAGTTGCTGGCAATTCGCGGCGACACGATTACGGTGCCAATATCGTGAAACTGCCTGTTGCAGCAGACTTAAAATCACGCGATGGCGATACCGGACAGGATCAGCGCCTGTTGAACGCCTACGTCGATATAAAACGAGGAATTCAGTTTGTAAACAAGCGCCCCTCTCTGGAGGCGGCGCTGGAATTGCCTGTAGGAACCGGATCATTTTCTACGCTAGGACAGGCGCTATATGTTTGGCAAGAGGTCGATGTAGACAGCACGACTCCGACGACATCGGTTTTTGGTATTCGCGGCGACCGTGGCAAAAAAACGCCAGAAACGAAGCCTGTTCTGCATTTCACTTCGCAGCCTAGCACGGCGAGTTTAAGCACTGCAATTAGCCCTGCAATCGTTGTTACGGCGCGTGATATTTTCGGTAACACAAAAACAGATTTTACCGGAAACGTCACACTGAGTTTTGCTACTAATCGTTACGGCGCAACACTAGGCGGAACTTTGACTGTCGCAGCGGTTGCTGGTGTTGCGACGTTTAGTAACGTGACGGTAAATCGAAGCGGAAGCGGATATGCGTTGCGTGCAACCGCTACCGGAGCGAAACCGGCAACAAGTAGCACGTTTGATCTGCCGACATCGCTGGTGTTTACGACGTATCCGAGTTCAGTATTGCCTGCTACGACATTTACTATTGTTGTGACGGCTCGTGATAATGCCGCCAATACAGACACGGCATATTCTGGAAACGTGACTATTGAAAAATCGTCAGGCCCAGGCACACTTTCTGGAACACTAACGCAAACTGCGACTGGCGGCGTAGCAACATTTACAGGGATTACATTAAGCGACGAAGGTAGCGTTGTATTAACCGCAAGCGGGACAGACGTATCGTTGGTTTATCCGCCGAATCCTGTTACTGGTGGAACAATAACTGTTGGCGGTTACATTTTAACGGCTGCATTAACATCAAATTCTCCAGCGCCACAACTTTTTTATGGCTATTCAAATGTAGGCCCAATCGGATCTATATCTCCATCATCGTATAATTCCGCAACGATAAATCAATTATTTTCTGGCGTTAATAGATTTGGAAATGATCAAACGGTTTTGCAATTAGATGGCACGGGATTAGGGCAATCATTTTTTGCGACAATTACAATTAACGGAGGCACATTAAATTCATCATCTGCTGCATTTACAGATAATGGATCAACATGCACATGGAGTTGGGTTGGAACCGCCTTATTTACCACTTCTGGAACATATAGCGTTGTGTGGACTTAATAGAAAATGACAACCATAAATTTGACGACTCCGGTAGAGGGCTTGAAATGGCAAATCAAGCAGACTCGTAACGGTTACAGTGTGGTGATGAAAAACTCTGTTGTGGCATACGAGTTGATCGGCACGACAGCCACACAGATTACCGACGTGGATTATCCGTCGTATCACACTTACAGCGTTACGATTACGCGCAGTGGTGCGACGGCAACCGTGACGACCAGCGTAAACCATACGCTTTCTACTGGCATGTCTGTGACGATTGCTGGTGCCACGCAGACGGACTATAACGGCACCTATACGATCACAGTGACTGGTGCGACGACGTTTACCTACACGGTGGCGAATTCACCGGCAACACCGGCAACTGGCACGATTACGGCTGTTGGCGGCAAAGCCAGCACTCCAGGGATCGTGATTCTGGACGGGTATATGTTTGTTCAGGCGACGACCGGCGAGATTTACAACAGCAATTTGGACGACGTGCTGACGTGGGGGGCGACAGATTTCAGGACACCCGAAAAGGAGCCGAGTAATGCGGTTGCCATCGCCAAGTCGCTGAATTACCTGTGCGCTTTCAAACAGTGGGATACGGAGTTTTTCTACGTCGATACGAACCGGACGACGAATTCTCCGCTATCGACCGTGGACAGCGCATACCTGAAATTGGGGTGCGCGACGGCAGACAGCATCGTGGAATTTGACGGCGGCATCGTGTTTATGTCGCGGCGCGACAATAATCAGCGCAGTCGTGAGATCCACGTTTTGAACGGCCTGACACCGAAGAAAATCAGCACTTCAGACGTGGAACGGATTATCAACGAGGATGATCTGGCGACATGCTATTCGCTGTATCTGTCTACGGCTGGACACCAGTTTTACCTGCTGACCCTGAAAACGACAGGGGTAACGCTGGCATATGACTTCAATTCCGGCATCTGGTATGAATGGTCGGTGCTGACGGCGCAGGCCAGCAAGTCGGTAACGGCGCTGACCAGTTCGGACGGTGTGGCGACGGCAACGGTTACGTCACACGGTTATTCTGACGGCGATCCGGTGCTGATTGCTGGCGCAAACCAGACCGATTATAACGGCACATTTAACATCACTTATGTTGACGCAAATACATTCACTTATGAGGTGGAAAATTCGCCAGTAACACCGGCAACAGGAACAATTACATCAGTTGGTTATGATGAATCGTATTTTAATGGCGTTGCTTATGCGACATACAATAACGTCGATTTAGTGTTAGGAGAAAGCGACGGAATTATCTACGCGCTAGACCCGTCAGTTTATCTCGATAATACTGTGCCGATTAACACCATGATTCGCACCCCGTTATGGGATAACGGCACCCAAAAACGCAAGTCTGTAAACTCGCTGCGACTGGTTGGCGACCGCGTTGCATCAGCAGCGTTGGTGCGGTATTCTGACGACGATTACCAGTCGTGGTCAACGTATCGCAGCCTTGATATGACACAGCAATACGCGGCAATTCGTAGGCTTGGCAGCACAAGGCGCAGGGCATGGGAAGTTAAACACACGGCTGATACGGCATTCAGGGTGGAATCAGCAGAGATTGATTTCACGCAAGGACGATAAGGAGAATTTTATGGCTTGGGACGAAGATATTGTTGACGGAAATATCACGCAGGGTAATAACAGTAGCGGATATTCAACCAGAACTACGCCGTCGTATTACACGCCGACATACTACACTCCGACGTATTACACGCCAAGTTATCAAACTCCTGGTGTAATGACGGGCGAAAATCCGAATACAGGATCGGCGTTTTATCAGTCGTCAGGTAGTCCTACGTTCGGCTATTTCGGCGCACCTGGCGGCGGCTCAAACGACAGCGAGTTTTACAATCTGCCGAACCGTCAGGCCAATGCTGCAATGAGCATGGGCGAACGTGTATCGCAGCTTGGCGATCCGGCGCAGGCATACCGTCCGTCATGGGCGAAAATGCTGGATGAAACGATTAAAGGTCAGGGATCGTTCAGCAGCAGCCCCGCATACCAGTTTGCCTACAATCAGGGACTGGAGGCGGTAAATCGCAAATACGCAAAGGATCTAGGCTCCGGTGCGCGTGGACAGGCATTGCAAGACTACGGCATGAACGCTGCAAGCCAGTTGCGTAACGCTGAAATCGACCGTCTGACGCGGCTAACTGGCTCCCCTGGCGCTGCTGCTACTGCGATGGCACGCATGTATCAGGACGCATGGGATCGTCAGCAGATGGCGCTGGCGAACAAAAATCAGGTTCAAAATCCTAGACAGCAACCGGCAGTTCAACCGCAAGGCCAATCGTCGATGAATACGCTGCTGGATATGTATAGCCGCATGAATTCTGGCGGCGGATCTACCGGAGGCGGTTCGTCATACACGATGCCTGTAATGGGAACGGGTTATGAATCGCCGTCGTCATACGGTGGCACTGGTTATGTTCAATCAGATTATGGCACTTATGACTTTGGTTCACCTCGATCTGGAGACAGTTATTACACACCAAATACCGGATATGAAGATACATATTCTGGAGGTTATGGCGGATACAGTGATTACGGCACCACACCTGATTATGGTGATTACTCAGGATATGGCGTTGGCGGATTTAACGCCGGATCATACGATTACGGTGTAAACGATTATCTGACCGATTACACAGACTACGGATACGGGGAAGAATAATGTTAAACGCCCTTGAACTCTACAGAAAATACGGGCAACAAGACCGTGCTGAAGCCGTGCAAGCGCAACAAATGGCCGATCAACAAGCGCAGCGACAGTTTCAGAACCAAATGTCGATGGTTCAATTGGCGCAGCAGCAACAGGCGCGTCAGCGGGCTATGCAGCAAGCGGCACAGCAGCGGGAACAAGCCATGATGCAACAGCGTAATCAGCTTGGCACGAACGCGCAGTTGCAGCGTGAAAAAATGTCGCAGGCTGAGAGAATGTTTAAGGATCGGTTGCAGCAACAGCGGGAGTTGTCAAATGCAAAGGCTAAACCGGCTCAACTACCTGCTTCGGCGTTGAAATTGCAAAATGAAACGCTTGAAGAATTGTCGATTGCCGATTCGCAAGAAAAAGATTTGGGAAAATATTTATCCCAATTAAATGAAGGAAAACTGGAACTTGGATTTGTTGCGAATCCAGTCCAAGAGGCAAAAAACTACCTAAATGCCGCAGACGATAAAAGTAGTAATTACGCATCATTTAGGGCTGGTCTTGAGAAGTTGAGAAACGACAGCCTTCGTCTGAATAAAGGTGTTCAAACTGAGGGTGATTCGCAACGAGCATGGAATGAACTTTTCCAAAATGTAACATCAGAGAAGGTTGTAAAAGATCGACTGCAAGAAATTATGCAGATTAACAAAAGAGCAAAAGCATTGAAGGCTATGCAGGTTGATCTGATTCGATCAAATTTTGGTGTTGAACCATTAGATAAATCAACCATTGAATTAATGCCAGCAAATATTGGAGCGCAGCAACCGCAACAAGGCGGCTGGAATGAGCAAAAGGAACGTAGGCTCCAGGAATTGCGTAATAAACTTGGACAAGGACAGCGGTAATGGCCCTAACAGAGCAGGAAGAATTAGAACTGCTGGAACTGGAAAAAGAACAAACTATTACTGGCTTGAAGGGTAAGGCTGCGCCATCTATGACCATTGGCCGCGCTGCTGGCCTGACTGGTCGCGGATTGGTTCAGGGCGCAACATCGCTGCTGACACTGCCGGTTGATATTGGAATGGCAATCGGCAGTAGGGCAGTGGGCGCTGTCGGTAAACTGGCTGGACTCGACACCGAAAACGGAAACTACACGAATGCCGGTGAAGCAGTATCAAAGGGTTTGACTGCTGTTGGACTGCCGGAACCCAAATCTACTGGTGAACGGCTTTATACAGACGTTGTTGGTGCTGTAGGTGGCGTTGCTGGCGGTAGTAAACTGGCGCAATTAGCACTGAAATACGGCCCCGCAGCAGGATCTACCGGCGTATTAGCTAATCAAGCCGTAGAACGCGCACTAACGACAAATATGCCGCAGCAGTATATTGGCGCTGTTGGTGCGGCAGAAGCCGGTGGTATAGCGCGTGAATTGGGTGCGCCGTGGTGGTTGCAGCCGTTTGCAGCCATTGGTGGCGGATCTCTAGCGCAAGCTGGCGCTGGACTGGCGCAACGAGTTGGCGGAAATATTAAGGACAAAACTGGCGACGTTGTTGCTGCGTTTCAGGCATCAAAAGGAAACGAACAAGCAATTAACAGGCTGGCAGAAGATGCCATCCGTGAGGCCACAAAAAATCAGCGCGACGAAATTGTTGCTGCGATGCAGACTGGTGGACGGCAATATGTTCCAGGCGTAAATCCTAGCGTAACCGAGCGTATCGCAGGCCGTAATTTGGCTAGTGGCGACGTTATCGGCAGCGAAGTCGCGGCAATGCAGGCTGGATTGGAAAACTTCGGGCCGACGCGGGATATTTTCGCATCTGCT
>Ga0181351_1000480_pt1 | contig 11468 bp, 8 predicted proteins | sample Su13VDMM15SD_FD_170485 | JGI IMG/M metagenome (GOLD analysis project Ga0181351, IMG submission 170485) | Freshwater viral communities from Lake Michigan, USA - Su13.VD.MM15.S.D | ecosystem: Environmental > Aquatic > Freshwater > Lake | place: USA: Michigan | collected 2013-07-16 | reverse complement strand
AGGAGCTTGACGAAGGAATCCCAAGTGGCATTGAAACCTCTGAAACCATCGAAGCAGCGCAAGAAGGACAAACGCAATCAGTTGCCGGAGAATCTCTAGGCAAGAAGGCTGCTACAGATGAAAAGAAAGCGGAACAAGGCGCTAGTGCAGATACGCAAGAACGCCGCACTTTTGTTCGCTCCGTTGACAAGTTGGTTGACAACATCATCACATCTGAAATTCGCAAAGCAGAGAAAGCCGCCAATCTAAATACAGGCGAGGTGCAGTTGCCTACTACTTTTGTAGGCACGGCTATTCATGATCTGTTGCGTTTGCCACGTTTGCTAAGTGAGTTCCTTCGTTTGCAAGAAGTTATTCCAAAGATTGAAGAAGCCACCCAAAGAGCCAAAAACGAAAAAGCGTTTAAACAAATTGCCGAAGCTATCAATCGTTCTGGTGTATTTGCAGAAGAAGCAATGGGTGCTTTGAATGGTGGGTATCGTAATGACCCAGAGGCTTTATTAGGCGTGCTAAACAAAGCAGGTACTGAGTCGCTTGCAGATTTTGTGTCTGAAAAAATTGAAGCTGCTAAACAAGAAGTAGCAGCCCGTAGAAAAGAAGACCAACCTCCAGAGCCAAAAAAATCTACAAACCAGCTTTCTAAAACTAGGTTAAAAAGAGCTCTTAATGAGGTCTACCACAACTGGATTCAGAGTGATAGCCAACGTGCCAGATTTGAAGAGATGCTTAATCAAGGCAAGGGCCTTGAAGCTATTGATGAAGTACTTACTTCTTTGCCCGAGGCAAGTCGTAACACTTTAAAAAGTGAGTTAAACTTTATTTACGGGCAGGAAATGTTCTTGCCTAAAGCTATTGGCCCTGCGCTGGATACTGATGGGATTGCCCTTGCTGAAAAGGGTAACTTTAAAGACCTACTCAGCCACATCATCAACAAAACCAACAACAAGTTGGTGCGTCAGATACTACGTAAGATTCAGTCATTAGGTATTAACCCTAAGATTGTGGTTGGCGATGTTGGTAGAGACAACCATGCAGGGGTATATGACCCAGCTACCAACACAATTACGCTTGACCCAGATTTTGGTTTAAATCACCACACTGTGATCCACGAGACTGTGCACGCCGCAATCTCTCACGTACTGCGTAGCCCAAACAACAAGCTAACGCAAGCTTTTGTTAAATTCTTTGAGCAAATTAAAAACCAGATGGGCGCTGCCTATGGTGGTCAAGACATTCAGGAATTTGCTTCTGAGTTGGTAGGTAACCCAGAGTTTCAAACTTTACTCAAAACGATCAAAGCGCCTCGCAGCGAAAACATGTTTGTAAACATCATGCAAGCTATTGGCGAGTTCTTGGGGTTACGTAGTGCTTACAAAGAAGGCATGAAGTTTGTCAATGACGCAATTGATATTTCTTCTAAGGTAGAAGCAACGCCCGCTGACAAGATGTTCCTGAGTATGGGATCAGCCGTTAACTCTGCGTTTAATACAGTGGGTCAAATTGGTCAAAGCATGCCATCTTTAGCAGGGCAAACGCTTGAAGATACCAAGAACATGTTCTCCAACGTGAAAGACTTTGGCTGGTTGAAAACAGCTATGGGTATGTTGCGACTTGACAACATAAACACGTTATACAGAAAAGAACTACCATCTATCCAGAAGTTAATAGACGCTCTTGAGTTGCGTAATGGTATGCAGGAACGCCGTATATCTGCAATCAACAAGAACTACAAAGAGTTTACTAAGATTGCACAAGCCCATAAACAAGATATGAATCGTATGAACGATATGGCTATTGATGCTCGTTTGTACGAAGTAGATCCGTTAGATGCAAACTTTAAGACTACCCCTGCTAATGCCGCGCAATACAACCGCTTGCGTAACATCTACACATCTTTAGATCCTAAAGTCCAAAAAGTTTACAAAGAGATTCGTAACTTCTATTCCGAGTCTTTAGACGAATACGAAACATTGCTTGTAGGTAACCCTAAAAAAGGTATTCCTGGAATGTTGTCGCCTACATTGGCTGCAAAATTAGCAGTGGAGTTTGCTACCCGTAAACGTTTGGCTGCTTACGTTCCATTTTTGCGTAATGGTGATTTTTGGCTAGAGTTCCCTGATCCCGCATCGGGTGAGCGTACTGCTATGGCTTTTGAATCTATTCGTGAGCGTCAACAGTTTATTGACTCGCAACTTACGCCAAACAAGATACCAAGTAAGAGCTACCGCAATTTACAAAGCATTACCTTTGATCCAAAGTCAGTACTACCTACAAGTTTTATTGGCAAGCTGATGACTGATTTACGTGCGGCTAATGCAACACAAGAACAACTTGATGCTGTGTATCAAGCGCATTTAATGTTCTTTCCTGCCGAGTCTATTGCTAAGCAGTTCCTCAAGTCTAAAAACGTGCTTGGTATGGAACGAGATATTGTTAAAGGCTACGGCACAACTGCAATTAAGTGGGCACGTAAGTTAACAAATTCTGAATACGCACCAAAGATTGATACCGCGCTTGATGAAATTAAAGAGCAAGCAAATAATGTTAATCGTTTAGATGTAACTGCTGCTGCTGAAAATATTATGGAACAGAAAGAGTTCCTGCATAACCCAACGTTTAATGGATTTGTTCAAGCCGCTACAACCCTTAGCTACTTTGAGTTTATTGCAGGCAACATCTCATCTGCTTTAATAAACATCACATCCCTGCCTATGCTGGTGTGGCCTATGTTAAGCGGTAAGTTTGGTTTTGACAAAGCAACATCTGCCATGACTGCCGCTAGCCGTACCGCAATCAACGGTATGGAAAAAGATCCAAAGTACAAAAACTTGTACGAAAAAATGATGGATCACGGTCAACTAGAACACACAATGGCTCGTGAAGTTCTTGAGGGCCGCAGGCAGAAGACTACTGATTTCACAGGACTTAAAGGTCGTATCCTTGATGGGCTTTCAATTCCTTTTGCCGCAACCGAACGCTACAACCGTGCAACCACTGCAATAGCCGCATACGACTTGGCTCGTCAAAGCGGAATGAGTGAAAAAGATGCTATTGATTACGCAATAACTACAACTAAAGATATACACACTTCTGGTCTAGCAGCAACTGCGCCTAAATGGATGCAACACCCAATTGGTCGTGTGTTCTTTACATTTAAATCATTTGTATGGAACAGTGCTTTTATCATGGCACGTGCCTTCCATCAAGCGTTCAAAGGTGAAACCCCTGCTATTCAGCATGCGGCTCGTCGACAACTTCTTGCTACTTACGGCATGGCTATGGCGTTTGGTGGTGTTAAAGGCATGCCGTTCTACGGCGCTATATCTACATTAGCTACGATGATCCAAGCATTGTTTGGCGATGAAGACGAGCCGTTTGACTTTAATGAAGAGATGCGTGACATTTTTGGTGAGTTAGGCTACAAAGGCGCATTTAACTACGTTACCAATCTTGAATTGTCAAACCGTGTTGGTATTGCAACCGACTTGATCTTCCGTGATGACCCACGAGGTGTAGCGGAACATGGTTATGTGTTGTCAGCTATGCAACAGATGTTTGGCCCTGCTGGTACCTACGCAGTTAGCGTAGGTAATGGTATTAAGATGATGAACGAAGGTAATGTTGAGCGTGGCATTGAGGCAATTATGCCTAGCTTTGTACGTAACGCTATGAAGGGCGCACGCTACATGACTGAAGGCGCTTTGACTTTGAAAGGCGATCCAGTTGACGAAGACATTAACGCCTACAACTCCTTGATGCAAGCGATTGGCTTCTCCCCTGCCGACCTGTCTAGCACATACGAAAAGACTTCAGCGGCTAAGTCCTACGAAAAAGAAATTGGCGCACGTCGTGTACGTTTATTGCACCTACATGATATGGCTAAGACCGCTGGTGATATGGACTTGATGTCTCAAACCAGAGAAGATATTTCAGAATTTAATGAGAAGCACCCCAATAACAAAATTACTGGTGATACGTTGCGTAGGTCTGAATCGTCTCGTAAAGCGGCTGAGAAGAACATGATTAACGGCGTCACATTCAACAAGAAGTTGCGTGGCGAAATTGAAGAAAAGTTCTTTGAGGAAGACTGAAAAAAAGCCCCTGACTAAGCAGGGGCTGAATACTTCAAGCAGAAGTAGAGTGCGGGGCGAGTATAACCTCTTTACGCCATACACGCAACCCATACACACCATTTTCTATAACTTGTTTTGAAACAACGTCTAAACCCAGCCTGGCGCACTCGTTCATAACAAACTTTTGCACCTGCTTCCTCTCAAGGCAAGGTATAAAGAAGGACGTTCCCGGCTGAAACTTAGCCCATTCAATCAGTATCGACAGGTTGAATACCGTTGTCATCTAACAACACATTCTCATTAAAGAAGTCTAGTTTGGTAGTGTCAAAGCACAAGGCGTTCACAGGAGCTTGCATATTAGCAAGGGTACCGGCGGTCATGCGCTTCTTCTTAGTGTCAACCAGTGCTTTACTCTTCCGGTAACCGGCTAACGATTCTTCATAATTGATAAAGTTTTTAGCGCAGTCGTCTCGGTAGGTGCGATTTACCACATACAGCATCTTGGTATCGGGCTCGTAGCGTGCAGTCAATGCGCCACGTGGCTCCTTAATTGGGCCATGCTCTAGTCCGTTCTTAGCCTTGCCACCATTGATAACAAGAATCTCATGGAAGTGACGTTGCAAGAACCCACCTAGGAAGTCATCACCATCAAACATGTACTCACGATTACGGATACGGGTCTCATTAATTAAGCCCACTGCGTAGTTGAACACAGGCTTAATCGGTATGTTGTGCAGTCCAAGGTGCTTGGCAATAGAACCACCAGTTATGGCTAGTGACGCCATAAGAGCCCAATAGCGTTCAGCGTTCTTAATGCCAGCGGCTTGCTCAATACGCAACTGAATATCAGCCATTTTAGCCCTGACCATAGGCAACTGACCTACAAGAGCTTGGGAGAACGGCTCCATAGCATGCCCGTAGTTGTTCATCAATTGACCAAAGTGTTGCCGTGCCCAAGTTGCATCGTCAAATGGATCGGGCTTGATGTTGATCTCCAGGATCCTCTTTAATTCGCCATCTGGAAAGCCCTTTATAGATAACAGTGCGTCAGTCACGTATCGGTTGGACGAAGTAATTAAACCAGTCTGAAACTTGGTGTTGTTTGTACGCTCTGCGTTCTCATGTTGCTTCAAGCGATTCTTGCCTCGACCTGAAGTCACGTCATACACTTGGTTTGACATTTGCTCAGGTGGCATGTTAGTGATCTCGTCCATGGTCACTGCCAAGTTCTGCATCACACCAAGGCGGCTCATGCGTGCGTTGTATGTGTCCTTGGGGGAGAGTAAGAGTTCTTTGGGTCTGCCGTAGATACTATTGATGGCTTGCAAGATTGTGGTCTTGCCTGAACCAGACTCACGGCTAACCAAGTTGAGCAAGAAACCATCGAGTGCTGTGAACTTCATCAGCATTGTGCCAAACCCCATGAAAAAAGCAAAGGCTCTAGCCTCCATGCCTTCACGACCATAGGTATTGATTGTGTCCTTCCATATTTGAAAGTCACCCTTGACTTGGAACAGCGGCACCAATGGTAGTGTGGGCGCAGAGGGCGGGCTATATAGCGTCTCAGTTGCACGTATTTCTCTGTCGCCAATGATGATGGCTGACTCGTCTTCAACCCAACCAAATTGTTTGTGCGCTTTTTCCGCTTTTGAATTCATTTGTAATTCCTCAACCCATTTTGTAATGTAGTACATGAGCGCATCTTGTTTTTTACCAAGTGCGGTCACCCCAAATGAAGCTACTGTTGCAATGAACTTGTCCTTAGACAGCACGTTGGGTAGAGTCATAATCCACTCACGCACTCCGTCTCTAGGTAGGTGTAATCGCAGTAGTAGGGTTTCCCCTAAGTCGGGGTCTTGCATCCGCTTGACTACATAAAAGTCATAGGGATACACAATCTCTTCTGTATCGTTGCCGTCTTTGTCTTTAGCACGTTGGTATATACCACCGGTTTTACCCCTGAAGAATGGAAAAGGGTACTTGGGTATTACAAAAGTCTTGGCTTCTTTAGTCTCAGGCTCAAGGTCTGTGACGATGTTGTCTTCCTCAGTGGCTTCAATGATCTCTTTGCCAATCTGAATGGGGGATGTGATTTTTAGCTTGCAGCCCTCACAGCCTTGTGGAAACAACTTTTTAAATGTTTCGCAAGTGTAAGGGCCCCTGGTCTCGTTGGCTTTGCGATCAGTCGCATACTCTGAATAACCGGGGTGCTGATTAGAGATGACATGGATGGCTTTGTCTCTATCCACACATTGCTGGGCAATACTCAGCCCTGCCCGCCACAGGGGTTCATCTATTGTTGCCTGATTGTGATAAATATTCAAGAGTTGATTGCATCCCGTGCCTTCAACGGACTTAATCAAAATGGTTTTAAAGCGGGACTGACTGCTACCCATTAGCGCAAGGGTAAGTGGGTCTAGCTGACGTTTAAAGTCAGCCTTGTCCAGCATCTTTAAAATATCTTCAGACGGTACAAGAAGTTTCTCAACCTCGTCTAGCGTCATTGTGGGCGCTACATGTAGCACTTCAACTGAAATTGGATTGGTTGGGTCTTTCACGTGGAATGTCTCAGGCACTCTGAGCACACGTGCGGCTTCACCAGTTACCGCAGGGTCAACATCAAACTTATGCTCAACGCACAGTTCTTTTAAGCGATCAGCATGGCTCCTCCACTGTTTGCGTGGGATAGCCTTGTCCAGTACCCAATACACGTGGGCACCCAAACCCGACTTCACAATGGTTGGGCGTGGTAGCTTTGTTACCTTGCAAAAACTCTTTAACGCAATCAGCCCTTCACCCAAATCCGCAAAGGGTTTGTTATTGCCACAATCAAGATCAATATAAAACGACTTTAGATAAAGCGCATTATTCGTAGTACGGCCCTCTTTTGGGTCACCATACTTAGCCATAGCAAAGAACGCATTGAATTCTTCTTGAACTAGCACATCTGCTTGTGTGCTTATATCATCTATGCTCTCTACAAACTTCTGCCTAACAACATCTTTTTCGTTAACTGTCTTGATTCCGAATGTGCAGTAGTGCTCGCCTTTTTCTAGTGGTGGTAGCACCAGTGCGAGAAACTCTTTTCTCGAAATCATAGCCGTCCTTGGTATCGTCTTTTAAAAGAGAAAGGCAGGGATGAGACGGAACATCCTTTTCGGGAGCTACCCTAGCCTACTCAAACTATTAAGCTAACTTTGCAATTAGCTTGTGCATTTTGTCTGCGTACTTACCTGAAACAACGGCTTTCCCACGGAACCAAGAATATACAGTAACTCGGCTCACACCGAAGAACTCAGCGACGTCAGTTACGGGTATATCCCTATCTAAGCAGATCATGCCCAATTTGACCCCGAGCAAGGTTTGATTAGCTTCCTTGATCTCTCGGGCAGTAAGCGTAGAATACCCCGCCATTACTCATCGTCCCATGCCTCAAGAATCTTGGACAAGTCTTTCTTAGGAGCTTCTTCCTCTTTCTTGGCAACACGTTTGGTTGGCTCTTCCACTGGCTCAGCTTCAACCTTGGCGGGTTTAGCTTCTGCCTTGGGTGCTTCCAACTTGGCAGGTTTAATACCATCGGCTTCAGCCACAGTCATGGTGATTGCTTTCATTGCAGAGTCAGATTTACCCTGCTCAATAACAATACCGTGGTCAGCGGCATCCAATACCTTGACAGGCTTGAAAGTCAGCTTAGGCGTTGCGCTATCTGTATCGAAGCGCATCTCAGTAACAACCGCAGTAATTGGAATACCTTTACTGCCAATCATCTTTGCGTATGTCTGCAAAGGCCACTTCCCAGGCTCACCTGCACCAAAGATTGATGCGGCAGGCAGGGTCAATTGGAATATATCCCCACGTAAATCATTTGCCAAAGCCACGGCAAGACGTTGGCTAAAACGGCAAGCACGGCTGTCGCCCTGACCTGAACCCTTCACGTTCCTGTCGCAGTCCATGCAACGTTTTGCTTGGGGCATAAGTGCCTTAGCATCGGGGAAGTCACCATCAGCAGACCAACAATCGGGTGCTGTTGGCTCGCCACCTTCACTGTAGTTCTTCAGATAAAAAGTGCGGGACACTTTTGGTGCGGCGGCAACGACCACCACGTTCATCGAACGCTCTTCGTTCTTGGCAATCTCTTTTCCGTTGACCATCATGCGCCATACACCGCCCTTGATGGAAATACGTTTCATGCCACCATTACCAGCACCGCCCATTAGGGCTTTAGTGGTTTCATCAAGTGCTACCTCTTTCAGATAAGAAGGTAGACTACCATCTAACATTGCAAGCTCATTACTCATTTTCTGCTCCTAGCGTTTAACAATTACTATAGTTTGATTAACATCCGCATTTAGCCCCGGAGGATGAAGATCGGGGTTTTCTTCAAGAAACTGCGCCATATTCGTGCTGTTGATACGTTGGTGCATCAACGAAAAGGCATCGTTTTCTTTGAGGAATTTGAAAAAAGAATCCCAGTCGCTTGTCCAGTAATTCTTTGTGATTCTGCGTGATACCGTACCAAATTGCGTACGTATTGTTTGGGCACCTTCGGCCTTGCAAATCTCTAACAGTTGGCTCCCTACCAAGTCCTGTTGCTCCTTGAGTTCAGCAACTTGCTTCTCAAGTTCACGTCGCTTGTCACGAATCTTCACGTAGATTTTTGCTAGCTTCTCTGTATTGACTTCTTCAGTCATTGCACTCTCCTTTTTGTTGTTGGGATATGGAATATAAGGGCTCTACTTTACATTGTCAAGTGTCTTCCACAATATTTTTGTAAAGATCAATTAGGCGTGTATGGATGTCTACTTTTTCCGACAACATTTTGTAAATGCGCTTCTCTACAGGGCTACCTTGCAGATGCACAACAGTGCAAGGATTACGTTGACCCGCACGATGCACACGTGCATTAGCTTGTAGGTATGTCTCTATAGAAGTGATCGGTCCCCACCAGACAACAACGTTGGCAGCGTGTAGAGTTACTCCGTGTGCGGCTGCTTGCGGTTGGATGACAAGCACTTGTGGATTCTTCTCTGTCTGAAACCTTGCAAATATATCTGTGCGTTTGTTGACTGGTACACCGCCATTAATCACTTCGCAGTTGATGCCGTTGGTTTTAAGTTCTTCCGATACGATCTCAATAGCGTGCCTGAATGGGGCAAACACGATGACCTTGTGGCTTGCTTCTTCAATCACTTCAAGCAATGCGCTCATACGGCTTTTTGCGTCAAACGCAACTACTTCACCACTGTCCGAGTACACCGCACCACAAGAAAGTTGTAGAAGCTTGTTCAAGTTCGCCGCCGCGTTAACTGTAGTGATTTCTTCCCCTGCCGCCACAGTCATCATGTTCTTGCGAATGGTCTCGTAGTACTTCATCTGTTGTGATGTCAGAGGTACATCACGAGTCACATAAGTCATGTCAGGCAAGTCAAGGCACTCGTCTTTGGTAAATCGGATCGCTGGCTGAAGCGCATCGTGCAACACCTTTTCCGATGTAGCTTTTGGCATCCATTTAAACTGTGTGATCTTCTGCATCACTTGGTCACGAAACGCACCAAAGAATTTTGGTACGCCTGATGGGTTGATAATCTTTGCTAGTCCATAAGCATCAGTAGGCGACTGAGATGCAGGGGTTCCTGTCATCATCCACACCCACATGTCGGGCTTTAGCACGGAATTCAGGGTCTTCCAACGCTTTGTAGCTACGTTCTTATAAGCATTAGCCTCGTCAATCACAATCAAATCAAAGTTCTTCACCTCGTCTTTAATAATTTCCAACCCGTCAAAGTTGCAAATCACAAAGTCGGCATTGCCCTTGACGGCTTCAATACGTTTCTCTTTGGAGTAGCTGTGTGCAATAGCGCATGACCGATGCATTGCAAATTTAAATAAATCAGATTCCCACGCAGATGACATGATGGACAGTGGACACAGCACCAAGACCCGCTTGATTGCACCAATATTCATCAAGTAGTCAGCCGCCCAAATCACACTAGATGTTTTGCCAGTACCCTGCTCGTTAAAGCAGAACGCACGCCTGTGCATGGTAAGGAATGATGATGTGACCTTTTGATGGTCAAACGGCTTATAGAGTCCTGTCCACTCGTAGTGTGCATTGATGGGTGAAGGCACGTTCTTGATGCGTAAGTTCTTTAGCACCTGGGCTTCTTCTAGCCCCCATTTGACAAGCACTTCATTGTTTCCCAATAGCTGGCTTTTGGGAATAACTGTTGTAATTCGGTTTGGTTCCCGAACTTTTAACAACAACGCTTTGTTGTTAATTATTTGCATCTTGTCGGTAGTATTTTGCGATTGAACTTTGCACAGCCCCACGCTCTGTTTTTGTGGGATTACCACCCATGACTACTAGGTGATTTCTAGTAACCACATCAGCGGCATACAATTCTTCTCTGTCTGTATGCGTGCCCTTCACAACTTTGCACATTAGCAAGTACCGATCTTGTAATTTAAGCAATGCTTCAAACTCTGCTTTTGTCATTTGCACTCTAACTCCAAACGGAATATAGACCGAATGTGTGTTTTTCACATTCAGTCAAAAAGATACTACTTACGGTAGTTACTCGGTTGATTCAGCTTCCTCGAAATCAAAGATCGTCATCAAGGAGAGAAAAAGAAAGCCACCAACTGATGCGGTTAATCTAAGGAGTCCAACATCCTTATACCCTCGTCACTCACACCCTACACGAAGGTTATGCAAAGGCAATCTGCCACTCCATTCTGCATACACTATACAGAATGTCAAGAGCGTTTACGCTCTTTTTTGCTTGATTCGGATACCAAATTACCCTTAGAGTCACGTAAGAACGAACGGTTTTTTGACTTGGATTCAACACGTAATCCATTTGTATTCAAGCCACCTTTGTCCAAGGCTTTCACATGGGCAACATCTTTGCCATCGCCCTTCTTGGCTGTACCTGATTTGACCGCTACGGCACGTGCGGAATTACGCATTGCACGCTTTTTAATCTGTTCGGGTTTACCCTGATACTCGTCGTATTCTTGGCGGTAGTTACGATTAGCTTTAGTCATCTATATGCTCCTTTACCATTGTGGGTACAGTCCTTAACGGCGCACCAGCTCTTGCAACTGAAATTGGGGCGGGGGTTCCACACATCCAACTCGATGGATTTCTCTAACCTTGCAGTGTCGTCAAGCCAACGCATCCAGTAGATGCCTTGTTGGTCTGCCTCAAAGTCTGCTTTTACGAAGTCATTGGCAACCACAAAAAGCAATCCCGCCTTGACCTTTTTCACTTCGGGAAAGTGCTTAAAGATTGCCAATGATAGTACTTCTAGCTGTTTTGTGTCTGCATACTTGGAAGACTTGCCAGTCTTATAATCAACCAAATAAGCCTTGTCATCTTGCAAAGTAATCCTT
>Ga0181351_1000478_pt1 | contig 11490 bp, 9 predicted proteins | sample Su13VDMM15SD_FD_170485 | JGI IMG/M metagenome (GOLD analysis project Ga0181351, IMG submission 170485) | Freshwater viral communities from Lake Michigan, USA - Su13.VD.MM15.S.D | ecosystem: Environmental > Aquatic > Freshwater > Lake | place: USA: Michigan | collected 2013-07-16 | reverse complement strand
GCTCGTTTAATTGGTCTTGCTCCATAGGTTTCATCGAATCCAACATCAGATATTAAATCTAAAACACTACCATCAAAAGTGATGTCGTATTTCATTCCAATTAATCTATTAGTTAGGATGTCCAACTCTAATTTCACAATTTTTTTAACATCTTCTTTCACTAAAGAATTAAAGATTACAATCTCATCTACACGATTTAAAAATTCCGGAGTAAAGAATTTCTTTAATTCCTTTTTCAAAACATCTCTACGATATTCTTCTTCAACATAGGTGCTTGACCCCGTTTTAAAACCAACACCTGAACCAAAATCTTGTAATTTTTTCGCTCCAACATTTGAGGTCATAATAATCACACAATTTTTGAAATTGATTTTCTTACCTAAACTATCGGTTAGGTGTCCTTCATCCAATACTTGAAGAAGTGTGGAGAAAATATCTTTATGAGCTTTCTCAACCTCATCAAATAGAATAACAGAATATGGTTTATTTTTAACCTGTTCGGTTAGTTGTCCCCCATCTTCATAACCAACATATCCGCTAGGTGCTCCGATTAATCTTGATATGGTATGTTTTTCTTGGTATTCTGACATATCCACACGAATCATATTATCCTCGCTACCGAACATTTGTTTGGCGAGTTGTTTTGCTAAATATGTTTTACCAACACCGGTTGACCCTAAAAAGATAAATGAACCAATTGGTTTGTTTGGGTCTTTAATCCCAATTCTACTTCTTCTAATTGACTTAGCAATTTTTGAAACTGCTTCAGATTGTCCAATAACCTTATCGGATAAATTATTTTCCATTTCGGATAATAATTTAGTCTCATCAGAATTTAATTTGGTAATTGGAATTTTGGTAATATTGGATACAACCTCATAAACCAAATCAATGGTGATTTCTTTTTTATTTGTAAGAAGTTCCTCTTCAAACTTTTTCTTTTCAGTTTCAAGTTTATTTAAGACTCTTTTTTCTTTATCACGAAGATTTGCAGCTTCCTCATAATCTTGTCGTTTAACAACATCCATTTTTTGTTGTTTAATATCAAACGCTTGGAGTTTCAACTTTTCTATTGAGTCCGGAGTTTTAATCTCTACCTGACTTCTTGCGCCAACCTCATCCAAGATGTCAAACGCTTTATCCGGAAATTCTCTATCGGTGATATATCTTTCCGCTAAATCAACACATAGATTTAAAATCTCGTTGGAATAGGTTACCTTATGGTAAGATTCGTATTTATCTTTTGAGTTTTCCAAGATAAGTAATGTCTCTTCTTTGCTTGGTGAATCAACAACAACTTTTTGAAAACGTCTTTCTAACGCTCCATCTTTTTCAAAGTTTTTTCTATATTCATCTAATGTTGTTGCTCCAACACATTGGATTTCCCCACGAGCAAGAGCTGGTTTAAAGATGTTTGACGCATCCATTGACCCCGATGAATTCCCTGCTCCAACGATGGTATGAATCTCATCAATGAATACGATGATGTTTGGTGCGTTTTGTAATTCTTCTATAATTACTTTCATTCGTTCTTCAAATTGACCACGATACTTTGTTCCGGCAACGATTGAAGTCATATCTAATGATACGATTCTTTTGTCCATTAAGTTTCTTGGACAATCTCCATTATAGATTTTAATTGCAAGACCCTCAACGATGGCGGTTTTACCACAACCAGGTTCTCCAATAATAATTGGGTTATTTTTCTTTCTACGAGAAAGAATTTGTGCTATTCTCGTAATTTCACTTTCTCTACCAATAACAGGGTCTAATTTCCCTTCTTCAGCCAATTTTATTAAATCTCGACTAAAATTGTCTAACACTGGTGTTGCTGATTCGGAAACACTTGTGTTCTTACCTCTTCCTTCGTTACCATCCATAGATTCTATCATAATTAATTTGTTTTATTTAAGTATAAGGGTTAATTTCATTATTTCAAATGATTGGACAAAAGTAATACATATTTTTGAATTACCAAAACATTTTTTTAATATATTTATAAAAATGGATTATAAACATGCTTGGATGAAATATATTAATACTTTAGGTATTGATAATGAACTAACAGAGACTTATAGAAACATTAGATTGGCTTTCCAACGAGAGGGTTGGTCGGATGAGGATATTAAAAGTCCCCCATATTATCCAAATGATATATTGAGAAATTTTCAAAAATTCTCAACATTAAAGGATAATGTTTATTCAGAATTAAGAAGTTTTTTTGGTGATGTTGATAATAATGAGTTTAACGATTATCTTATGGATAAATTACAAATAATTGATTTAGAAACACCTTTAAAAAATGGCAATAAAAAAAGAAACAATAGACGGGACTAAAATTATTAACGAAATTGAGTCAACAAATATCGTAAAAACTGAATACGATACAGAAACTAAAAAATTAATCGCTGAATTTAAAAATGGTATGAAATACGAATATGAGGCAGTTCCTCATAATGTATATACAAAATTCAGGATGGCAGAATCACAGGGTAAGTTTTTTACCACAGATATTTCAAAGGTATTCAAATACAAAAAATTGTAACAATTATAAATATTTAAGTATTTATAGTTAATGAGCAATTTAAAAAGCATATTATCCAGTTTTAGATTACAAGACGAATTAAATCCTAAATTTTGGAACTCACAAGAAGATAAAGTAGAAACGATGGTACCCAAAGTAAGGGAACGTCTTTTAGAAATTGCTTATGAGTTCATTGATTTTTTGGGTGTTGATGTAATTGTCTCCGATGTGGTAATGACAGGTTCATTGGCAAATTTTAATTGGTCAAAATATTCTGATGTGGATTTACATATAATTGTGGATTTTAAACAATTTTCAGAAAAAGAATTACCATTATATGAAGAATTGTTTAGATTAAAAAAAACTTTATATAACGATAAACATAATATCACCATATATGGATATGATGTTGAATTGTATGTTCAGGATGATGTTGAAAAACATTTTAGTAGTGGAGAATATTCTGTATTATTCGATGAATGGGTTAGCGAACCAAAAAAAGAAAATGTAGAAATTGATACCCAATCAGTTAAGATAAAATCAGAAGAATGGATGAAAACCATCGACGATGTTATTGAAAACGCTAAAGATGAGTCATTGGACGACGCAAAAAAATTAATAGACAGGTATAAAGATAAGTTAAAAAAGTATAGAACTTCAGGATTAGAAAAAGGTGGGGAACTATCAAATGAAAATTTAGTTTTCAAGGTATTAAGAAGAAATGGATACCTAGCAAAGTTGTTTGATTTTCAAAATGAGTATATCGATAAGTCATTATCCTTAAATGAAATACAATAAAAAGAATTAAAATCTTAACATTTTTAATTCTGAATATATTTATATATAAATTAATTTAAAAAACAAAAATAAAAAAATGGGAAAATTAAAACCAGTTGGTAGTGAAAAATTAGAGGGTATGGAAAAAATCGCTCGTATAATGGAAATTGCCAGATATAAAGAAAATACTCCAAATTCAATTAATGAGAATAAATCAGTTGAATATAATAAAGTATTGGCTGACGGAAACAATTATCAAATTGTTAAAGAAAGAAATGGTTATGTAATTAAAAAAACAATATCCGAATCTACCGGTGAAGGTGATTATTTAGACCCTATGAAAAATAGAAAATACTATTCATCATATTCACAAGCTTTTAAAAGACTTAACTTAATTGCGAAAGAAATTAATGTTAACGAAGGTCAAGAAAATAATGTTAATTTATTTTTTGAAAGCGATAATGACGCTACGAAATATATTTTAAAAATAGATGCTACAGAACAAGTAGCTCCTGCGGCCGCTCCGGCTCCCGCACCATCTCCGGCCCCTGCTCCTGCACCCGCTCCGGCTCCTGCACCAGCACCTGAAGAAGAATTAGATTTACCTGAACCGGAAGAAGATATGGATTTAGGTGATGACCAAGAAATGGACGATGAGGTTGTTAACCTTAAAGTTATTCAAAAGTTAACAGGGAAATTGGCTCAAAAATTAAGAATTCTTGAGGATAGTGAAGAAGAAAATCTTTCATCAAAAGATGTTAAATATGTAATTAACTCTATTTTATCGGCTTTAGATTTAGAATCTTTAGAAGAAGAAGATAAAGAAGATATTATGAATAAGTTAGAAGGTATTGACGATGAAAATCCTTTTGATGGTGGAAACGATGAAATGGGTGATGACGAAATGGGTGATGATGAATTGGCTCCGGATGAAGAATTACAACCTGAAGTACCAAGTGGAGAAATGGGTGAAGGATTTGGTTATGAAGATGTTCAGGATGAAAACCCTGACGACATTGAAGATGAATTACCAAACTATAGAAAACCAAGACACAGACATCAATCTGTTAGTGATGACCACTCTAGTCGTATGGAAGAAATGATTGAGGGATTATTCAGTGAATCAAAAGTTGATAGTATTTTAGAAAAATATTTTAAAGTTAATGAAAAAGAGAAACAAATTTTAGAATCTAAAATACAAAAATCAACTTCATTAAAAGAAGATAGAAAAGAAAAAATTAGTAATATTAAAAAACTTTCTGAAAGTATTTCTCAAGAAGTTGCATCAACTAAAGTGATTAACAAATATCCTGAAGCAAAATTAATTGGTAAAACTAACAAAAATAATTTAGTGTTTGAAATGAACAATAAACAATTAAGAGTAAACACCAAAGGTCAAATATTGTAATGAATTATTTAATATATGTTAATGAATTAGGACCAAATTATAAGGGTGATAACATATATGAATTTATTTTTTCGGATAGTTCAGAAAATATTTGGGGGGAAAATTGGGATTCAAAACCATCTAACGGTTACCCATTACCACCTGATTTAGAGCATATAAAAAAAGTAGGAGTTTTGAAGAATGACGTTATAACAATGTCAGTAATTCAAAACTCTGACTATTTCTCGATGATTGATACTATTGATGGTATTATATCATTGTCTTGGGAAAATGAAAACGATGATGTTGATTTTAACCACCAAAAAAGGTTGGTTTTTAAATTTGGAGAAACCGAAGAATCGGTTAAAAATAAATTATATGAACGAGATATCGTTTTAGAATTTGAAAAAACAATTATATATGAACACTAATCAAAAAAAATTAAAATTAATTGGTCACGGATTAAAACCATCCACTTTAGAAAATTTAACTGAATCTCAAGTTAATCTATTGTTTGGTAAATTACAGGAACAAGTTACTCCTGTAAGTGAACCGGCTAAAACCGCATATAAAGTTGGTGAAAAAGGTGGTAATTTACCCGCAACACCTAAAGGTTATAGTGTTAAAAAAAATTCTGACGGAACTTTTATGGCGATGCCTAATGAACAAGATAAAACCTTAGATGTTGTCCAAGACCCTGATGAAAGTGCTGATGGTATGGGTATGATGGAAGAAAAAGAGATTGACGAAAAATTTGAATCAAAAAAACAACAAAAATATTTCTTTGCTAAATGTGGTGACGGAAAAACCAAAGAACAAAAAAAATGGTGTAAAATGGCTGATGAGTACTCAAAAGATACTAACTTTGCCAAACTACCTGAAAAGAAAACAGAAACTAAAGAAGGTTATTTAGATATGATACAAAACGCACACACTAAAGTTATGTCAAATAAAATAGGACAAGTTCAACCAAATCCTAAATTTGTAAGTGAATTGGAAAATAGAATTACAAAATTAGTTGAGAAACACATTACTCCAAAAATGAGTAAAAAAGATTTTTTAAGTCTTTTAGATGAAGGGTCTGAAGTAGCTCCGGCAAAACCAAAAACTAAACCAACAACAAAACCGGGAACTGATTCTCCTTACAAACCTAAACCTGGTGTTAAACCAGCTCCAAAGGCGAAAAAAGAAATTGGTGAACAATCTCCTGAAATTGCTCCGGCAAGACCAACGGTTAAACCGGGTACTAAACCTAAAAAACCGGGGTCACCATATAGTCCAAAACCAGGACCTAAACCAGCTCCAAAAGCAATTAAAAAGAATTTACCAAGTTGGTTGTCTTTTAATGAAATAGGTATTAAACTTAAAGGGTAATGAGTGTAAATTTAAAAATGGAAAATATATTGAAATCAAAAGCAAATTTAGAGAAAAAATTAGTTAATGAAGGTTTAACAAAAAGAGAACAATTAATTTTGAATGAAATTAAATCTAACTTAAAAGAGGCTCCAATTAGTTATGAAGGTCCTGAAAGAATGGAACCGGGAATTGAGAGAAAAATAACTTCAAGACAAACCCCTTACGCTGACAATCCGGCATTACCAAAAGATGGTGATACTGATTATGTTGAGATTATATCCTCAAAGCGTTTTAAAGACTCTGTTGATAAGGTAAGACGTTATTTGGGTGATACTTCCGCTATACAAGGAAATAACCCTATGATGAACATTATGCAAACCGTAATGAATAGTCTACAACAAATTATGAGAGTTGAATCTCAAAATAAAGAATATCTTGAGAATTTGGCAGTTAATTTGGTTAAAAAAGAATTGGGTATACCTGAAGGTTCTTTACAATTTGACGCTCAACTTATCCAACAACCAATGGGAGCTGCTCAAGGAATGCAGTCAGAACCAACACAACCTAGTGAAGAAGAAGTCAAAGACGCATTTAAAAAGGCTGAAGAACATAGTGAAGAATTACAAGATTTTGCCGACGAATTTGAACAATTTAATTTAGAGAAGGCGAAAAGGAGAATGATTAATTCTCTTATCCAAGGAGCGGCATTTAAAGGTGGACATATGTATGTTTTACTTAGTGACGAAATCAATAGATTAGACCCTAATTTATTAAATCTTTATGGTGTAACCCAATCATTAATGGAACATTTATATTGGTTATATCCTGATATGGAAGGTATGGCAGCCGGAGGTGGTGGTCAAATGGGTCAAAGTGAAGTTGATGAAGAAACCGACCCACCAACAGTTAGAGCTAAAGCTATGACATTTCCTTTATTAATTCATGAATTAGTGAAAGGTGTTTATGAAGTGTTTGGAACTCACGGTTTACCTGACGACCCAAGACAAGCTGAAATGGTTTTAGGTGCTGAAGATACTTTACCTGCTGAGGTATGGGACTCTAGATTAGGTCCAATATTTTGGGAAAAATTTACAGAATCATATCCTGATGATTTGTTTGAGGATGAAAAAAAACACCTTCAACACTACTTATTTGTTAGATTTTCAAAATTATCAGCACCAGAATTTATGAGAGTTGCTAAATTAATTTTACAAGGTGACCCAAAAGGTGGTGAATTTATCCAAAGAATGGTAAATGAAATCGTTGAGGATTTGAAAAAAGACGAATACGATGAAAAAATGGGTTCCGATGATGATAACGAAGACTACGGTGATGACGACTTTGATGATTTTGATTTGTCAGAACTAGGGTTCTAAACAAACAAAACGACAATGTATGTCAAATTTAACAAGAGAACAAGTATTAATAGAATATGTAAAATGTCATAAGGATGTAGGTTACGCATTAAAAACGTATCTACAGACTTATGACAATACTGTTTCAAAATATGTCCCAGTAGAATTATTCCCCGACCAAATAACCTTACTTGAGGATTACGAAAACAACAACGAAAACATTGCGTTAAAATACAGACAAGCGGGTGTAACAACCGTTACCGCAGCTTGGGCGTCAATGAAATTATCGTTTGCCAAAAAAACAAAACCAGAAAAAGTTTTGATTATTGCCAATAAGCTTGACACATCTATTGAGATGGCGAACAAGATTAGAGCATTTGTTGCCCAATGGCCTGAATGGGTTGGTATTGGATTTTCCCCTGACAAAAACGCTCAAAAACATTATAAATTACTTAATGGTAGTGAAGTAAAAGCGGTTGCAACATCAAAGGATGCACTTCGTGGATTTACACCTACAATATTAATATTTGATGAGGCGGCGTTTATTGAGGCCGATAATGACTTCTGGTCTGCCTGTATGGCATCCCTATCTACGGGAGGTAAAGTAATTGTGGTTTCAACACCCAATGGATACGACCCAATTTACTATGAAATTTATGACCAAGCCTTAAGAGGTATGAATGACTTCAAGATTACCGAAATGTATTGGTATCGTGACCCTCGTTATACTAAAGATTTATATTTAGTTAAAACCGAGGATATAATTCATTACCTTTTAAATAAAGAAGATTACAACGAAAAAGAAATTATTAGTTGGGAGAGTATATCACCATACGAAAGAGATTATAAAGAATTAAGGGTTTTAATGGATGACGGATACAAACCTTGTTCTTCTTGGTTTGAAGCGATGGTTAAAAAATTAAAATACGACAAACGTAAAGTATCGCAAGAGTTAGAATGTAATTTCCTTGGGTCCGGTGATAATGTGTTTGATTCTAAAATGATGCAAGGTATTCGTGAAAATATGGTCAAAGACCCTATTAGTAAAATGATGGGTAACGCTCTTTGGATATGGAAAGAACCTGTTATTGGTCATAAATATATTATGGGTTGTGATGTGTCTAGAGGTGATAGTGAAGATTTTAGTTCATTCCAAATTGTAGATTTTGACACTAATGAACAAGTTGCCGAATATGTGGGGAAAATACCACCCGATGTTATGGCAGAAATTGCATATAAATGGGCAACAATGTATTCGTGTTTTGTTGTTATTGATATTACCGGAGGAATGGGTGTATCAACAGCAAGAAAAATGCAAGAGATGGGGTATAGAAATTTATATATTGATGGGATTGACGCATCAAATAAATGGAAATACGACCCAAAAGCTTTAGATAAAATACCAGGAATAAATTTTAATAATAAAAGGGTTCAGATTATCGCATCCTTTGAAGAAGTTTTAAGACACGGATTTAAGATTTATAGTACTCGTTTATGTGGGGAAATGAATACTTTTATCTATATGAATGGTAGACCCGACCATCAAAAAGGACACCACGATGATTTAATTATGTCAATTGCTATGGCAACATATGTGGCAGAATCATCATTTAGTAATTTAACCAAAGTAACAGAACATACCAAAGCAATGATTGATTCTTGGTCCGTGAGTAATAATCAGAACATAGGACAATCTATTTCTTTTAATCCGGTTATGCCAAACTTAACCGAAAGAATAAACCAATTTAGTTCCAGTCAAGTTTCCAAAGACGATTATATGAAATATGGTTGGTTATTTGGTGGAAGATAATATTTATTAATTAAAAGAAGATGGGATTTGTTAATAGAAAAAAATCAGGGAATATTATTGGGGGTTCACGACTAATTGTTGATGGACAAAATATCTTTAATGTTCAGGTTATCCCACCAGGTTTTAATAAATTAAGTAGTAAACAAGATAATGATTCTTACCGTAAAATTCCGGTAACGCCAACCCCAACTCCGGCTTTTATAATTGATTGTGATTTTACCGGTAGTGTTGAATTAATACCGACACCTAAATTTACAATATCAACAAATAATTATAGCGGATATTGCGGGAATATAACCTATTACCCTTCAACAGGAGGTACAATAGATTTAGGTTCTGTGATATTACCCTACGTATATTATACAGAATATTATTATGGTCAATATGTGATATGTATTACTGAATTAAATAAGACTTGTGTTTTAAGTTATTTACCGCCACAACCAACACCTACTAATACGCCAACACAAACAAATACACCAACACTTACTAATACGCCAACACCAACACCTACTCCCACACAAATTGAAGATACAAACTATTTATTACAAGAGAATTATTTTACATTAGACCAAGAAAATAATAATAAAATTCTAATCAATTAATTATGCCTAATTTACCTATATCACAATTACCCTTAGCATTATCCGGTCAACCAGAATCGTTGATGGTTATTGTAAACTACGATGTTATCCCGTCAGGAGAAACCAATTCAATTTATTTTTCAGCATTAACTCAACAATTTTCAGGGGATAGTGGTTCACCTGCGGTTATTATATTAGGCGATGGTAATAATTCATCGGTTAGGTGTGGAGTTGGTAACACGGCATCCGGAAATTATTCGGCCGTATTAGGTGGTAGTGGAAATACAACAAACGCAAGAATGTCGTTTATTGGTGGGGGTAATAGAAACGTGATACAATCACCGACAAACGAATGTTGTTCGTTAGCTGCGACAATCGGTGGAGGTTCTTTTAATACCTCGTCAGGGTATGTTTCTTTTGTTGGTGGTGGTTATTGTAATACCTCTAATGGACAGGGTTCTGTTGTTGTTGGTGGTTGTTGTAATAGTTCAACAGGTAATGACTCTTTTGTTGGAGGTGGATTCGGTAACACCGCGTCAGGTGCAACATCATTTATTGGTGGTGGTTTTAGAAATATCTCTTCAGGAGAAATTTCATTTATTGGTGGTGGTTATTGTAATACCGCATCAGGAGATGTTTCTTTTGTTGGTGGAGGTTATTGTAATACCGCTAATTCAGGGGGTTCTGTTGTTGGTGGTGGTTATCGTAATATATCATCAGGGTATAATTCATTTGTTGGTGCAGGATTTTGTAATATTGCTTCTGGAAGTACTTCTTTTATTGGTGGGGGTCAGTATAATAACGCCACAGAATGTTTTTCAACAATTGGTGGTGGTTGTTTTAATACCGCGTCAGGATATGTTTCATTTATTGGTGGTGGTCAAAATAATAGAATTTGTTCCGGTTCAACTCATTCAACAATTGGTGGAGGATGTGTTAATACAATTTGTTCTAATTCATCCTATTCAACAATTGGTGGAGGATGTTATAATGACATTCGTAACAATTCAAACAAATCAACCATTTCCGGTGGATATTATAATAAAATTAAAGACGGTTCAAGCATTTCAACCATTGGTGGTGGGAGGTACAATTATATTATATCTGCAAGTGATGCAACCATTGGTGGTGGTTATGGTAATGTAATTAGGTCATCCAGTTCAACCATTGGTGGTGGTTATTGTAATAAAATGTGTTCCAATTCATTATATTCAACAATTGGTGGTGGAAATGATAATATAATTTTCTCCGGTTCATGTTATTCAACCATTGGTGGTGGTGAAAGTAATCGAATTTATGTAGATTCAAAATGCTCAACCATTGGTGGGGGTTGGGGTAATCAAATTTATTCTTGCGTGTCCCGTTCAACTATTAGTGGTGGAGCTGGAAACAAAATTTGTACATACGGTTCACTTGCAACTATAGGCGGTGGAGGTGGTAATCATATAGGTTATTATACGAGAAGTTCATCCATTGGGGGTGGGGAAAACAATGTGACTGGTAGCTATTCAAATGGTTCAACTATCGCTGGTGGTTATAATAATCAAACTGCGACTTTTTCCAGCTTTTTTACCCCCGATGGGTCAGCTATCGGTGGTGGTAGTGGAAACACAACGACTAGTATTTTTGCTGTAATTGGCGGTGGTCGTAAAAATACAAGCGGATTTTATTCGTTTGTTGGTGGTGGTGATTTCTCT
>Ga0181351_1000477_pt1 | contig 11491 bp, 13 predicted proteins | sample Su13VDMM15SD_FD_170485 | JGI IMG/M metagenome (GOLD analysis project Ga0181351, IMG submission 170485) | Freshwater viral communities from Lake Michigan, USA - Su13.VD.MM15.S.D | ecosystem: Environmental > Aquatic > Freshwater > Lake | place: USA: Michigan | collected 2013-07-16 | reverse complement strand
TCAACGTGATTATCTTTTTTAACTTCTTGAGTTTGAAGTTTTGCGTCTTCCTTTTCTACCTCTTTAGCATTAGCAAACATATCTTCGTCAAATGCATGAGGGTTGGCTTCAAGCTGTTTTGCTGCTTTATTAAGAGCATTAATGTATGAATCGTTAGTTAGCTCTTTTTCTTTATCAAGGAGCTTTTGAACTCCTTTCTTTAAGTAGTATGGATTAACACGATTAACTGCTGGGTCTGTAGGAACATTATTATCAACTTCTTTTAAGTGAACTTCATAATTCTCAATAATCTCAGCTTCACTAATGATACCCTTATTTTTAAGGATCTTTACAGCATCATCAAAAGAAGTAAGATTAGTTACCCAAGGAAGGTTTTTATCACGGCGTACTTCGTAAATAAACTTATCACGACTTATTTCACCGGCTTTATGCTTACGATATAATTCAATTGTTCTCATGCTAATAAATATTAGTGTCTTCCTTGACCACGATAATTCTTTTCTGAATGGTCGTGTTTGTTAAATGATTTTTTTGTAACTCCTTTTTTTCTTACCGAATGAAACTTTAGATGCGGTACCTAAACCTTTTACTTTTACCATTACTTAAACCTTTTTATGTTTTGATTTAGTTCTGCAACTAGTTCCTTGATCTTCCCAAGAGCTTTTTCTGTATGCATTTTATATTTAAGACCACCTTCACCTTCAGATAATTCTTCTTTGAGGCGACTTACATATTCGAATAGCTTATTAATTTCTTGTACTTTCTTTCTAACTTCACGAACTGCTTGATGGAATTGATCTGATTTTCCTCTAGTTTTAGTTTGATTTTTAAACTGAGAGTAACTCTCATTTAACTCTTCAAACAATTGCTTATAAATAAACCCACCTTTAGATGGACGATTAGGTATGGATGGAGCGTCTTTCCAACCTCTCATTACATTTTTACTTTTACCTGCAGCTATTTTAGGCTCAACGTCTTTTTGCTCCTTTACTTTTTTAGTGTATCCTGCTTTATATACTTTTTCAGGTACATCAAGACCTGGTAAAAAAGCTTCGCCTCCGGTTACGGATCCTTCTTCATCTATTGTATGAACAGAATCTATAAATTCTATACCTTTTTTTTGTACAATTGAATCATCAGGAACTGTTAATTGAAGTATATTCCAATCTCTATCACTAAGAGTAATGTAATTAGCTTCTTCTGGTGCTAAATTTTCTATCTTTCCTAAAGAAATTAGATTACCATATACCCTATCTACTTCTGAATCGCTTATAGTAAATGATACATTAGGATCAAATTCTTCTCTAAGACGCTGGGTTGCAAACTGTTGACTAAATTGTTTCATTATACAGATCTTTTTAGCTCATCAATTAAATCACAGTATTGAAGAATACCTGTTATCATTTCATCTTTGATCGATTGATTTTCTTTAATCGGTTTGATGAATTTAAGTACCTCTTCTAATTTAATTTTAACAACTTGATCTTTGGAAGACTCTCTTAAATCTGTAATCTCTGTTTTGATAACTACTAACTGAGTATTTAGATAATCTTTTAGGTTCTTTGTATCTGATACATTGTTGATATACTCTTTCAAGATATCTTTTTGTCTATTAGATAGATCTTTATACTTGTTATTGAACTTTTCAACTAGTATTTTGTATGCAAGAAGTCTAATTTCCTTATCTTCTTTCATAAACTCTTGAACTAATGACTTAGGAGCCTTGGTATTTTCTAAAGGTTGTTCAGATAAATGCTCAAGAAGATTAATTTTATTAAGAATAAGCTGTTTTGTATCTATAGTTTTTGATTTTTGTGACTCAAATATAGTATAGATTGATGCAAAAGGCTTATAATTTTCTATCTTTGCTTTAAAAAAGTTATCTAAATCGTAGTTATTTTTGATCTCTTTAATCAAATTATACTTAAGCTTATTAATCTTTTCAAAATCTAGCTTTTTATACTGCTCTATAATAGTAGTTACAAGCATATCAGCCTTAGTCTCACTTAGCTTTGGGCTAGAGACAAAGGTACTGTATAGGCTGTATTCCTTTCCTAATTCTGTATTTGTATAATATTTTTTAAGAATTTTGACAGCTTTAGAGTCTTGATTATTTATCAAGTCCGATGTTGTCTGTCTAACTAGTAATTCAAATAATATACCAGTGTTTCTGTACTTGCTGTGTTTTAGTGCCATAGTTTTTTATACGAGTGCGCTAGTAATAAATATCTATATATCAGTCTAAACCATCAATTATATTCTCTTCACTTAAAAGATCTGACTCCTCAAATAATTTGACTTTTCTACCTTCATTTTTGCTAAACATTTTATTTAGAGCCTTTTTGTTTTTGAGATATTCTCCCATGGTACTTTCTAATGCTAATGGACTTCCTCCTTTAAAATTTGTTTTAAGACTATTTTCTCCAGCCTCAGCATCTTTTTTATATGCATCAAATCCGATTGGGTCTCTTCCAAAAGCAGATTTATCAGTATTAATAGTTGATGTTACAGTTTTAGGACGGCCTGGTTTATTTTCATCATAACCATACGGTGCATTCAAGATTGAATCTTCTTTTCCACCATATAAACTAGCTATCTGATGTGGTGTTCCGTATGCTTGACCTGATTGTGCAGGATCATTTCCCTCTTCTAATATTTGATTATACCTAAACTCTCTTTTCTTATCTTCTACAATCATGTCTTCCAACTCAGCATATTGATCTTCAGAGAAGTGAAATATCTTATCATAGATAAAGTCTCTTGGAAGCAAGTTTCCTTCCATTGCTTGTTTAGCAAGGTCTATTTTTTCTTTGAAAAGAGCGATTCTTTCTTGATCATAGATAATTGAAGGATTAGTAAGAGATAGAGTAAAGTTTGCGGCTGATTCGTTTGTATATCCATGTGCGTATAAATGTACTAATCCTATTTTGGTTAGTTCACTAACTAGAATTCTTTGTAGCCTTTCAATTGTTCTTGCAAAACGAATATCTTCTGCAGCAAGTGTTGCTTTACCAGTAAGATCTTTTTCGTATCCCATGAAGGCTTTCGGTATTTTAAGAGCCGCAAAAAGCTTCTCTCTAAAATATGCAACGTCTTCAATACCGTTATAATCAAGACCTTTAGTTGTGTCGATCTTTGTTGAGGTATCATTTCCTCTCATAGGAATAAAGAAGTCCTCAAGAAGGTTTTGCTGGTTGTATTTTAAATTATAATTACCAGTTTGTGGATCCATAAGAGGAGTTTTCTTCATCTTATTGATCATCTTTTGCATGTAGTTATCTACTTCTCCTGGAGGGATAGCTCCTACATTTACATAGAAGATCCTTCTTTCTGGTGCTCTAACGATACGATGAATCAACATCGCATCTTCAATCAATGTATATTGCTTAAACAACTTACGAGCCGGCTCAAGATAAGATCTACCATAAGGAAGATAGTTAACATCTCCAGTTAATCTGAAGTGCGCCATTTCATAGTTATCAAACCAAACACCAGAATCACGATTTTGTGCTGAGCTATATCCTGTAGATGAAGCTAGTGTTGCATTAGGATCATACTTAAACCTAACCTCTTGTGGGTTTTCATGATTGAATCCTTCTTCACGCACAATATTATAAGCTGAGAAAGGAATAACATTATAGACTCCGTACTTTTCTGCAATCTCTAATTTGAGGTAGAAGTCGCCATATTTAGCCATATTACGAACCCAAGACCAAAGATTAAATTCAATATTAAGTACAGAATAAAATAAGTTGTAGAGGAGTTTCTGAATGTTCTCATCAGAAGATCTAATTTGTAATACTTCACCGTGTTCATTTTTAAGTGTACACTCATCGGCTACAATATCTAGCGCTGAGCAACAGATTGCATCTGTATCCATAGCATCATAGTCAGCATAGATTTGTATCCTTGCTGATTGATAGTTCTGTGCTAGATTAAGATTAACACCATACGCGGTAGAGGTAGTATACACCTTATTAAATCTGTCTACTAATGAGTTTGTTTGAATAACACCAGACCTTTGAATAGTATCTGTGTCGATTACTTTTAACATATCGCCGCCCTCATTACGAATAATAACATCCGTAGAGAATAGCCTTCTTAGGGTCGAGAATAAGTTATTTTGTTTTTGTGGTTGCTGTTCTGCCATATTTTATTTTATAAAAGCCAAGTTAAATCTTGTGTTTCATTACCACTAGGAGTAGATATATCCATCAGCCATGGGTTTTGATTATAGTTGTTGTTTGCGTTATAACTTATAGAATTATCTTTAGTCTTTGTGAAACTATTTAATGCTGCGTAAGTTAAATTCTCAGCAGTCTTTCTGTATCTTAAACTAGTCTCTCTTAGATACATAGCAATAGAGAAAGCCATAACTAGATCATCATTGTAACTATTCATTGCTTGAGCTTTACCATTCTTCCAGATAAAAACTCTTAGCTCTTCTAATAGTCTTATAGACTTTATATTAGCTAGTTTAAGCTCTACAAAATTCCTCATCTTCTCTATTATTAGAGGCCTAGTTTTTTCTGTTGTAGAAAAACCAGGAACTAATCCATCCGCTCTATTATACTTATCTACATATTTAGAAAAGTCCATATTTTGATCTTGCTTATAACTATAATACATGTTAGTATAGCCTCTTTCAACAACAGTTTGTATAACATCCCAACCTATATTAGCATTCTCAACCACTAGAAGCGCGTTGTTATATTCAGATGAAACACTAAGAAGAATATTTGCGTAGTCTCTAGTATCAACCTGGGATTTATACTCTGCGACTTGTGTTATTGATTCAATATCAATTACATGAAAGCTAGAATAGTCATTACCATCACCACGAGCAACGTCGGCTACAACAGCATAGTATTTCATTGGATCTGGATATTCCCATATCCATAATGCTCGGTCTAAACCACGCCTCTCTATTGGCTCACAGATCATATTCTCCTCATACCAACTAAGTATCTCTGGTTCTATAACAGTATTACCTGAAGTGGCAAAGTCACAATCGCACTCTTGTGCAGCGTTTCTTTTGCCTAGAACAATATCTTGATCGTCTCTCCAAGTTTGATCTCTTTCAGGATGAACAGACCAAGGAAGTGATATTGGTAAAAACTTATTTTTTTGCTCTTGAGCTATTGTATATGTTTTGTGGAACCAATTACCAACACCATTAGGAGTAGACAATGCAACACAACCACCGCCTGTAGCCAATGTTTGTTGAGCCGCAGTAAAGATAGTTTCTATATTATCAATAAACGCGGCCTCATCTATTAGTAGTAAAGACACAGCTTCAGAACGTCCAGCATCACCAGTAGCAGAAACTGCTTTTATTTGTGAGCCATTAGTAAGTCTTAAACTAAGTCTATTATCTTCAGAACTTCCAATCTTTAACCAAGTAGGTAAGTTTTGATAGGCAAACCTTACTTTAGTTACCATGTTTTTTGCAGTATCTTGCTTAGTTGCAATTACAAGAACGTTCTTATCCTTATTAAAAAGCATTAGCCATAAAGAATAGGCAGACACAAGAGTTGAGATACCAAGCTGCCTAGACTTATTTATTATAGAATAGTCATGCTTTTGAAATAGTCTTAAAACTTTTTCCTGAAAAGGATAAAGATCGAACAGTTGTCGACCTCTTTGAGGATGCTGGATCATGTAATACTTCTTCATAAAGTACACGGGATCTGTAGCACATTTTATAAACTCCTCCTTTATCCTTTCTTTTATCGTTATCTGTTCAGACATTATTTAATTATGATGAAACCTAATAGCGCTGCTGCTAATGCAACTTTTTGTATCCTACCAAATTTTAGTTTACGATTAACCGAATTTAAATCACTCTTTAGACCAACAACTTGTATCTTATAGTTATCTATTTGACCAAGTCTATTCTTATCTATTGCTAAATAATTGTCTTCTTTTAATCTTAATAAACTAATAACTGTGTCTTTATTTTGAACTAAAGATTTAAAGTTACTAATAGCAGAGTCTTGTGCAATCACTATCTGCTCATTAATCTCTCCCTCTTTAAGATCAACTATAATAGCTTTGCTAACTTCAAAAGGAAGGTACGTTGTATCTATAGACTTCTTAGAATATTCCTCAGTATAATTAGATACAAAAAAACTATCTACTTCACTAGGAGTATATTTAAGTGCGTCTTTAGCTTTTTTAAGATCTCCCTTTAAATTAGACACTTTAGCTTCTAATACATTATTAGTATTTATCAAATATACATTATTATCTTCTAATACGCTAATAGATTGTTCTAGTGCGTTATTATTTACAATAAAAGAGTCTACTTCATTTTGAAGTGAATCTATTTTATGCTCATAAGGAGCAAGATCAAATTTAACTGGCTCATAAATAAACATGTACCATGTAGCTAATAAAGCTAATAAAAGCAAAATTACAATACTAATTGTCCTCTTCATCTGAGTCTGTTTGTGGTGTTTCAATTTTATCTATTTGAGATTTAAGTAGCTTAAGTCTATCTGGCATATTTCCTACCTCTTGCTTATAAGAAGACACATTCTTTAGTGTTAGATTACCATCAGGTCCTCTCTCTGTATGCTTTGCTATAATTGCCTTTACTTTTGATTGTAGATCAGAGTACTCTCTCTTCTTTTTATCTAGATCTTTATAGTCTATCTCAGTTTGCTTAAGATCTTCTGGTGTGGGCTCTTGATCCTCTTGACCATCTTCTTCTCTTATTTTAGAGATTATAGTAAGATTGTTTTCGGTTAAATACTTCTGTAAGTTAAATGACATAGTTAGTCCATTTACTTATAAATATTTACTAGTCTTGTAAATCATCTTTTGGTTCAGGTGTTCTTAGTGGCCTTGATAATTCCAACCACTTTGCATATTCGTACTTAATACCATAAAGGTAATATTCGTCTTGCTTTGCTTGTGCTTTTGAGTATAGTATTGCAGGTCCAGTTACAGAGTGGGGTTTTACCATTCTATTATCATCTTCATAAACATGAATAGTAATACCTTCAATGGTCTTAATAGTTCTATAGACAGTATCTTTTTTAGGCATATGTTTAGTTTGCCTTAAATATACAACAAATAGTTGAAATAAAAAAATTTATTTTGCTATATAGTCACACATTATGTGAGATGGGTATATCCCGCCTTGTTTATTTCTAATATTTATTTTAAATTTATACTTTTCTGATTCAAATAATACGTCTATTCTCTTAGCATTGCCACTGATACCGCTATAATATACCTTTGTATCTGTCGTTATAGTAGATGCTTTTTCGTTATACTCTTCGTCTAAAAAGAAAAATAAATCTTCTCCTTTGCCAGCTTGAGCATAATAATATCCTGATCCTATACCTGAACTAACTAAGTTTTGCAATTTTGTTATATCTGCAGATATCTGTTTAGGTTTAAATTCACCGACTTCTCCTTTCGCGTAATAATTAAATATCGCGCAAAAAGATTTATTATCTATACCTAATGTTTGTAATAATGCAACACCATTAGCGTTTTTAATCTTTCCTGATTGTATTTCTTCTTTTGGAAATATTTTAGTCACTCCTGAATTGAAAAAAGTTAAAGTTCCTCCGTATTTTGCAGAGATATAATACGGTCCGCCTTCTTTATTTATAGTAATGTCAGTTAAAGTTGCAGCAATACTTTTACCTGAAAAAGATACTTCGGGCCCGTCTCCTAAAAATGTTAACGGTCTTGGTTGATTTTTACTAGCATCGAATTGAATAGTAAAATTACCTTTTTCCAATCCAAACTCCTCGGTTATTTCGCTTATTAATTTAGGATAGCTATAGGCATCTAAATTGTCTTCGTCTAATCCTTTTTTTGATATCTTTTTTAAATCTTCGGCTAATGCTTGTTCAAATTTAGGTCCTTGAGATTTAACTCCACGGCCTCCTCTTGAACCTTCTCCAAATTTAACAGTAAGTCCGTTCCACTTAATAGTATTATTTATACTAATATCTTGACCTGTAAGATTTTTAATCGCAACTATTGCTTTTTTATCTTTTTGGAGTTTTCTTGTTACATTAACAACATTAGGTTTACTAGGATCTAAAGATATAGGATCTTCAATATCTGTAACTGTTTTTAAAACTTTAAATAACGCTTTTATATTTTTGTTTGATATTTCTTTTTCTGATTTTGGAAAATCAGTAAATGCTTCTTTTAATATAGCTTTTAATATCATAGCTTCTGTTAATGCCTCTTCACCTTCTGGAGTTGATGTTTCTGCCGGAGGTGTTGGTCCTACTTCTTCTGTTGGACCTTCTGAATTTCTTGTAGACTGCTCTGCACCATCTGGTCCTTTGGACTTAAGAGGGTTTCCAAATCTTAATAGTCTAGAAATAGCAACCATACACCTTTCCTTCTCACCTATTGTCATTAGATAATATTTCTTGCCTTGTACAGTTGCTTCATAAGCTTTGCCCATGAACTGCAAGAAAAAGAATTCTCCATTATGTAGTACAACTTTAAATGTAGTTGGTTTAGGAGCAACAACATATATACCTGTTACATACTCCTCAAATGAAGGAGTCATTAAGTACTCTAAGGTGTTTTTAAGACCTGTATACTTTTTTAATAAAAAATTCATAGGATCATCCTCAAACGTAGATGTTTCAGGTTCCATCCTATCTAATTCTTTTAATAGAATTGCTTTTAGTATATCGTTATTAGTCACGGGCATAATTTATTTTGCTTTTTTTGCTTGACCTTTCCAAAATGCAGCACCGGCTACAGCTTCAGGATTATCCGCCCCACTCTTTTTAGCGGCCTTTACAATCTTTTCAAAGCCCTTTCCTTTTTTTCCCATATCTTTACCAGACTTGGCTTTCTTTACAATTGAAGACTTTTGCTTTTTAGTTAGACCTGCAGATGGCTTTTTCTTTTTAACCTCAAACAAATCTTCCATCATTGATTTAAGTTTCATCTGAAGATCTTCTGCATCATCTGCTGGCATTTCTTCTGTACCATCTGGAAGTTCATCCATATCATATTCACCAGTACTACCTTCATTATACTCATGATAGTTTTTAGAAGCCTGATTAATAAAGTTCTCTGCATTAGTAATATGATCTTGAATCCAAGCTGGGACATCTTTCTCATCTTGGCCTAACAAATTCATTAATTGACTTGCTGAACTTATAATAGACTTAAGACTATTTTGTGCCATTGATACTTCATGGTCTTGGCCTTCACCTTCTTTCTTCATGCCTTTTTTTGCACGAAGAGCTTTAAAGTCTGCACCAGTAATTTTATCTTTAGGTGGTGCTTCATCAGCTATATCCATTTGTTTATTACTAAGCTTTTTTTCGTTTAACTCTTTCATTAAAAGAGCTTTGAAGAATGAAATGTTATTCATTTTATTTTTTCTTTTTAGATTTTTGCGCTCGTTTCCACAACTTTGCATCTGCTTTTCTAGCACCGCCTTTACCAGTTATAAAGCTATTCACTCTACCCATTCCCCACTGATGTTGGCCAGCACCTGGTCTATGTCCTGTTTTCCAGGCAGCAAGACCTAAAGCATACACACTTTTAAGTATAGATTTAGATATTCCAGAAGCTTTAGCTTTATTGGCTAACCCTTTTTCTACTGCAGCATCGTACTCAAGAATAAGTATTTGCTTTAATATATCTAAATTATTCATCATTTTTTCTTCTTTTTATCTAGTTTCTTTTTAACTATCTCTCTAGTCCTATCCATTTTCCTTGCATAAGCAGGATCATCTTTCTTGTTAAAATTAGCTTGTTGGTTTAATGAGCCTGTTATCTTACTCATATTGCTCTTCCTTGTCTTGATTAACCAATTAGCTAGCTTCTCTGCTGGCAACTCTTTGAACTTACCTTTTGCATCAGGTGCATTAGAATGATGAAACTTTAGTCTCTCTTCAACTAGCTGTTGTAACAGTTCTTGTAGCTTCATTACTTTTCTTTTTTACCAAATCTTTTTTGATATGCAACTGTTGCAGCAGACTTTCTAGTCTTATACTTTTTAGTCTTAGCCGCATCTGAATAATCAGCGTCCCACTTACCATAAGCTGAGGGATCATCTGACTTTAGATTCTTTCTTACTTTTATATCTTTTTTCATTTCTGCTGCATCTTTGGTAAGATACGCAGGATTAACTTTACCTTTCTTTTTTTCCTCACTTACTTTAACACAATTAGGAACCATATTCCCTTTTTTTCCTTTTTTCATTCCGTCTTTTCTATATCCATCCCAACAAGCTTCTTCTAGATTGTACAATCCAAGAGCTTTTAGTTTTTCATCAAAGTCATCCTTTTCTAATTCTGATATAGCTTTTAAAATAGTATCTAATATCTGACCAGGCTTTCCTGTAAACTCTACAGATATTGAATCTATCTTTTCTCTATCTCCTTTTTTATAGGCATTAATAACATTTTCTACGCCCCAATCGTTTGTTGATCCCATTTCTGAGATCACTTCATTCAATATATCTTTAAGCTTGATCATATGAATATAAATATCTGCCTATTAATTAAAGTTGGGAGGTTAATATATCTGTTATATTTATACTACTTCCAAGTAATTCCATTCCAATATTCAAACCCCTGTAATTTGTTTTTATAGTTAAAAATATCAAAATAATCAGCTATATATAAATACTCATAGTTATTTATAAGTTTTTTTAGTAAGTAGTAAAATGAAAGAGTTCCATAAGACTTTTTACTTTTTGTTTCATTCATAATAGAGAACAATACTTGATCTTCTACATAGGTTATTCTACCCCAAAAAAGATCGTCAAAAAAAAAGTCTTCAAATTTTCCGTGATTATAAAGTTTCAGGTATGATGGGGTTTCTATTTGTTTGTTTTCTGTATGTCCTGATATTTTTATTTTAGATAGTTGATTTTTTCTTTTACTAGAAATTTCTTGTATTTTTAGTCTTGAAGATTGCGTTTGATACCAGTGTTCCTGATTATCTTTATAATAAACAATCCATCCATTTTCAAACATGAATTTAGCAGATTCACCTTCTCTTTTAGCTTCTAAATAAATTAAAGGGTTTTGAACATTATAAATACTTAAAGAATGATCAAATATTAGTTTCATTATCTAATTCATTATATATTTTAGATCTTTCTTTATTTGATTCACCAGATTCTAAGTCAGTATGATCATAATTAAAAACATCAGTATCAGGTGTAACCCACCTACTATTTCTTTCTGCCGTCCAAGAAGTAGTATTATATTTTCTATTTATAACAATATCTTGTTTAACTGTAAATGACGGATCATGAATAACTAACCTATTATTAGGTTGTATTGCAAAATTTCCATTATCCATTTGAATAAAATGTCCGCATTTATGTTGAGAAGGAAATTCACTTAATCCAAAATCTGTATCACTCATGTCATCAGAACTTCCCCAATCTAAGGTAAATAAATATTTTCCTGAATATTGAACTCTTCTCCTTGATGTGAACTTACAAGTCTTATTTTTTAATATAGGAAAACAA
>Ga0181351_1000475_pt1 | contig 11501 bp, 25 predicted proteins | sample Su13VDMM15SD_FD_170485 | JGI IMG/M metagenome (GOLD analysis project Ga0181351, IMG submission 170485) | Freshwater viral communities from Lake Michigan, USA - Su13.VD.MM15.S.D | ecosystem: Environmental > Aquatic > Freshwater > Lake | place: USA: Michigan | collected 2013-07-16 | reverse complement strand
TTCGTGAAGCCGGGTATGTCCTTAAAGGTCTTTAGTTGGCCGCACTCGATCTTATGATGCACTTGGGTATGCTTAGCCATGAACCATTCATTGCACTCAGCGCACAGGAACTCCCACTTCTGGAGCTTGTTCTTCCCTTTATAGGGGCGGCGAGCCATGTGCCTAGCCCTGTATTGTTCGGGCCAGCGTGTCCAGGTCCTGCGTAAAGCACTCCGTATAAACCCAAAGAATCTGGCAGTAGTCCATGTGCCATTACAATGGGTCTTGGGCGGCTTCATATTGGGCAGGACATTAGGGCAAACACTAAGGCTACGGGTTTAACAGCAACATCCGTATGCCCAGAGGTGACGTATACGCCCTGTAACTGCCAGTCCCAACGCCAGCCATTAGGTGTATCCCATAGGGCTAGCTTCCAGCCCGTCTTAGATAGGATGTCAGCGCGAGTCTCGATCTGTGAGCGTGTGGGGTTCATTGGATGCTCATTCTGTCGCAATACTGATTGCCAGCAGCATACACAGCCCCATCAGTTCTTGGGATGTCTTGCATCATGGGGTTAGTATCAAAGATGCGGTTACCTATGCACATGATAACGGCTGCGATATGTTTACAGCGAGTGTAGCCCGGCTTGTCACGTTCCACAATAATGCCGCTTTTATTCCACTCTGGATGGCAGCGTGTTCTAAAGTCTGTGCAGGAACATTGTCCGTTACAACGCAGATCAGCACCCCTAAGCTCAAGAATATCGACCAGATATTTCTCTGTGCTATCAGTGCTATCAACATGGTAGCAACCTTTGTCGCCTGTCCATTCAACGCTCATTCGCTGAGAGCCTTGATCTTTTGAGTAGCCATTAGCCCTGTGTCAATGGCCTCGGTTAGCTTTAGGTGACGCTCAATGGCGGAGAAGTACGTCTTGTGATCTCCGTTCTCATAAGCATCTTGCAAGTCAATCTGCCCGTCTTTGAGCATATCAACGTAGGAATTAACGATTGTTGTGATATCTGATGTGTTGTTTGTCATGGAATTATTTTAGTAAGTAATGTTGAGCTTCCGCCCAACTAGGATTGTTGTGGATTTGGATATGGTGAAGACGGCAAACAGCCATAAAATTACTTGGCTCAAGAAAACTACCGCCGCGACCACGGGATAGACGATGATGAATATCAATAGGAGGATGAGTGCATCCACGAACTTCACAAACAGTGTGGAGAAGAAAGTATTCTTTTTTAAGCCGCCTATAAATGGTGAGTTCATTCTGTCGTTTCTTTGATACCCGTCTGAGTGGTGTTCGTTTCATGGAAAATAGAATCGCCCTGCACTTTCCCCAAAAGGTTCTGGGCATCCAACATTGATTGGATTGGGTTTGAGTGGGACGATTGGAGCCTTTGACTGGATTTGAACCAGTGACCGACGGTTTACAAAACCGTTGCTCTAGCCAACTGAGCTACAAAGGCAAGTTGTTATTAGAAGCGTGGATCGTATTCGTTACGACTACGCCATAGTTGGCACAGGCAATTGAAGTCTTCCCATGCGTTGATTAATGTTTTATAAGAGTACTCTTTAAGCTCAACCCTTCCTGGTTCGGTGGTTGATATGTACATATTATACCCCTTGGCGTGCTGTCCGAATGGAGTTACGCTATCGTGTTCAGACCAATGGGCTGCAATGTAAGCAGCAATCTGCATTACATGAGTATCAATTGAATCAATCTCTTTGTCTTTATCTGTGCGCTTAGACTTCCAATCTAAAACGCCATAGTTTGTAAAACTACTCCAGATAATGTCCGTAGTTCCAGCGTATCCATATCTTCCAGATACTAATATCTTTTCAGAATTAGATACGGTGAGACTAAGACTCTTCCATTTATCAATAGCTGGCTCGACCATTTCACTAAGCATACAAGTTTGCCCAGTGCTCAAGTCCACTTCCTTGTTCTCATAACTGCCATGATTGAAGTAGTCTTCAATGCATTTATGAATAAGCGTTCCTAGATCAGCAGCACTCCCTGCATCTCCAGAACTTTTCTCTATCATGTTATTAATATAACCCTTCATCTCTTCGCCGGGATGTGCTGGGTTATTGAAACAACATTCAGCCAGCTTCCTCATCTTATACACCCCCAATCCAGGGGCCGATAACATCTTGGTTATGGCAGAGACGCTAGGCAACAACTTATCTTTGACGGCATCAGCCAGTCTTGTTGGTCTAGTGGGTGACTTAGCTGTACGTGAGGTAGTAGGCTGCGTATGCCGCGCCTGTCCATCCCGTGTGTACCAATGTCCAGATTCAAAGCTCATTATTTATCCTTTTTATTTAATGTTAATATTTTGTAGAGTATCTCAATTGCCGCACACATAACAAGTGCAGCGGCAATTGGCAATAATGTCATTCCTAATAAGCGAAGCATTAGAAAGGTTCTTTACCGTCGTCAATCTCATGCGCTTCCTCTTCTTGAGCAAGCTCTCCGCGCTGCATCTTCTGTGCAATGCGTACCAGATCAGATGCAATCTTCCAGATGACATCGTTCTCTGTGTTACCACTACTGATAGCAATATCCACGGCCTTGTTAAGAGCCATGCCAACGGTGACACCTTCGATGCGTGACACATTAGTGGTAGTGACATTCACAGACGTATTCACCGTAGAAGAAGTGGGGATAGGGGCAGTGGGTGCATCACTAGTAGGAATCCAGCGTGCCTTATCTCCGATTGTGATCTGAGCTACACCATTGTAGTCCTCACCCCTCTTGAGTCCCATGCCCACCCATTTAACCAGCTTACCCGTGTGTGGGGCGAAGTCATTGGAGAAGCTAGTGGCATCTGCTGTCAGATCACCTTCGCTTAGTTTGGCCTTATACATTGTCTTACCAGTTTTGGTATTGAACGTGCGAGCGGATACAACGACAGCTTGAAAGCCGCCGCCAATGTATTCGCCAACGCCAGTTGCTGCTGCATCTGCTAACGATTTGATATTTGTACTCATGTTATTACTTGTTATTACTTGTTGTTATTTCCAAATGTTTCTACGGATCATCATGGCGATGATGGCATAATTGCTTAAATCCATATAGCTATCTTCAATGGATTCGTTCTTAGGACTGGGCATCTTGTTAAGATGCTTTAGGCGTTCAATCTTGTCGTTCATGCGAACGAGCACACCAAATTCTCCAAAGGCAGAGATGTTTCCGCTGCCATAATCCATCTGTTTACGATCCATAAGCTTCACGTTTTCACAGGCAATCTTGAATGCTTCTCTGCCGCAGTCAGTCATAATGCCTAGCTCAACGTACATCATCTCCCAAGGATCACCCTGTAAACTTCTGCGATATTCAACGAGTTCTTCACCCGTGATGTACAGCCCAACCTCTGGTTCATCTACCATATTCAGCTCTGGCTTCTCACCAGGCTGAGTAATTGGAACAGACCAGAAGTCTGTTGGGAGTACGGTTTCCCCAATGCCTAACGCTCTTGTGTTATCGTATGTCATAATTTTATTTGTGCAATAATCTAACTATCGTTGAAGAGATGCGTATTAATTCATAAGGTCTAACCTTGGAATGTAAACAATAATCTTCAACTTCTTGATGTTTTTTCTTAACAGAAACAACCCTCGCTAACGTTAAATCGGGGTCGATTCGGGGTTCGGTGTTTCCCAATGTTTCACCAAAGAGATCAAGTTGTGGGAGCATCTACGAAGGTGGTGTGTGGTGCATAATATTTTATGCGCGAGTGCCACAGGGGGCCATCACGCAGCTTCAATTGCAACAGTTCGTAATCATACGTAGTAAGCCCCAACTCTTGCGGGTTGCCACCAAAGGAAGTCGAGGGTCTATGTATGGCAATGATCCTGTGAGCATCCTCCTCGATGCTGCCAGCATCCCGGAAGTCAGTCCTAGTTGGTGCTCTGTCCTCTCTTTCGTTGTTCCGATTGAGCTGTGCAGCCACCATTAGAGCGCATCCTACGCTCTTTTTAAGGGGAATCATAGCCTTGGAGAGCTGTCCCATGCGTTCATAGGCCGAGCCATCCGTACCCCTAATCAATCCTAGGTAGTCAATGATGACAAGCTGGGGCTTCCAGCTAGCTGCCATGATACGGCAACGGCTCTCTATTTGGGCCAAGCTCATGTCCTTGTCGAAGACACGTAGGTGTTGCTTCCTAAGCTTCTCCAACTCTGTATTGAATTGGGTCTGTCTTTCGTTTGTCTCCGTGCCAAACATACGAAGGTTTACCTTGGCTCTCTGGCTAGCTATCTGCTTAATCACGGCGTTGCCAGATGTCTCAAGCGTGAAGTAGGCCACCCTAAGTCCACGCTGTAAGTTGTGGCTGGCAACCTGTGACATGAAGGAAGACTTACCTATGCTGGTACGCGCACCTATCACGACGTATTCGTGAGGCTCTATAGCCCCCGCCCCGTCGTCAAAGGAAGGCAAACCAATCTTCACCAGATCAATCTCTGGCCTGGTCCCAGCCGCCTCCTGCTTTGCCCATAGAACGCACTCTGATACCAATTGATCTAAGGTGGAAGCCTCAGATTCTTGTGGCTTGAGGTAGTGCTGTAAGTGTTCCACCGCAGACACAATCTTGTCTGGAGACGCATCATCATCAATCAATGAGATGACATCATTCAACGCTGGCCTAACGCTGCGCTTCTGATGCTCCCAGATAATAATCTTCATTGCCTTCTTGCTGTGCAGAGAAGTAGGGGCAGATGTCTCGGCGTTCATCAAGTCTTGCAAAGGGCAGTCTCTGCCCATAGCCATGGACAATGAAGCCACATCAATGATCTGACCCTTAGCCCTCTGCTCAACCATCGCAGTCCAGATGGACTGGTATGATTGCGTAGTAAAAGAATCACTTCTGATTCCTTGTGAGATGCCTTGATCCACGAGCGTATTGTCTGTAAGACATCCGCCAATATATATTTGTTCGCTATGCATGGGTTAATCCATTACTGTTGAGGATGGCACGGTGTTTTGATCGTACCAAAGCATATTTTCTAAATGCTGGCTCTTGTTACGCAGGTCTATAACCTCGAACTCTGCCAGCGTTGCCTCCAGGTTTCCTCCATGAAGCATGGAGAGGAGGCCGCAAAGTATTCCGTATTCGTGAGCGTAGTCAATCTTGCGATGGACCGCCCGTACTTCTGTTATGTTTGTTTTCATGTTTGTGTAGCAAAAGTAAGTTGTTTCTCTGTTTGCGTCACTAGTCCACCATATTTGTAACGGTACAAACCGTCCCCCTCATAACGCTTCTCAATGATGTGCTCACCGAAACGTTTCTTCCGCAAATGCCTTAGTTGCGCGGAAACACTTGGGGCTGGAGCATCTGCTGCGCTGGCAATTTCTTCAAGCGTCATCCACGATCCAGAGCGAATACAATCAAAGACCCTAGATAGTTGAGCGGAGAGCCTTCCAGAGTCTCGTTCATGGACATAATCTGAACCATTAAAACGTGCAACGTTCATTTGCTGGCCTCCTTGTCTGTTTGCGGCAATTTTCTTAATATGTCGCGCAATCTTGCGGCTTCCTTTTCAAATGCTTCTGCGTTTTTAGTTAAACCTTGGAACCTTTGTTCCCCTTGGCATGATTCAAAAAAGGATGATAAAGCCGTCAGCTTGCTTTTAATGATCCTATAATCGCGGTGATTTAAATCCCGGTCGAGAGTGGGTATCATGGTCTCAACATAAACGCCGTCAAATTGATAATATGGACGTTCATGGTTAAACGTGTCCATAGCGTCATCTCGCATTTGTGTTTCAAGCGCGAGTTCATATTTTCTAAGGGCTTTCTCTGTTCTGTCTTCGTTAGTCATTTTCATGTATTTGTTTTATTAAGTTTATTTAATGCGTCATCCTGGTTTATTTGTTCCGGATTCTTTTTATCTCCCTCATTCGGCACAGCGAATCGAGCCATTGCTTGCGCTCGGTCGCGTTGTTCCCACGCACAGTCTACTCTGCTTTGATAGGCTTCGTTCTGAAGCCTCATTTCTGTATAATCCATTTTATTTGTCCTCTATTGGTCTATTGTTTTCGTATTTATCTCCGTATAAATATACAGCCAAGGTGTTACGATTGACACCAAATTCTTTGCAAATATCTGCAAGGGTTTTCTGCTTTCTCCACTCAGCAAGGGCGTTAGCTATCGCTGGGGATATTGGTTTGAGCTTTGGGCCGCGCCTTTTGGGAGGCAAAGGCTGGGCCGTTTGAATTAGCCCCGCCTGTCTTAAATGCATGAACTGATCTGTCATTTTGTTTGTTGGTTTATGTTAAGGAAACTGCTCGTTTTATCCTATGGAAAAACGACTAGACCATCCGGTCTAGATGCGTGGCAGTCTTCTGAAAAGTGGGAAAGTGGGCAAAACCCACCCATTGCTGGGTGAGATGCTTGGCAGTCTGAAAAGCTGGAGCCGTGGTCATCTGCGTGAGCGTTTGGGACGGCATTGACTCGATTCACCCATGCTCACGGTACTCACCGCCATTGCTGGCGCGTCATTTTTTAAGTCGCTTGGTAGTTGGGCGAGGCGACACCGTGTAAAGTCCTTACGTCCTGCCCTTTTCGGGTCAGTTGGTAAGGTGTTTTCTCTAGATCGGGAAAAGAAGAACCCCGGCAGTACTGAAGGTACTCCGGGCTTGTTTCATAGGAGAATATGACAACTCCCAAAAAAATGCTCGACAGCACCTTCAGTACTGACTGGGGATATCTTCGTTGCATTGTTATGTTGGGTCAAGGTTTATTTTGATCTCTTTTTGGGCCAAGCTCTTCCTATTCCCAGCTAAAGGCAGTCTAAAGTCTGGTTTGAGCTTTGCGTAGTCCACTAGGGCATCGAGGGATCGACCATAGGGGATGCCATAGAATGCCCGCCAAATCTGTAAGACGGCCTTTGTATCGGGGTGTACCGAGAGAGTGGCGCGTTGCAGCATCACCCTCTTAACTTTATTGTTATTCTTTTTCATTATGAGTATTGTCTATAAAAATCTTTGCTGCATTAAGTATATGTTTACCTACCAAAGGATGAACGCAATTTCTTAATATTTGGGCGGGGCAATGATTTTTACCGAAATATATGTTTTCGGGGTAATGAATACCAAGCCAATCCATTAATTTTTGCTTTCCCTCTAAATTGCATAAATTTATAAAATTACGAGGTGCATCGACATGAAAATCCGGCCATGAGAAGTTAGACCAATATATATGTCTTCCGCTTTTCTTCCCTTGAATCAATGGATCATAATAAGGGATTACGTTTTCGACTACATACCACCCTTTAAAGAAATGTTTTAAAAACAATATTTCCTGGTAAAGCGACATATCGGGATAACGCCTCAACTTGTGGCGAGTTGCTTTAGCCATTGCACCATGTGTTTGACACGGTGGGGAAGACCAAACGCCGTCAAATTCACGAAAGTGATCCAGCAAATATTGATGAGCATCACCAACAATAACTTTGTGCGTAGGATTTAACCTTTGATAGACGGTCGCAATGCGCGGGTCTAATTCGACGGCGGTTACTTCAACGTCTGTCCAAAATTTGCTGTTTCCGCCTAATCCAGCATAAAGATTTAGAACATTCATTTAAGCCCCCTTTCGTCGTCTATTGACTTACCCACTAAATAACAGTCGAAGATTAGCCAACAGACGGCGAAAGCCGGGAGAAGAAAGACAAAACCGATAAGATATGACATAAGATTAATTTTTGAGTGATATTGAACCATCTTCATTTTCTAACCATTCATTTTCTGACAGATTGTCGGAGAGAAAAACCAAAGCTTCATTCTCGCTCTGATCCTCCCTTTCGTATCGAGGGTTTGATGGAATAAAGTCGCCGATAGCTTGCGCGGCTTCGACTGCTGTTATGTAGGTTGTCCAAGTTTCAGTTTTCATCTTTGAGAAAGCATAAAACGATTTGGAGGTCATAGACGGTCATATCGCCTTCGCTCCCGTCCGTACATAAGCACCATGAATTAAGGCAAATCGATTTGATCTCTTTTAAAAGTTGTTCTTTGGTTCTCATAAAACCCCCTTTATTGCATTAATGGCTTCAGTTTTTGCTTGCTGTATATCTTTGGTGTTTAGTTGATTAGCGTAATAATTGGCAAGCTCTACAGCGCGTAAAGATTGCCCATGAGTTGGTGCATTAATGGCTAAGATCAAAGACTGAGTTAATAATTTCTTAATGTTGATTTTCATTCGTCCCCCTCCGCAAAACAGAATTCTGCAACTCCCACATCATAGCCAACTTTGTACCAATGGTAATCCGTTCCATTCGCTCGGTCTACCATGCTCTCGTGGTATTTGTGGCCTAAATATAGACCATCAGCATAGCCCATAGCCCGCCACCATATAGCATTCGTATCTTCAAGGGCGGGCATACCGGCACATAACCTAGGATAAACCGTTTGTTTGTTCGTTTTCATGTATATAAAGTCAGGGCCGGGCGGAATTGCCCGGACGTTGACACCCAAAAGCCCCGCCGCTCACGAATGAGGCGGTAGGGCATTGGGTTTGAGTTGAGGATTATTACCTAATTATGCTAATCTCGTAAACACCTTTGGTAAACCAACCGTGAACTTTTAATCCTTTGTATTTCGCAATAAAGCTCTGAACAAGGCATTCCCCTTGTCTAAAAGCAAAGCTAGAGGCAGTAAATTTGAAACCTAATGCCGATAATTCATTATTACTTTTCTGACCGATTATTTTCATTTTATTTATGGGTTGAAGTTATTAATTGAACCAACGCGAAGCAATCCCGCGACCAAGCTCTTGCTTGGCGGTTTTCCGAATGTAATTGGCAACATTTAGCCCCCCGTCATTTACATAATAAGAAGCATCCCGCCAATAGCCCCAAAGCAGGGATGAAGCAAGGCGGGCAACGGCGGCCCGGTATTCGGTGGGCCAATACTGCCCCGTGCAATAGTCTAAGCACAGCTTGCCTTTGTTTGTTCCCAAGGTCAGACGGCCATTAAAAGCCGCAATAATATCGGCGGCGGTGATGCTATCCCGCAACTCAACGGCGCGGAGCAATCTTAGCGCGTCAGCGCGTTGCCTTGTGATGCTCCGAATTTCGGAGCGGTAGGCGGTACGGTCGCCGTAATTGCCAAACTCTAGTTGCGGCCTTTTATTAATAAAGGCGTATAGTAAGCCTAGCAATGTGTTTTTATCTGCGCCAATAATGGCGGCGGTTTCGGTTGTCATGTTTTTATTTATTTAATGGGTTACTGTTCACCGGGAAAACCCGCCTCGGCGAACCGGGAGCGGGTTAACTTAGCGTACGGATTAGCGTACGGGTTACTTACAGGAAATGACCTTGCCCCCCTTCAATATCGCAGTCGCGGACCATCGATGTGGTTGCGGATAATGCGGTCCTTCTAAGCAAACACTCCCCTCAGTTGCGCCAGGAAAAAATCCCCCCGGTTGAAACGTGTCAATTGAGAAACCTAGCTTTAGGTCGTTCAATAACTCTTTTTTACTTTTGTAATTTTTAACGGTATACATGATATATGGGATTAATTGTTAAGAGAGATTGACCGATACGACACCGGGTCAAAACGATAATTCACCGGATCATTAGATTCAACGGCCCGCGAATCTTTCGGTACAAACCACCGGGAAAGCAATTCGTGACCGGCGTCTGTTGCTTCTGCTTGTGTAGCGTATACGCAAGCGTTACTTGACCATTTGCCCTCTACTAAAACCTCCGTCTTATACGATTTCATATTATTATTATTATTGTTATTGGTTTAATTGTTTACTGACAAAGCTTGTGCGTTTGCGCGGGCAACTTTGGACCCATGCGGATTGATCCAAATGCTAGGCAAACGTGACTTAGACAGTCCGGCGCAGAGTTTACATTTAGCGCATTCAAGACCTTTGGTTTCCGATAAGCATTCAAGAGTGTTTTCCGGTTGAATGGGTGAAGCATGAAACACGCGAAGCTTTAAAGCAGAAGCTTGCGCGAACGAATCTGCGGTTTCCGTGCTAGCCATAAAATACTTCGCGTACTCGCTTGCAAATGGATTGGTCCGCCAATCGTGAAAATAACCGGTCCAACCGGTGCTAATGCTAGCAATGGCCCGGACCATGCTAATCGGAAGCAGAGAGGGATTACCATATGCACCGAAACGAACGGATCTGCCGGAGAATACTTTTGAATAATCCACCGGATTCAATTGCGGATAACGCCCTTTACGGTAAGCTTTCCAAATTCCCAATGGAGCTTGCCCTACGTTGACATAACAACCATTCCCGGAAGCGAACGGGCATTCGGCGCAAATGGTACGTGCATCTAATCCTGATTTGACTCCCTCAACTGGCGAGATGTCGCGCAACAAAAACCAAATTTGGATCATGTTACCAGTTTTACGGTTTGAAGTTTTGAGTGTAGCAATAACGGCGAACGGGTGACCGTTTTTCTCGCCCTCATGTATTAAATAGCCGGTGGGTTTCATAATGGGATTTGTTTGTATTTTGGTTTATTATTCACTTCTGCGTTGCATTTGCCCGTAATGCTTCAATGGCGGATATTAATTCTGCCCCTTGCTTGGCGGTGAGGCTAAAATACTTTCGATCCGGTTTTGCTAAAGCAATAGCAACGGAAACGTGCAAACTATCTATAGAATATTTTGGTTTGTTTTCCATGGAATTAAGTTTTATAAATTAGTTAAAGCTTAGAGAATGCAAAGACTCATTTAATTGAGCATATTGCAATTGTTGACGCCGATAAGCAGAATAGTCTTTTGTTTCTGCGCTAGCTTGCAACTCGATCTCCTTGTGCTGAATTGCGATTTTTAAAGCTTCCCGCATCAATACTTTGTCAGAAGAAGATAACGCTTTCTGCAGAATTTTTATGTTTTTATAATTCACCGGATTTGATAGTTAAGTTTTAATATCCGCAATTTGCTAATGCTTCCCGGAAATATGACCAGTTCCCAAATTCACCGGAGTCAATTTGAGCAAACGTTAGTATTTGGTTTGAATTGCGTTCGTTAACATTATCAGCGCAGAAGCGAACGTAACTTGCATATATGGATTGTTTAGACATTGGATTTTTATATTTGAGATTTACTGAACGGAATAAGGTAAGACATAAATAGAATCCCATTGCAACATAATTATGCAATTATTTTAAAGGTCTAATTAAAAGCGCAATAGCCTAAGCGAAATCCCCCGCAAATCGGCGCACTTAAAACAAACGGATCACCTAATCAGAAGAGAGAAGAGAAGGAAGCTTTAGGGGACACAAGCAAACGCACAGGCAATGCACGGCGCAATGCGGCTTGTAATGGTTTCCCCTAGCTTTACGCAAAAAGTACAAAAAGCAGAAGCAAGATCAGCTATACACGGGCGCATAAGCGCGTTTCACACGCGCCCAGGCGTATATGCGTGCGCGCCTGGCGCGATACACGCGCGCGAGGGCAAGCTGGGCAACGCTAGGCAGGGCAGGGCAGCACAGCATGGGGGGAGGGGGGTCGCGCGTGCGCGCGCGTGGGCTGGTATTATTCTCTCC
>Ga0181351_1000471_pt1 | contig 11533 bp, 9 predicted proteins | sample Su13VDMM15SD_FD_170485 | JGI IMG/M metagenome (GOLD analysis project Ga0181351, IMG submission 170485) | Freshwater viral communities from Lake Michigan, USA - Su13.VD.MM15.S.D | ecosystem: Environmental > Aquatic > Freshwater > Lake | place: USA: Michigan | collected 2013-07-16 | reverse complement strand
GAAGACATCTTGTCCTTGTCTGTCATATGAGAAGTCTACAAAATCTTCCAGCATATAAACCTGATCCTTATTATACAATGTAAGAACTTTTTTAATGGTTTCCAAATTACTTTGCTCAAATCCTCCACAGATATTAAATATTTCATTCTGTACTCCTGATTCGATTATCTTTATAACAGCGTTGGCTGTATCTTGGGCATGAAGCCAAGTTCTGATTGGAGTACCTCCATTGTGTAATGGAATCTTCTTTCCTAGTTTTAAATACTTTAAAGCTTTTGGAATTAACTTTTCTGTATACTGACCTGCTCCATAATTGTTTGTTGGTCGAACTATTACATATGGAAGATTATATGTTCTACCCCATGCTGTTACAAGCATATCGGCTGCTGCTTTAGTAGCTGAGTATGGATTGGAAGGTTTAAGTAAATCTGTTTCGATATGTTCTCCTTCTTCAATATCTCCATATACTTCATCTGTACTGAAATGCAGTAGTATAGGTTTTGCTGAATGCTCTCCTCTGTGGTTCTTGATTAACTCCAATAGATTATGAACTCCATTTACATTGGAAGAAACAAACTCATCTGAATTAGCAATTGAATTACCTACGTGTGTTTCAGCTGCTGTATTGATAATATAATCACAATCGTATAAAAACTTTAAATCATTTATATCACAGTTAACAAATGAGAAATTACCATACTCGTTAAACTCTGCTAATAACTTTTTATTGGCTGCATATGTTCCTTTATCAACTCCTTTAACATACCACCCTTTATTAAGGCATGCTCTCGTTACATAGGATCCTATAAACCCTAAACAACCTGTTACGTAAACTACTTTTGTCATTCTATTAACTGTTATTAATTATTTTACTATAATGCATATCGTACATTGCATCATTATCCAGTGCATAACTTAGACATGTATCAAGATTATTCTGAGCGTACTCTAACATGCTATTATACTTCTCTTCATTAAGAGAATCTAGTATACTCTTTAACTCTTCTTGTGTATTAAAAGTTAAAATTCCTCTTTCATCAAAAAATTCACCAATATTTAAACATCCATGATATATTGGAATTGTTCCAGTAAGGAAGCAATCAGTAAGTTTCTCTGTAAAATAGTTATCATCACAGGATAAATTTTCAATAGCAATACTAAACCTATAATCAATTAATGCATCCAATTTACTAGGAATCTCTCTAATACCTCTGCCGTACCAATCAACACGGTCTTTAACTGCTTGTATAAATTCAAGCCTTTTAACATGTCCAGGTAGGAAAGCTTTTGTTGATGCAACTGCTGAGATCATTTTTGACTTTGGATATATCTGGAAGGTACTTCTCGGTAGTTCGTATGTATCAAGTCTAGGTGATTTATACGGCGGTAGATTTGTAGGGTTATCTAGTCTGTTAAATTGAGATATCTCTATAAGAGGTACAAACTTTGCATTAGGTATCAGCTCTAGTAACTTCCTATCATAAGTGTACACAGTATGAAACTTTGAATAGTTTTTTAATACTGCTTCATATAACTTCCCTTGAAAGTAATCTCTCTGTTCAAAAAGTCTTGCAACTACCGGTGTATCTGTATTAAGACTAATCCTACCTTCTAGGTAGTCTAGTACTGCTAAATCACACAGTATTGTCATATCAAACTCTCCTCCTACTTGTTGATAGCAATATGTAAATTTTGTAGGAATATTAGAAAATTCGTGATAGTATTCTGTATAGAATATATTTACTTGTGGTAATTTCTCTCCTAATAAATTCTCTTTATATTTTTTTCTATTTCTTATTTCAATTTCATACTTAGCATTACTCGCAGCTTCTCTTTCATGAGTCCTAACTTGATTAGCTTTACTATGGTTATATACACAATCGAAGAAGTCTACTACTTGAATTTTTTCTTTAGGACACATCTCCATACATGGATACTGGAAAGCTAGATCTGATGCATGCCAGTAATATTTTCCATCCTGTAGAGATTTTAAATCCTCTAAATTAACTGCTTGTAGTAAAAATGCTCTATAAGTTCTTAAGTGGGAAGCTCTCCAATGATCTTGACGGTACATTTTATATTTATGTACAAAGTCTGGATACTCTGTTGATTGAGGGTATGGTAGTGTAGGTTCTGCATCTGGTCCGTCCCATACGATAAACCCTCCGTAAGTCATCCAGCAGTCTTTCTCGTTATAAAATGCGTTAAGTTTCTCTAAAACTGTCTCGTCATAAAACCAATCATCTCCATCTAAGTGCACTACTATTTCATTAGGGTCTTCTATGTAACTTTCTAAGTTGTGAAAATAATTATAGGTAGCTCCTTTATTCTCAGAATTTTTAATAACAGTCCAGTTGGGAAGTTCGCCGACAATATCCATAACTTTACTATACGTACTGTCTGTGGATGTATCGTCTATGTATATAACTTTATAGTTCGTGTATGTTTGATTTAGTATACTGGCGATATTATACTCTACCCATTCTTCATTATTGTATGACGGTATTAGTATTTTAAATTTATTTTGCATATTGGTAATTAACGTATGTTTGTAAGTATTGATTCATAACCATGTCTTCTACTTCCTGATCTATGTATGGGTTGTATCTCTCATCGGAGTATATCATTTGTAGGATGCTGTATAGTCTATGTTGTATACTTTCCTCTTCATTAATATATGAATTTATATCTTCCTCTACAACTCTGTTTTTCCAAAATAATGGAACATCGTCTATAGTAATTCTATCATCAGTACCATCTACACTACTTGCACAGTAGTCTTGCTTTTTTGGATTTAGATTAATCCAATCTTTTTTGTAATCATCATACCCGTATCTTACTTTAATATTGGATTGAAAAAAGCCAGGAGGTATTGACAAAGAAGGGCATACACTATTACTTATTCTTTGGTGCATATATCCGTCAAAGTGTCTCAACTGCTCTTTGTATGGAATCATAAAAGTTTGCTGAGGAAGAGGTATTCCTATATGTTGTCTTAAATTGAATAAGGTATTATAGCCGACTAGTCCGTCCATTCTTGGTATTTCAACACCTCTCCAATCTCCTTCAAAGAACCAATTGTAATAAAGCTTCTTTGTAATTATATTTAAACTATCTAGACAAACCCCTTTGTACTGTATGTGGTTATCTAACAGCTTGTATCCGTTGTGAAAACTCTTAGGAAAATTTTCTTCTAGATCTATATAACCGCTCTTAGCCCACCTAATATTCTCAGGCCAATGACTTATAACTATTGTTGGATAATCTTCTGTGCTTTGTTTAGCTGTTTGTACTAGTTCGGAAAGATACTCTCTACTAGAGTCAATAAATATATGGTCATGGTTACATAGTAATAGTACCATGTCACTGTTTAGTAAACTGTAAGCAGCTTTCCAATCCTCTTGGGATTTAATACGCTTACTACTGAAGATTGTGTCTGTATTTTTAAACTCTTGATTTATAAAATCTTCTAAGTCTTTTTTTTGATCTGCATTGTAGCATAGTGGATCTAGTTCTATATTTATAATAGCCCTAGTCCAAGGATATGCTGCTGCTAAACTTGCTAGACTATACTTGGTAATATCCAACTTACTGTAAGATGGTAGTAATCCTCTATCAAGAGTTGACGAACTATTTCCTGGTGTACTTGTCAGGAAAGTGTTAAAGAATAGTACCATCTTGTTATACAGTTATATTACCTACTCCTTTATTTCTTTCTACATTAATTGCAAAAGCAGCTTGATTTCCATTGGGCTTAGTATCATTTACTAAATACCTAACTCCTCCTCCTACTCCCATTATCAATTGATCATAGAAAATTCCTACATCCCTAAGTTGGTTCTCTGTAACCTCTCTCATGGACTCCTTTCTTCCTGTTAATAGTATTATTCGATAACCCTTAGCTTCCCACTCTTCTAATTTTAGTAAGGTATCTGGAAGTAGTTCCATCTTGTATGTTGGGTTTGCAACTGTTGAAGGTGTGTTGTGTTTAACTAGTGTTCCGTCTATGTCACAAATAATTGTTTTAGGTCTACTATCCATTATATAAAAATTATGTTAGGATTTATATTATTTAGTATGTCATTTTTTATTTCCTCATTATACCCAGCTGCTCTGAGTATTACCACAGCTTGGTTTACATCCTTAAGTATTTTAGGAGAACTACAAAATAGATTAGTACCATAAAGTCTTTTATTCTGCTTTGTAGGGTCATTATCTAATATACATTTTATATTTTTTGTATTTAATCCGAAAGATATTAAGTACTGTGAGAAGATATGTGCTCCAAATAAGTATACAGGTAGGTTAGTATTCTCTATTAGTTTATTAATATTTGAAACATCTGTTTGGTGAGTGTTAATATAATCCTCAAAGACTTGTTTATTATTTGTATACAAGTTACTTGGCAGGTTAAATGTGATTGAGTTGTTGGTCTTTTTTGCACAATAGAAGATACTATGGTCTTCTTTGAAGTACTCCTTTTCTAATAACTCAAAGCCATACTTGGCTAAATAGAATTCTATATAAGGTTCTGTAAGGTATGCTGTGTGTTCAAAATTAATACAGTTGGTATACTTCTTCCTTAACATAGCTTCCATATTTGGCAGAGTAAAGATCAGCAAACTCCCTTCTTGCATAAAAGAAGCTTTGTGTTCCATAAACTCATCTGGATTGTATATATGTTCAAGTACGTGAGAATGTACTACAGTATCGAATTGCTTCTCAGACTTAAAGGTATTGTCAAAAAATCCTGTGATGACATCTACAGGCAAGTCCTCTGGAACTCTTGGATTAGGTTCTATGATGGTCCATTTTATATTGCTGTTTAATTGCAATACCTTTTGTGCTAGAATCCCATGCAAGCCTCCAATCTCCAGTACTTGGTTTGGAGTATGTCTATTTACAAATTCTGCAAAAGATTGGTGATGCTCATTCCAAGCTGCTCCTGTAGTTCCTGATCCATGTTCCTCACTATATACTACCTCTAAGGGTAGTAGTGGGTTCAGCTGTATCATTCCTGATTCAGGACTAATCTTCCAACTCATATCTGCCAATACATCCTCTGAGGGATCATTTGTTGTACATCCCATGAATACTGGAAAGTTCTCAAAGGTGTGTAGATCTTCTAGGGTACTACCTCCTAGTACTATGTCTGTGTTTCTATTTATATAATTCATCCAATTTAGCTTTTACTCGTTGCTGTACCTCGTTATCAATATACGAACTTTTATAACCCAAAGCAATAAACTCAGGAGAAGTTATAACATAATGTCCACAAATTCTTATTAAGTCCAACTTATTCACTAATGGATCAAAACTACTATCAACCCACTTAACCCATTTGTTTGAGTCATAACATATTTTCCAAAAAGCTTGTACAAACTTTTCATCTGTGATAAGATCTAAATAGGTTTCTGTTTCAATTAATCCAAACTCTGGTGCAATGTTTATTGCATCTAATCCTAAAGATAGTTTTTCATGTACAGTGCTAACTGGGATGTAGTCTCCATTATGTTCTTTTGATAGTAGACTGTATTCTTTGGCTAGGTTGATCATATTTTGCAATCTGCTACTATCATAAGCTCCTGTCTGAGTAGTTGCCTTCAGGGATGTTCCTGATTGTATTACTAGGTAAGTTATTTTGTTATATAGAGTTTCTCCTAGTTGCTTTTTTAAATCTTCAAGAAGTCTTTTTAAATGTTCTACCTCAAATCGTCTGATTGCCTCTTCCGTTCCTACTTCGTATTGTAAGTTTGGATTTATGGCATCACAAAATTTTATCATATCAATAGTCCACTTCAATCCATCTTCGTAGTTTGGATACTTCTTCCAAGGGTCTATGTGAATTAGATCCAAGTACTTACAATCTTCTTGTAATGATTTGTAACCATCATCATCGTTCTGTCCTTGACCTGGACCTGAGTGATCTCTCTGTAACGTTATGTTGTTTGCTGTCTGCTTAACATATTCTGAGAATGTTTGTGTTGTCCAGTTGTTTACATATCCACCATCCCACTCTACTTGCCTGCGGGAAGGTATTAGTCCTATTTGCTTTCCTGTAGTGTTGCTGTAGTCTATAATTGCATCTACAACATTCTTGGTCATTGGACCGATAAAATATTTAGTACTCATGTGTATATAGTTTGTATTGTTCATATGCTTGTAATTCTGCAATAGCCTTACCTTGTGCAGTGAATGGTCTTCCATCAATAAGGTCCCCTTGAACCTCTACGTCTATTGGAGTTGCATTAAATACTACTCCTGTTAGTTGCGAGACTTTATGCCAATGCTCTCTTGTGTATACTGTATATTCAATTTGTAAAGACTTGCAGGCATACTGTACGGCTTTACTAAAACCCCCATCACCTAAAATACTTAGGTGCTTTGGGGGTGATGTCAAATACTTACTCACTCCTAGCCAATCTGTGTTGTATGCTTTGAGATGTCCATCTACGTTGAGAATTGTATTGGCTGCTCCAATCTCCCTAACTGATAGGTCCATATCGTCAACATACTTAAGTACTTCTACTTTAAATGGCATGCTGACAGCAAACCCTGCTATACCTAAACTCCTAACAGCTTGCACGGACTTCTCTATGTTGTCTGAGTAGAATGATTTGTATATTGCATTTAGTCCATTCTGTTGGAACTTGGTATTAAAATACACACATCCATTGTTTCCTGGATTGGAAGAAAAGGAACAGTATATTTTAGTATCCTTATTTACTAAGTTCATCGAATAGTTGTAGTGATTTAAACCATAACATTTTTCCAAACTTCTCATCATGTAGAGGTGACATGTTTAAAAAGATAAGAGCTGTGATTAACTTAACTTTTGTTAAATCAAATCCATTTGCAATAAGCCACTTTTCGTAGTCTGCTCTAAAGTGTTGAAGGCTATCTGTTACTTTATATGAATATTCAACTACTGTTAAACCTTCCGAAAGTTTGATTGAGTTCTCATCTTTCATTAAGTTGTATGGTATAATGCATCCTCCGTACAACTTAGCCAAGTCGTAGTAAATATCTCCTGCTGCTGCTGATCCTCCAAAAGACTCTCTCCAATCGATGTATGTAAACTTCTCCGTCTCTGGACAGTATATTATGTTATCAAACTGAAGGTCTCCGTGAAAGAGTGCGTACACCATGCTGCTGTATAAGGACTCCATATTTACTCTACTCAGAATATCCCTATAAGAGTCATACTTAACTCCATTAACTACATACTTGTCTGTAAAATATCTTGCACCAAATCTATTTAAAAACTTTTCTCTTCTTTGTTGAGTTTTATCAATATAAAATTTTTCAAACAAATCTCGACTTCCTTCAGACTTCTCTGCTTTGTATATGATCTTACCAAGTTTCTCTAAGAAAGTTTTATATAAAGCTACTGAATCAAATTCATATAAAGTACTTCCTGCTTCCCAATCGTAGCTGATAAAGTGGTCTGTGTTTGTAAACCCTGATGGTATTAGATCTTTTAATAACTCTGCTCGAGCAGCTTTGTTTTTGATAAAGTTAATATCCGGATTGAATTTAATAAATTTATTTTCTTTATAGGTAATCTCATCAGTTACTTTGTATAACGATATAGGTTGATCTTTAAAGTACTCTCTGGTCTTACTTAAGTCATCTAGGTTACCTGTGTCTAGCCATTTTAAATGTTTTGCTTTAAATGAAGGATACTTATCTGAATTTGTGAATGCTGTAACAATTTCTCCATTCTTTATATTTGATTCTAATTCATTCCAAAAGATTTCATAATCCCATATACTAGCCAAACCTATAAACGCATTATCATAACCTTCTGTGCTTGTTCCCAGGAAGTCTAATATGTTTCCATTATCGTCTACCTTAACTGTTGAATACTTTTCTGGATAGGATGTAGGAGAAATTCCCAACCAATTTCCATCTAAGTGTGGTATTTTTGAATCAATTAAACAATCTGCTACAGTAAAGTAAAATGGACGTTGTAAATACTCTTTACATTGTAGGGATGAATATCCTGGACCTGAATCCTTTCCTTCGTACTTGTCTACGTTAACAAAGGTAAATTTGTGTTCTGGATGTGTTATCTCACAGTACTGTTTTAATTCCTCTCCTTTATATCCTAATGCTATGACGAAGTCATACTCTTTTGGAAATTTATCAATGATGTGAGAGATAATAGCTTTGTTGTTGATAGGTAGCATAGCCTTATTTACATTTACTGTTAAGTCTTTCAACCTACTACCTATTCCTGCTGCTAGTATTAAAACTGCAGGTGTCTTATGTTCAGCCTCTACTTTTCCATCAACTCTATTAAATTCATCATCAATCCTAAAAACATCATCTACATGTGGAGTCGATACTTCCTGAAGTATTATATCCGTAATGGCTATTACTCTGTGCTTCTTTGGTGGATTAACATCAAAGAACTCACCAGGTCCCATTATCTTTTTCTCTACAACTCCTTCATCATTTTCTAACCACACTTCAGCAGTTCCATCTATAATGTAGTTGGTCTCTTGTTTAAATTGGTGGTACTGGTAACTAGTCTTGTACCCTGCGTTAATATAAATTCTCTTGTAACAGTATGCATCGTTTAGTGCTAACCATTCTTCCTTTCCCCAAGGCTTATGAACTACTTTATACATTGTTTTTAATTAATTGTTATTATTATAATATAAGGTTTTTTATTCTAAGAAGCAAGGGAATCTTTAAAAAACACATTACAAATTTTTTGTAGTGCAAAATATTTCTGATTTTCTATATACCTAGTATGCTGTTTATTTTTTGTTTAAACAAATCTTTACTGTAGTACTTTTTATAGTTCTCTTTAGCTGTCTTACTACACTCTTCGTAAAACTCTTTATCATCTCTTAATCTTTCAGCAAGCATGGCTGCTTTCTCTACATCCTCTACATCGACTGCCAGGTCTGGATGGCAAAGTCTTTGTGTGTCTACTTTTTCATTTCCTATGCAAGGTATTCCAAAGTAAGCACAATTCAAACTAAATGTACCAGCTGCTATGGTTGGCATAAGGTGTACAGCATACTTGAATGAACTTAACTGTTTCATCCAATCTGTCCACATAACTCTTGGTAGATGATTTATTAATTGATCCTCTCCCTCTCTCATTGCATGAGAAGTCTGTCCCCATATTGGTACTTGAAATCTCTGTGCTACTGTAAAGCTTTCCATACCTCCATACCATCTAGCAAAATTCCCTCCTATTATAATTTTTTCTTCTCTAATAGGTTGAATATCTTCTACTATAGAATCTATCATTAAAGTAGGCATAACGTGCACAGGTACGTTAGGAAACATTCCTTTATAGTACTTTACATCATGTTCATTATGTGCAAAGATACCATCACAGGATACCATCATATTAAAAAACCTAACCTGATCGTACATGTTATAATCATTCCACCACCAGTGAGGTCCTTCCTGAACTATGTATATTTTTTTGTTTTTAAGCTTTAATCTCTCTACCGGCTCTTTTATTAGAAGTTCACTTACTGGATTTTGATCAGCTGCAAGTTGACTTCCTTCTGCGCTTAAGTATAGCTTTCCTTTAGGAAAAATAACAAAGACGTGATCATATCCTTCTACTTCTTGAAAATGATGTATATGTCTATGATCAGCATCTAAAGCATGCATCCAAGCAAACTCTGTTCGCATATTAGAGTGGTTAGAGGGAATTTTTCCCTCAAAACCCATCTCTGTTAAAAATGCTATTTTCATTTAATCTACAATAGTACTAAAGAATTTATCAACCATTCTACCAATATAATCTAACTGTGCTTCTGTAATTCCTGGAAATACTCCTAAGAAGAATGTATCTTTTGTAGTCTTAGTCGCTATTGGGAATTCATTAACAGGATCTGTATAATGAGCAAACATTGGAAGATCTGTATAAGCTGGATGAAATAGTGCATTACCTGTGAAGTAAGATCTTGTTTGGATTTTACTAGCCTCTAGGAACTCTACTAAATCATTCTTTTCAAATGGAGCTCCATCTTTTAATGTTAATAAGAATCCAAACCAACTAACTTCTGCTTTATCTAAAGCGTAAGGTAAGTGGAAGTATTGCTCATACTTTTCAAAGATAGTACGTAACTTCTTAAAATTCTCTTTACGTCTTTCATGCATCACATCTAACTTTTCGATTTGTTTTAATCCAATAGCTGCTTGCATTTCTGTTGGCTTTAAGTTGTATCCAATCTCATCAAACACATAACGGTGATCATAAGTCAATTCAGGATACTTTTTAAACCAGTTACTCATCCTAACTCCACAAGCTGTACCGCAAGTAACGTTACCTGGTTTAGAAGTATTACAGTAACAAGCACGTCCCCAGTCTCTTAAAGAAGCTAGTAACATTCTTTGTTTAATATTATTACAAGCTACAAATCCTCCTTCACCTGTTGTCATGTGATGTGCTGGGAAGAATGAGCATGTTGAGATTTTTCCGAAAGATCCTAAGGGTTGATTATCCCAAGTTGATCCTAAAGCATCACAACAATCTTCTAAGTATATTAAGTCATACTTTTTAACAATAGCCATCAATCGATCCATATCAGGCGGATTACCTAATACGTGAGCAAAGATAATTCCTTTAATCTCCCTATTGGTATCCTCTTCCAATAACTTCTCTACTTGATCTAAGTTTAAATTCAAGTTCGGCAATTCAACATCAACAAATACAGGAACGTATCCATTTTGAATTAAAGGATTGATTGTTGTTGGGAAACATACAACAGGAGTAATAAACTTACTACCAGCTGCTAATGCTCCTCCTCTTTTTGATTTTAGCATTGCTACCATCAATAGGTTAGCAGAACTTCCAGAGTTTACAATAACACCATCACTCTTTCCTAAGAACGGTGCAAACTTCTTTTCGAACTCTCTACCTTTTTCTCCTAAGATAAACCATCCATTAAGTAATGATTCTACTCCGGCTACAAATTCTTCATCGTCAAAGTACGGTCCTGAGTACTGTACCCAGTCTTCTCCTTCTTTCCATGTCTTTTCTTTTTGTGATTGCTTAACGTAATCTCTAATTGAATTTAAAATTTCTTGTTTTTTGTTGATCATAACTATTTTTATTTATTTATCTTATTAATATACGAATTTTTTATTCCATCTCCAAACTTTGTAAAAGAAAAATTAGGAAATATTCTTAACATCTTTTCAATAGAAACATCTTTTCTATACTGACCGTCTAGTTCTGGTCGAGTATATTTTATATCCCAGGTATCTTTTCCTAAAGCTTGTAGTGTTATCTGTGCTAACTCTCCTATACTATATGTCTCTGGATTAGATACATTGAATGACTCTACAATGCTCTGCTCTATCATAAGCTTTATAATCTCAGCAATGTCTCCTGCATAGGTAAATTGTCTTAAAGGTTTGCCTGTACCTAAAAGGTTAATTGTACTCCCTCCTACTCTTTCTTGCTCTATTATTTTATCCAACAATGCCGCTACATAATGTGCTTTTTCTTTCTTATGTGCATCTAATTCGCTGTACAGGTTTGATGGAGTAA